>OCZV010000240.1_pt1 | contig 20231 bp, 21 predicted proteins | sample 1539051 | NCBI WGS metagenome assembly OCZV01 (sample SAMEA3113581, study PRJEB22503) | soil metagenome
AGGAGGCGGGCGTCCCTGATCCGACGCGCTACGCGGCGCGGGCGGTGGCCCGATCGATCCCGAGGGAACCGGGCGCCGGGCCCGTCGCCGCCGGCGGCGACACAAGCGCAGCCTGCTGTGGCGGCTGCGCCGTCCGCTGTTCCTGATCGGCCTGGCGATGCTGGCGGCGCTGACCGGCGTCGGCGCGCTGTTCGCCCAGACCGAGCTGCCCGAGGTCGAGGCGCTCACGCAATCCAGCTACTTCTGCGCCGCCGACGTCCAGCCCGGGAAGTGCACGGCACAGAAGGCGATGGCCAAGATGGCCGCCAACGTGGAGGCCAGCGGCGGCGACACCGACAAGGGCGACCGGGTCAACCTGCCGTTGGAGGAGGTGCCCCAGGTCGTCATCAACGCCGTCCTGGCAGTGGAGGACCGCGACTTCTTCGAGCACCAGGGCGTCGATCCCGTGGGCATCGCCCGGGCGCTGTACCGCGACCTGCGGGGCCAAGGCGTCCAGCAGGGGGCGTCCACGATCACCCAGCAGTACGTGAAGGCCGCCTTCGACCTCACGCGGGAGAAGTCGGTCACCCGCAAGATCAACGAGGCGGTGCTGAGCGTCAAGCTCGAGCGGGAGATGTCCAAGGAGGAGATCCTCGAGGGCTACCTCAACACCATCTACTGGGGCCGCGGCGCCTACGGAGTGGGCGCCGCCAGCCAGGCGTACTTCGGCATCGACGTGCGCGATCCGCACTTCGGCGTCGCCGAGGCCGCCTTCCTGGCCGGACTCATCCGCGCCCCCAACCTGGCCGAGCCGAGCAAGAACCCCGAGGAGGCCGCCCGGCGGCGCCACACCGCGCTGGAGGCCATGCGGGAAGAGGGATACATCACCGCCGAGGAGGCCGAGGCCGCCGACGCCGTGGCCCTCACCGAGCCCTACATCCGGCCGCCCGGCAGCGTCAAGCTGCGGAACACGTTGCGGGGCGCCAGCGACCCCAACTACATGGGAACCCCGTACGTCACCGACTACGTGTACCAGGAGCTCCTGCGGCTCGGCTTCACCGACCAGGACATCACCAGCGGCGGCCTGCGGGTCTACACGTCGCTGAACTACGACATGCAGCGGGCCGCATGGCAGGCGGTGACCGGCACGCTGGTCGATCCCAACGACCCCGAGGCGTCGCTGGTGGCCGTCGACGACCAGGGCCTGGTGAGAGCCATGGTGGGTAGCCGCAGGCGCTATGACGGCACGGAGCAGGCCAACAACTATGCGGTGCGAGGGCTGGGCTCCGAAGGCCGGCAGACCGGATCCATCGCCAAGGTGCTGGCGCTCGCCGAAGCCATCCGGCGGGGGTTCTCGCTGGACTCCCGCTACAACGCGCAGGGGCTCATGACCTTCGACTCGCCCGAAGCGCTCGACGCTGTCGGCAAGCCCTGGGAGGTGGGCAACTACTCGGAGAGTGACGCTGGCATCCTCGATCTCTTGGAGGCGACCAAGCAGTCGTCGAACACTGCCTTCGCCCAGCTGATGCTCGACCTCGGGCCCCAGAGCGTCGCCGATCTGGCCGAACAGCTCGGCATCGGTGCCGGAGAGCAGCTAGCTCCCAACGCCTCCATGGTGCTCGGCACGACCGAGGCCACGCCGTTGGAGATGGTGGGCGTGTACTCGACGTTCGCAAACCGCGGCGTGTACAAGGCACCCGAGATCGTCACCCGCGTCGAGCGGGTCGACCAGCACGGCAAGGCCTCGGTCGTCTGGGAGCGGCAGGTGTCGCAGCGACAGGTGCTGGCGCCGGAGCAGGCCGACCTCGTGACCTATGCGCTGCGGGGCCCCCTCGAGCCCGGCGGCACGGGTGCGCGCGCCAACCTCGGCAAGCCGGCGGCCGGCAAGACCGGGACGGCGCAGCACAACTGGGACGCCTGGTTCGCGGGCTACGTCCCCAAGCTGACGGCGGTGGTGTGGATGGGCCACCCGCAGGCCAGCATCCCGATGGAGAACGTCGAGGGAGTCGCGTCGGTCACCGGTGGGTCGCTTCCGGCGGAGATCTGGCGGCGGTTCATGGAGGTGGCCACCGAGGGCACCAGCGACGAGTTCGTGGAGCCCACGCCCGAGCAGATCGAGGCGGGCACGGTCATCAACGAGGGCGAGCTGCTCACCGCCGACGAGACGACGACCACCACGACCACCGCCCCGCCGCCCACGAACCCTCGCCCCGGGCCCGGTGGCGGCGGCGGAGGGGGTGGTGGCGGCGGCCGTCAGACCACGAGCACGACCGTCCCGACCACCACGTTGATCACCTTGCCGACGACCTCAGTGCCGGTCCCCACGATCCCGGTGCCCGGCCCAGGGGACAACTGACGCCGCAGGGTCAGCCGCCCAGCGGCTGGTGGGGGTACTGGCTCCGGCAGGGGAAGCACCAGCGCTCTAGCTCCTCGAGCACTTCCACTTTCTCCTCGGTGTCCCATGCCGCCGGGATGACATAGACCCGGTGCACCTCCGCCAGGTCGTCGGCCGCGGCGCCGCAGGACTCGCAGGTTCCCGCGCCGATCCCGGAATGCGCGCCGGCCGACATGGCGTTGACGCTAGCGGCCACATTACGGTCGACAGCACCGCCGGCAGCCACCCAGGCGCTGGACGGAGAAGGAGGGTTAGTGCCGATGCGCACGCTGACCGTGCCCGCCATTCGCGCCTCCAAGGTGCGGAGTGGCAACGACGCGCTGGTTATGGTCACCGCCTACGACGCCCCGGGGGCGCGCCAGGCGCACGCCGCCGGCGTCGACCTCGTCCTCGTCGGCGACACGCTGGCGATGGTGGTCCTGGGCTACGACGACACGCTGCAGGTGTCGGTCGACGACATCGCCCACCACACCGGCGCGGTGTCCCGGGGCCTGGCCTCGTCCGACGCCGAAGTGCCGCGCCCGCTGGTGGTGGGCGACCTACCGTGGATGAGCTACCACACGTCCACCGACGAGGCCGTCCGCAACTCGGCGAAGCTCGTCCGGGCCGGTGCCCAGTCCGTGAAGCTGGAGGGCGGCCGCAAGCGGCTGCCGGTGATCGAGGCGATCATCGACGCCGAGATCCCCGTCATGGGGCACCTGGGGCTGACGCCGCAGTCGGTGCACGCCGTGGGCGGGTTCAAGGTGCAGGGCCGCCAGCACGACGCCGCCCTCGAGCTGGTGCGCGACGCCAAGGCGCTGGAGGCCGCCGGCTGCTTCGCGATCGTGCTCGAGGCGGTGCCCGACGAGGTGGCCCGCATGGTCACCGGCGCCGTCGACGTCCCCACCATCGGCATCGGCGCCGGGGGCGATTGCGACGGCCAGGTGCTCGTGTACCACGACGTGCTGGGCATCGAGGAGCGCATGCGGCCGAAGTTCGTGCGCCGCTACGCCGAGCTCGGCGCCGCCTCGGTGGAGGCGCTGCAAACGTTTGCCGCCGACGTGCGTGCGGGTCGCTTCCCGGCCGACGCCGAGACGTACCACCTGTCGGCCGAGGTGGCCGAGAGCCTGAGCCTGTACGGCTCGGCCAGGGACTGACCCGCCACTCCGGCCGCTCGTCATACTGGTTCAACCGGCTTTCGGATGCGTCGATCTTCGACGCTTGCGGACGCCGATTCGGTCCGTCGGCGGTCCGGTCGTCCGAACCGGCGTTGGTTCGCTGCGGAATCCGGCGGCGTTAGCGGACGCGGTTCGTGGGTGCCGCCCATTCGGGACGGTGCCGGCGTGCCAGGATGCGCGGATGCGTCGGCGCCGAGTGGCCGTGACCGTTGCCGCCCTGAGCCTGCTCGGGGCATCGGTCGGCTGCGCCAACGGCGGTGACGACAGCGGCGATGCGCCGTCCGGGGAGCCCGATCTCGCAGCGCTGTCCGGCGACGCGCCGGCGGCCCGGGGCGCGGGGCTGGCGTCGCCGCCGGGGCCGGCCGATCGGGCGCCGCTGGACAGCTTCGACGTCGGCGACCTGGCGTTCGGCGAGGTCGCGATCGCCATCACCGGGCCCGATGGCGACGTGGCCGGCTGGTGCGTCCTCCTGGCGGCGACCAGCGAGCAGCGCCAGCGGGGCCTCATGGAGGTCACCGACCTCGACGGCTACGCCGGGATGCTGTTCGTGTGGGACGCCGACGTGTCGTCGAGCTTCTACATGCGCAACACGCCGACACCGTTGTCGATCGGGTGGTTCGAGGCCGACGGCGACCTGGTGTCGACGGAGGACATGGACCCCTGCGGCGACGTGGATGGCTGCCCCACGTATGCCCCGGGGGGGCGCTACCGGTTCGCGCTCGAGGTCCCCCAGCATTCACTGGACGACGTCGGCGTGGCCGCCGGCAGCACGTTGGCGGTGGGAGGCCCCTGCGCCGACCGGGCGTAGCGTCCCTTCGGCAGCAACCGGCCGACACCATCCGGTTCCGGTCGATCGGGTAGACCGAGGCCAGGCGCTGCTGCCTCGGCCCGCTCAGCCCAGCTCGTCGCCGCCGTCCACGACGCTGAGCCCACCCAGCGCCCGGTACTCGAGCATCGGCGCTCCGCCCTTCCTGTCCGCCACACCCGCACTGCGACAGGCCCCGATGCAACCCCGTGGCAAACCCCTCGCCCGAAAATGTCACACCCCGCGGGCATGATCGTCGATGTGAGGAAACAGCCGGGCGCCCGCTACAGTCTCCGGGTCCAACTCGACCCTGCTCCGCGCTGCGGGGCCCCGGTGACACCGGGTCCGAAGGGAGGTGAGCGCTCGCCATGCGAGCCTACGAACTGATGGTCATCATCGACGCCGAGCTCGACGACGATGTGATCGATGCCACGGTCAAGCGAATCGCCGATCTGCTCGGCCAACGGGGCGCCACCGTGAAGCGTGAAGACCGTTGGGGTCGCCGGCGCTTCGCCTATGAGATCAACCACAAGCTCGAGGGCTACTACGTGCTCTTCGAGTTCGTGGGTGGCAGCGAGCTCGACCAGCTCGAGAGGGCGCTGCGACTCGCGGACGAGACGGTCCGCCACAAGGTCGTGCGCCTGCCCGATGCCGAGGCCGCCCGTCGCGGCCTCCTCGAGCAGGCTGCAAGCTGAGGAGGCAAGCAGTCATGTCATCGAACGTCACCATCGTGGGCAACCTGACCCGCGATCCCGAGCTGCGGTTCACCCCCGCCGGCGCACCCGTGACCACCTTCGGGGTGGCCGTAAACCGCCGTTGGCAGAACCGCGACAACCAGCAGTGGGAAGAGAGCACGTCGTTCTTCAACGTCACGTGCTGGCGTGATCTCGCGCAGAACGTCAGCGAGTCGCTCGAGAAGGGCGCCCGTGTCGTCGTCTCCGGTCGGCTCGAGCAGCGGTCGTGGGAGACGCAGGACGGCGAGCGCCGCTCGGTCGTCGAGATCGTCGCCGACGAGGTGGGCCCGAGCCTGCGGTGGGCCACGGCCGACATCAAGCGCAACGAACGTCGCGAGGGCACCGGCGACGGCTGGAGCGGCGGCGGTGGCGGCCAGGGTGGTCGCAACGTCTCCAACGAGCCGGCTCAGGCCTTCGATCCGTCCGAGGAGCCGTTCTGATGGCGAAGTCCCGATCCAAGAACAAGGACAACGCCCGCAGGGCCAAGAAGAAGACCAGCATCCTCACCACCGAGGGCGTCGAGTACGTCGACTGGAAGGACGTGAACCTGCTCCGCCGGTTCATGTCCGACAGGTCCAAGGTGCGAGCCCGGCGGGTCACGGGCAACGACGCCCAGCAGCAGAAGGAGGTGGCCCGGGCCATCAAGAACGCCCGGGAGATGGCGCTGCTGCCGTACGTCACCCGCATCACCCAGCAGCGCGGACCGCGAGGCGACCGCGGCGACCGGGGCGATCGTGGCCCGCGGGGCGATCGGGGGCCCCGTGAAGATCGAGCGCCGCGCGACGAGCGCGTGCCCGCGTCCAACGGGGTCGGCAGGGCCGCCGGCGCCGCCGACGCGGCCGGCGAGGGCAACGGCGCGGCGCCGGCCGAGGCGCCGGTGTCCGGGGAGGTGTGATGCGGGTCATCCTCCGGTCCGATGTATCGGAGCTGGGCAAGCGCGGCGACATCCTCGACGTGTCCGACGGGTTCGCCCGCAACTACCTGGTGCCCAAGGGCCTGGCCATGAAGGCCACCGCCGGGGCCGAGAGCCAGGCGGCCGGCATGCGCCGAGCCCGCGACCTGCGCGACGCGCAAGACCGGGCAGCCGCCGAGGAGGTGGCCACAACGCTCGTGCCCAAGGTGATCACGGTGACGGCGCGGGCCGGCACCGAGGGCCGGCTGTTCGGCTCGGTCACCGCCGCCGACGTGGTGGCGGCGATCGAATCGCAGGCCAACGTGCGCATCGACCGGCGCAAGCTGGTGCTCGGTGAGCCCATAAAGACCCTGGGTACGCACACCGTGCCGGTCAAGCTGCACGCCGAGGTCGAGTTCCCCGTCACCGTCGACGTCGTCGCCGAGTGACGGGCCGATCGGGTGGGTCAGCCATGGTCGACCCACCCGATCGGTCCAGCTGTGCCCACGGCGGCCGCCCCGTGGTGGCGTCGGCCTGCGGCCGACGTTTCGCACATGGCGTCCACGGTTTCCACAGGACCGGTGCCGGCCAGTGGGCGTTTCGCTGCGAGACGCGGCGGTGCCTCATACGGAAAGTGGCGGTTCCGGCCGTTCGTCCCCAGGCTGACGGCGGTCTTCCACAGGACATCCACGGGGTTTTACGTCTAGCTACGCACAGGCAATCTCCGAGAAGGTGACAGCGCCATGGCCGACGACGTCACCTCCCCCCGCCGGGCCCGCGGCAGCCGCGTCCCTCCCCACGACCTCACCGCCGAGGAGTCGCTGCTCGGGGCGATGATGCTCGAGCCCGAGGCCATCGCTGCGGCAGCCGGCGTGCTCCGGGCCAACGACTTCTACAAGCCGGCGCACGCCCACATCTTCGACGCCGTTCACGCCCTCTACGCGGCGGGCCAGCCCGTCGACCCCGTGACCGTGGCCGACGAGCTGCGGCGCAACGGACTCCTCGAGACCGTGGGCGGCCACCAAGTGTTGGTCGACATCATGGCGTCGACGCCGGCCACCACCAACGCCGGTGGCTACGCCCGCATCGTCGAGGAGCACGCGCTGCTCCGCCGGCTGATCGGGGTCGCCGGCGAGATCGCCGAGATCGGCTACGGCATGCCCGAGGACGTCACCAAGGCGCTCGACCGTGCCGAGTCGATGGTCTACGAGGTCAACCAGCGGCGGGTCACCGACTCCACCTCCAAGATCGAGGATCTGCTGGGCCTCAACCTCGATCGCCTCGAGCAGCTCTACGGCCGGGGCGACGCCATCACCGGGGTGCCGACCGGGTACGTCGACCTCGACGAGCTGCTGTCCGGTCTGCAGCCCAGCAATCTCGTGGTGGTGGGCGCCCGGCCATCCATGGGCAAGTGCGTCGCCTGGGACACGCCCATCGTTGACCCCGCAACGGGTGAGCTGCGCACTGCGGCCGAGCTGCACCGGGCCGGTGCCGCCGGTTGGCCAGTCTCGGTCCTGGCCCTGACGGCGGGCGGCACGCTGAGAGCGGTCCGGCCCCAGGCGTTCGTGGACGACGGGCACAAGCCGGTCTTCCGAGTGCGCACCCGTTCGGGGCGCGAGGTCCGCACCACCGCCAGCCACCCGTTCCTCACGCCCGACGGCTGGCGTCCGCTGGCCGACCTGGCCGTTGGCCAGCGGGTGGGAGTGCCGGCCGCCATCCCGGTGTTCGGCGGCGACAGCCTGCCCATCGACGAGGTGCTGATGATCGCCCACCTGGTGATGGCGCCTGGCAGCGGGCCCGCCGGGCCGCGGTTGTGGACCGACAACCGCGAGGTCGCCATCGACATCGAACACCGTGGCGCGGCCTACGGGGTCCGGGTGGTCGACCGCACGCTCCCGGGTGGCGGCCGCACGTGGGACGGGGTGTCGGGGCCCGGTCTCGCCGACCTCGTCCGCCGCCACGGTGTCGCTGCCTCGCCGGCCGAGCGGCGGGTGCCGCGGGCGGTGTTCCGGCTGTCCCGTGACCTGCTGGCGCGGTTCTTGAATCGGGCGCTGGGGTCGGCGTCATCGGTCTGGCGCCCCGCCGGTGACGAACCGGGCCGGATCGTGGTGAGCTTGCGCAGCCCGGGCTTGGCCCGCGACCTGCAGCATCTGCTGCTGCGGTTCGGCATCGGAGCGGCGGTGCGTCCCTCGGTGGTGGCGGTCGACGACGCGACCTGGCTGGCGCACGAACTGGTGGTCGACGAGCCGGCACAGATCATCGCCTTGGCCGAGGAGATCGGGTTGCTGGGCCACGAGGCCGCCCTCGGCGCCATCGTGGCCCACGCCCGGCGGGTCCTGCTCCGCGAGCCGGCCGAGCTGGTGTCAGTCGGCGACGAGCGTGCGTGCTCGGGCGCCGGGGCCGGCAGCAAGCGCGTAGCCATGGGCATGGGCGTGGGCGACAGTTCAGCCGACGTCGACCCGGACCCTGCCGCCGGTGGAGCCGGTGTCGCCTCGACCGGTGAGGGCACCGCCCCCGATGGTTCGGCGGTGCTGTGGGACGAGGTCGTGGCCATCGACTACGAGCGCCACGAGCAGGTGTACGACCTCACCATCCCGGTGTGGCACAACTTCGTGGCCGCCGACGTCTTCGTGCACAACACGTCGTTCGCACTGGGCATGGCCGCGCACGCCGCCCTCTACGCCAACCAACCGGTGCTGGTGTTCAGCCTCGAGATGGGCAGCCTCGAGCTGTCCCAACGGTTGCTGTGCGGCGAGGCCCGCATCGACTCGGCCCGGGTGCGCACCGGCCGGCTCAGCGAGGACGACTGGAGCCGCATCAGCCAGGCCATCGGCCGCCTGGCCTCGGCGCCCATCTGGATCGATGACAACCCCAATCTCACGGTCATGGAGATCCGTGCCAAGGCCCGGCGCCTCAAGAGCCAGGTCGGCAGCCTCGGCATGGTGGTCGTCGACTACCTCCAGCTCATGACCGGCCGGACGAAGGCCGAGAACCGCCAAGTCGAGGTGTCCGAGATCAGCCGCGGCCTCAAGATCCTCGCCCGCGAGCTGGAGTGCCCGGTGGTCGCCCTCTCCCAGCTCTCCCGCCAGCTCGAGCTACGGGCCGACAAGCGTCCCATGCTGGCCGATCTGCGGGAATCAGGCTCCATCGAGCAAGACAGCGACGTCGTGATGTTCATCTACCGCGATGACGTCTACAACCGTGACTCGCCCGACCGCGGTCAGGCCGAGATCATCGTCGCCAAGCACCGCAACGGCCCTACCGGGGTGACGCGGCTGGCGTTCCTCGAGCAGTTCACCCGCTTCGCCAACATGGCCCGGGTCGACTGACGCGATCCTCCTGCCGCGAGGTTGGGTGCCGGGGCCCAACCTCGCGGCAGGTTGGTGAGCGCGTCTCAGGCATGGGGCGCTTCACGGCACGAGCACGACCTTGCCGGTGGTGGCCCGGGTCTCGAGGGCCTCGTGGGCCTTGGCGGCCTCGGCGAGTGGGAAGCGGGTCAACAACGGGGTGAGCCGCCCGGCGGCCGCCTCGGCAAGCGACCGGGTCTCGAGGTCGCGCAACCCGCCGGGCCGCTGCAGCATGCGGGGGCCGACGGCGGCGGACGCCGTGATCCCGCCGGCGTACAGGTCGCTGGTGGTGATCTCCAGCGGCTCGCCGGATGACCAGCCGAACAGGACGATCCGGCCGCCGGGTACGAGCAATTCCAGCGCGCCCCGCCCGATCTCGCCGCCGACGCCGTCGAGCGCCACGCTGACGCCGCGACCGCCCGCGGTACCCGGGTTGTCGAGGGCAGCCCGCACGGCCTTGGTCCAGTCGGCGTCCCGGTAGTCGACGGCCACGGCGGCACCCAGGGCCCGGACGCGCTCCACCTTGTCCGGCCCGCCCGCCACACCGACCACAACGGCCCCCTCGTTGCGCGCCGACTGGACGAGGAGGCTGCCGATCCCGCCGGCCGCCGCGGTCACGAGCACCACGTCGTCCTTCGTGAGCTCGGCGACCTCGAGGATGCCCATGGCGGTGCGCCCGGTGCCGATCATCGCCACGGCGACGTCGGCGGCCAAGTGGTCGGGGATCTCGTGGAGCGCCTCGACCGACGTGACGGCCAGCTCGGCGTAACCGCCGCTCGCCATCCCCAGGTGGACGACCGCTCGTCGCCCGTGCCACGCCTCGTCCACTCCCGGCCCCACGAGGTCGACCCGGCCGGCCACCTCGCGCCCGGGCGTCATGGGCAGGTCGGGAAGCGGGTACGGCCCGCCTGACTCGCCCTTGCGGATCACCGTGTCCAACAGGTGCACGCCCGCCGCCTCCACGGCGATGCGGACCTGGCCTTCGGCAGGGACCGGGTCGGGGACCTCGTCGTAGACCAGGTTGTCCGCGGGACCGAACTCGTGCTGACGGATGGCGTGCATGGCCGGCAGGGTAGGACTTCAACCAAACTTGAGGTCAAGCGTCCAGGCGAGAGGCGCCGGCGACCTCACCCGCCCGGGAGGCCGGCCAGGATGGCGCCGGCGATTGGCGCTGCCACCCGCCCGCCCACGCCGCCGCCCTCGACCAGCACCGCGACGGCGTGGTCGCCGCGGATGCCGATGAACCAGGCGTGTGTTGGCAGGGGGTCGCCGGTGCCGAACTCGGCGGTGCCGGTCTTGCCGGCGATCTCGACACCGGTGATGGCGGCCTCCTGGCCGCTGCCTTCGGTCACGACCCGGCGCATGAGGCCGAACAGCGTCTCGGCAGTCCCCTGCGGCAGCGTCCGGGGCTCGGGCCTGGCGGGTGACGCACCGGGACCAGAGCCGGCCGCCGCTTCCCCGTCGGCACCTCCGCCCGCGGCGGTCGTCTCCGTCCCGCCGGCAGCTGTCGTCGCCGTCGCATCCGTGCCGGCCTCCGTCGACGTCGTGTCGCCACCCGCCCGCGCCGCGTCGCCGCCGGTCGGGGGATCGGGGAGCAGCACCGGCGCGTCCCAGGTGCCGTCGATCACGGCCGCCGCCACGCTCGCCATGTGCAGCGGGCTCGCCTCGACGCGGCCTTGGCCGATGCTGGCGGCGGCGTGCTCGGTGGCATCGGACGGCGTCGGGAAGCTGCCGCCGAACGTGTTCAGTCCCGTCGAGTAGTCGGTGTTGAAGCCGAAGCTCTCGGCCGCCGCCACCAGGTCGGCGTCGGGCACGTCGGCCGAGGCCGTGATGAACGCGGTGTTGCACGACTCGGCGAAGGCGAGCCCGAACGGCACGGTGCCGAGGCTGGAGCTCTCGAAGTTCTTGAACTCGCGTCCGCCGGCGTTGGTGGTCTGAGCGCACTCCACCGGCGTGTCGGGTGTGACCCCGTTGGCGAGCAGCGCACCGGTGGTCACCACCTTGAAGGTCGACCCCGGCGCGTACCTCCCGGCGAGCGCCCGGTTGAAGTCGGCCAGGGGCCGCGACGCTGCTGCCCGCACGTTGCCATCGCGGTCGACGACGACCGCCGCCACCGGCTGATCGCTGGTCCCCATCGCCGATTCGACCGCCGACTGGGCCGTGCGATCGAGGGTGGTGGCCACGGGTTGTGGGGCGCGACCCTCGATCCGGTCGAGCACCTCGACCACCTCGCCCTCGGCGTCGGTGAGCTGGATGTCGCCCGACGGCGTGCCCGCCAGCTGCGTCTCGTAGGTGGCCTCGATGCCGCCGAACCCGACCACGTCGCCCGCCTGGTAGGGCGGGCCCAGCTCCTCGAGCCGCTCGGCGGTGACCTCGCCCGTGCGGCCCACCACGTGCTGGGCGAAGCCCGGGGACGGTGTGGTCCGCACGGTGGTGTCCCGGAACCGGGTCCCCGGCAGCGGGTAGATCACCGGCTCCGCCTGCGTGTACGTGGCCTGGCTCACCGTGATGATCGGCACGAAGTGGTCGGGCTGCACGCCGGGCGCGCCCAGCGCCTCGTCGACCGCCGCCGGGTCGACCCCCAGCTCCTGCTGAAGCGCCGCCTTGACCTGGTCCAGGTCCTGGATGGCACGGGGCTCGAGCCCGACGATACGCCCGGGGCCTATGGTGGCGAGCGGCTCGCCGTCCTTGTCGAGGATCGGTGCCCGTTGGGGCACCTCCCGGGTCCGGGTCAGCGTCTGGCCGGTGCCGAGCCGGGGATGGACGGCCGCGGGCGTCCAGTCGACCAGCCAGCGTTCCTCGTCGCCGTCGACGTTGCGGGTCAGCGACAGGGCGCCGTTGTACGACCACTCGCCCAGTCCGTCGAGCTGCAGCGTGGCGCTGAACCGGGCGATGGCATCGTCGCCGCTGACGTTCACCTCGCCCAGCTCGTAGTTCGCCGAGCCGATCCGGAGGTTGTCCACGATCTGCTGGTGGAGCGTGTCGAACTGCGTGGGTGGCTCGACCGCCAGCTCGCGCATGGCGGCGTAGTCGCCTTCCCGCCAGGCGGCCAGATAGGCCCGGGCGTCGTCGGCCGCGGCCGCACCCTCGTCGTCGCCCATGAAGGCGAAGATCCCCGCGATGGCGGCCCCCAGGAGCACCAGGCCGACCAGCGCCACGAGGCGGTACCGGTTCGACATCGCCGGCACGCTAATGGCTCCCCGCCGGTGCGTGCGGCGCGGATACTCCCCATCCTCGGCTGGGGGCGCCCCCGGTCAGCGGCCGCGGGGCGTGCGGGCGGCGGTGCCCTTGGCGCCGGGGTCGAGGTCGGCCAGGTGCCACAGGGCGTCGCCCCGGTTGACGAGCGGGTGCTGGGTGTGGCCGATCACCACCGCCGCGAACGGCGCCTTCATGGTGGCCCGTGAGTCGCCGACCGCGTCGGCGATGATCCCCAGCACGTCGCCCTTGTCGACCCGCTGGCCGGCACGAACGGTCGATCGCAGGATCCCCGTGCGCCGGGCCCGCAGCCAGTGGGTGTGCCGCACGACCGTGGTCGACGCCCCGGGCGGCACGGGGTCGACGGTCCGCATCTCCAGGTCGGCCAGCACCCGCAGAACGCCGTCGACCCCGGCGCTGATGGCGGTCTCGTTGAACCGGCTGGCTTCGCCGCCCTCGTACACCACCACCGGAACCCCTCGACGCCGCGCCGCCTCGCGCAGCGACCCGTCACGCAACGGCGAGTGCACGCTGACCGGAGCGCCGAACGCCTGCGCCAGCCGCAGGGTGGCGGGGTCCTCGAGGTCGCCGCGGACCTGCGGCAGGTTGAACCGGTGGTCGCTGCCCGTGTGCAGATCGATGCCCATGTCGCAGGCCGCCACGACGTTGGTCATGAACAGGTGGGCGAGCTGGGCCGCCACGGAGCCGTTGGCCGATCCGGGGAAGGACCGGTTGAGGTCACGGCGATCGGGCAGGTAGCGGGTCTCGGTGACCATCCCGAACACGTTGACGACCGGCACGGCCAGCAGCGTGCCGGCGAGCTGGCGGGGCCGGACCACCTCGAGCACCCGGCGGACGATCTCCAGGCCGTTGAGCTCGTCGCCGTGCACCACCGCCGACAGCCACAGCCGGGGACCGGGCCGTTGCCCGTTGAGCACCATGATCGGCAGGTTGAGGCGGGTGGCAGTCGGTAGACGGGCGACCGGGACCTCCACGAGGTGCCGTCGCCCCGGCGTCACCGTGACTCCGGCGATCTCGACGGGCCGGTTGCGGGGGGCAGGGGGGCGGCTCCGGGGCATTCGTCACGCCGTGCGCCGTGACCGCCTCGGCCGGGCGGCGTGGCTCTTCTCGATCCATTCGACGACGCGGGTCGCCACGTCCACGCCGGTCGTGGCCTCGATCCCCTCGAGACCCGGCGAGCTGTTCACCTCCAGCACGAGGGTCCCGTGCCGCGAGCGGACCAGGTCGACGCCGCACACGTTGAGCCCCATGGTACGGGCGGCCCGCACGGCCATCGACCGCTCCTCGGGCGTGAGCCGGATCTTCTCGGCGCTGCCACCGCGGTGCAGGTTGGATCGGAACTCGCCGGGCGCGCTCTGGCGCCGCATGGCAGCCACCACCCGGGCGCCGACCACGAACGCCCGGATGTCGGCGCCGCCGGCCTCCTTGATGTACTCCTGCACCAGGATGTTGGCGTCGAGCTGGCGGAAGGCGGCGATCACCGACTCGGCGGCCTTGCGGGTCTCGGCCAGCACGACACCCATGCCCTGGGTTCCCTCGGTCAGCTTGACCACGATCGGCGGACCGCCGACGGTCTCGAGCAGGCCGTCGATGTCCTTGGTCGAGTGGGCGAAGCCGGTGACCGGCAGCCCCAGGCCGTTGCGGGCCAGCAGCTGCAGGGCTCGCAGCTTGTCGCGCGCCCGGCTGATGGCCTGCGACTCGTTGGCGGTGAACACGCCCATCATCTCGAACTGCCGGACCACCGCGGTGCCGTAGAAGGTGTGGGAGGCGCCGATGCGGGGGATCACTGCGTCGACGTCGGTCAGCTCGGTGCCCTGCACGATCACGGTGGGGTGGTGGGCCGTGATGTTCATGTAGCAGCGCAGGTAGTCGATGACCCGCACGGTGTGGTCGCGCGCCTCGGCGGCGGCCCGCAGTCGGGCCGTCGAGTGCAGGTTGGGGTTGCGCGACAAGATGGCGATCTTCACGGCAAGAACGGACGATGGACCGGTCGGTAGTCAGCGCGCGGCGGGAACGCACCCCGCGAGCGCGCGGGACGAGGCGGCGACTGTAGTCCCCCCGCCAGCGAACGATCGCGCCGGGTCGACGACGAATCGACGTCGAAGCGCCCGCCGGCCGATCAGCATTCGGAAGCCCATCTCGTCGCGCCGCGTGAGCGTCAGCTCGACATCGACACGGCGGCCGGCGATCACCACGGGCGTGTAGATGACGGGACGGCGTTCGAGCGTGCCGTTGCTCGACCGCACGTCACGCCAGCCCACAAGCGGGGCCTCGGCCACCACCGTGTGCGAGTGGTCGCGCTGGCGGGGATGGAGGACGAAGCGCACGACCGGGCCGGCGTGGGGCCGGTCCACCACGTCGACGTCCCAGGCATGCAGGGTCGACGACCGTGCCCCGGTGTCGACCTTGGCCTTGATGGCGTCGACACCCAGGTCGGGCAGCGTGACCCATTCCCGCCAGCCGATGGTCGGCGTCATCATCGACTGGGACGCTATCCGGCATCGCCGGGATCCGACGGGGATGGCCCGCCCGGCACCGGTCCCGCCCGTCTGGCAGGCTGGACGGATGGCAGCGCCGGCGATCGAGCGGGGTGACGCCGGCGGGCTGCGCGCCGCACCACCCCGCTGGACGTTCGGCATCGCCGGGCCGCGGTTGCGGGTGAGCGTCGGCCTTCTGGCCTGGCTGGCGCTGTCGGTGTGGTTGCTGGGACTGAGCCCCGGATGGCTGGGGCGGGTCGGACCGGCGGCGTTCGTCGTCGCCATGATGGGTTCGATGCTGGTGCACGAGGGCGCGCACGCGGTGGCCGCCCACAAGCTCGGCTACCGCGTCGAGTGGATCGTCCTGGGCGGACTGGCCGGCGTGACCGCCTATTTCGGGCGGGACGACCGCCCGCTGGATCGCGCCGCGGTGGCGTTGGCCGGTCCTGCGGCCAGCGCCGGGCTGGTGCTCGTCCTCGTGGCGATGCGGGCGACGCTGCCATCGGAGGCGGACCTCACAGCCCTGGTCGAGATGGTGCTGGTCTTCAACGTGCTGGCGCTCGTCGGCAACCTGCTGCCGATCGCCGGGACCGACGGTGCCCGCACGTTCGGCGGCGTGACCGAGCACGTGCGCAACCTGCGCGCCCGGCGATCCCGCTGACTGCGGTTGCGGTGCCGACGGCCCCTACGCTCTGATCCCATGTTCCTGGGCGAGGACCTGTTGGCATGGCTGGTGCTGGCGTTGGGCGGTGCGATGGCGATCGGCAGCCTGACGGCGCTGGTGCGGCCCCCCAGCAAGCCCCGGGAGGGCGAGCTGGCCCAGGCGCCTTTGGCCCGCAGCGTGGTGATGATCCTGGTGGGCACCATCGCCGCCATCTGGGCGCTGGCCAGCCTGGTGTCGGGCTGACGCTGCCTGTTCCCGTCAGTCGGTGACGGGCACCCGCTCGAGGCGCAGACCCAGCGATCCCAGCGTCTCGAAGGGTCGGTTGTAGCCCCGCTCCAGGTGCTGGATGCCGTGCAGCAACGACGGCCCCTCGGCGACGGCGGCGGCGATCACCGAGGAGAAGCCGGCCCGCACGTCGGGGACGGTGACCTCGGCGCCGTGGAGCTTCGACACGCCGCGCACCACGGCCGAGTGCAGGGCGTTGGTGTCGTGGAAGCGGCACGCGGGGCCGCCGAGGCAGGTGTCGTAGAGCTCGATCTCGCACCCCATCTGCGTGAGGGCGTCGACGTAGACCAGGCGGTCCTCGTAGACCGTCTCGTGGAGCACCGACATGCCCTCGGCCTGGGTCATCAGCACGATGAGGGGCGGCTGCCAGTCGGTCATGAACCCGGGGTGGGTGTCGGTCTGCACCGCGGCGGTACGGAGACCGTCGGCGCTGGCCGAGATCCACTCGTCGGTGATCTCGAAGCTGGCACCCATCCTCTGCAGCGTGTCGATGGCGGTGACCAGCCGGTCCTGGGCGCAGCCGGCGACCCGGACCCGTCCACCGGTCATGAGCCCGGCCACCAGGTACGAGAAGGCCTCAAGGCGGTCGCCCTGCAGGCGGGTGGCCGCCCCCCGTAGGCGGTCGACGCCCTCGATCACGATGCGCCGATCGGGGCGGAAGCTGATGCGAGCGCCCATGCGCTGGAGGAACAGGGCCAGCTCGGTGACCTCGGGCTCGACGGCGGCGTTGACCAGCACGGTGCGACCCTCGGCCTGGACCGCCGACAGCAGGACGGTCTCGGTCGCGCCCACGCTGGGATAGGGCAGGGTGATCCGGGCGCCGCGCAGGCGCTCGGCGCGGGCGGCGATGCCGTCGGGCGTCACGTCGACCTCGGCCCCCATCGCTTCGAGCGCGGCGATGTGGAAGTCGACGGGGCGTTGACCGATCCGGTCGCCGCCCACCAGGGGGACGAATGCCTCGTGGTTGCGGTGGAGCAGCGGTCCCAGCAACAGGATGGGGATGCGGTTGAGGCCGCTGAACTCCAGCGGCACCTTGGCGTCGGGCGTGGCGGTCGGCTCGATCGTGATCCGGTCGCCCTCGATGTCGACGCCGACCCCCAGCGAGGTGAGGATGTCGGCCGTGATGCCCACGTCCCCGACCTCGGGGGCGTTGGTGATCGTGCTGGGCTCGGTGCCCAGCACGGCGGCGATCATGTGCTTGGTCACGGCGTTCTTCGAGCCGCTGACCCGCACCTCGCCGACCAGGGGGCCGTTGGGTTGGATGCTCCAGGCCTCGGCGGCGGGCTGATCCATGTGAGCCGAGGGTAGCGGGGGGCCGGCCGGGCCCTGGACCATGTCCGGTCACGGGCGTCGGCCGGCCCACCCCTACGGTGCTGTGCTGGAGCTGCTGCGCGAGTGGCGCGGTGCACGCAGCCACCGTCGTTCGGACGACGGGGCCCGGACGCGTCGTGGCGCCCGCTTGCGCAGCTCTCGCTGCTTGTCGTGGACCATGAATGTGGCCACGTACTCGTGCTGGATCATGTGAATCACCTCGGGGAAAGCGCGCGGCGTCGAACCGCGCCGAACGGAGGGACAGCGGGGCGCAGTCGCCCCGGGAATGGCGGCTCGGTCAGGCCGTCGGGGACCCCGGTGGTCCGCTCGGATCAGATGCCGAGGTGGACGGGGCGGAGGGCGCGGCCGAGCAGCGTCGCAATCGAGCCCTGCTCGCGGATGCTGATCATCATTGGCACCCCCTTCGGTCGCCTCGTCAGATGCTGGCCAGTCTGGCGGAGCGTCTCCGTTCTGGCGAACGAATTAGCGCTGGGCGGGGTCAGAGGCCGTTCAGGACCGCCGACGTGTGCCCGTCGGCCGGGAAGAACGACTCGATGGCCAGCTCGGCGACCGTGATGTCGTGGGCGGTGCCGAAGGTGGCGATGGTGCTGAAGAACGTCAGGTCGCCGTCGCCGCTGCCGTCGCGGTCGCGCAGCACGAGTGGGACGAACAGCCGGGACGCCGTGTCGGAGCCCCCGGGGTGGCCCTCGGCGACGCCGGGATAGCGGCGCAGCTCGTCGCGCAGCGACAGCAGCTCCGGGTCGGCGGACGCGGCGGCCAGGCGGTCGAGGCGTTCGATCAGGTGGGCGCTGTACTGGGCGAGGTTGACGATCCGGGGCGCGAGCCCGTCGGGGTGCAGGCACACGCGCAGGGCGTTGGCCCGCGGGCCGAGCAACTCGGGATCGACCCCGTCGGACAGGATCGTGAGCGCGGTCTGGTTGGCGGTTACCAGGTTCCAGTGGCGGTCGACGACCACGGCCGGGAAGGGCTGGTGGCTGGTGAGGATGCGGTCAAGGGCGTCACGCACGGGGGCCATCTCGTCGGCGTCGAGCGGTGTCTCGGGGTACGTGGGTGCGAAGCCGGCCGCCATGAGCAGCGTGTTGCGGTCGCGGAGCGGCACGTCGAGGTGCTCGGCCAGGTGCAGCACCAGCTCCCGGCTCGGGCGCGACCGGCCGGTCTCGACGAAGCTCAGGTGGCGAGCCGACACGTCGGCGTCGACGGCGAGGTCCAGCTGGCTCATGCGCCGCTGGTGACGCCACTGGCGCAGGAGGTCACCGACGGTGCGCGGAGGGGAGGCGACGCTCATGCTTCGACGGTAACGGGGGCCGGGTCGTGGGCGCCCTTACGTGTCAGGTAATCGCTCAGGGTCCGTGATCGGCTCAGTGTCGGGGGCATCCCCCACAACCAACACCAAGGAGACACTTCCATGAGCGATGTCACGGCCACCGTCGACGCCTACCTGGAGGCGCTCACCCAGACCGATGCGGCCCGGCGGGCCGAGTTGATCGCACAGGCCTGGACGGAGGACGGTCGCTTCGTCGATCCGCTGTTCGACGTCCAGGGCCACGCCGCGCTCGACGAGCTGGCGCAGGGCGTGATCGCCCAGTACCCGGGGCACACGTTCCGCCGGACCAGCGGCGTCGACTCGCACCACAACCTTGTGCGCTACACGTTCGAGTTCACGTCACCCGATGGCACGGTGGTCCTCACCGGTACCGACGTCGGCGTGCTCGCCGACGACGGCCGACTGCAGGGCATGGCCGGGTTCTTCGGCGACGTTCCGGCCGACCAGGCCGCGTAGGGCGGTAGGCCGTTACGGTGCCCGGGATGGCGAGCTCGGCCCGCCGGCGGCGCATGCGCACACAAGACGCGGCCCTCGGCACGGCGGTGTTCCTCGCCGTTGCGCCGGGGGTCGTCGCCGGCGCGGTCCCGTGGTTGCTGACCGGCTGGCGCACGGGTGCGTCCCTGTGGGCGCCGCTGCGCTGGCTCGGCGGGGCGGTGGTGGCCGTGGGCGCCTCCGTTCTGGTCGCCGCATTCGTTCGCTTCGTGGTGGAAGGCCGGGGAACGCCGGCGCCGATCGCCCCCACGGAGGAGCTCGTGGTCGGCGGCCTCTACCGCCACGTCCGCAACCCGATGTACGTGGCCGTCGTGGCGGTCATCCTGGGACAGGCACTGCTGCTGGGGCGGCCGGTCTTGGTGGCCTACGCCGCTGCGGTGTGGCTGGTGGTCGCCTCGTTCGTCCGCTGGTACGAAGAACCGGCACTGGCCCGACAGTTCGGCGCCCGCTACGACGACTACCGCTCCGCCGTGCCGGCATGGCGGCCCCGCCTGCGCCCCTGGCGGCCGCTCGCCTAGCTGCGATCGCGTCGTGGTGGACCCGTACACTCCCGAAGCCATGACCCTGCGACTGGCCAACGTCACGTTCGACTGCGACGACGTCCTCAAGGTGGCCGAGTTCTGGTCGGCGGCGCTCGGCCGCCCGCTCGACCCGGACGCCAGTGAGTTCTTCGCCTCGATCGGCCTCACCGACGACGACTCGCCCAACTGGTTCTTCGCCAAGGTCCCCGAGGCGAAGGTCACGAAGAACCGCGTCCACGTCGACCTGGCCACCGACGACCGGGAGGCGGAGATCGCCCGCCTGGTCGATCTCGGTGCCACCCGCGGCCAGGATCACGACGAGTGGGGCCACTCCTGGACCGTCATGGCGGACCCCGAGGGCAACGAGTTCTGCGTGAGCTGAGTAGCCCAGCCTGCCAGCTGTCTGTGCTCGAGCGGCGGCTCAGCAGAGCGGGTGACGGGAAATCGAACTCGCATTTGTCAGCTTGGGAAATCTCGCGGGTGACCTGCGCGATTCGCCGGCTGACCTGGTGGAGCGTTGAGCAGGACGCGCTGCGAGAGAGCGGGTGACGGGAATCGAACCCGCATTATCAGCTTGGGAAGCTGACGTTCTGCCATTGAACTACACCCGC
>OCZV010000241.1_pt1 | contig 20187 bp, 17 predicted proteins | sample 1539051 | NCBI WGS metagenome assembly OCZV01 (sample SAMEA3113581, study PRJEB22503) | soil metagenome
ACAACAAGTCGTGCTCGATCGACGAGGACTGGCAGGCCCTCCGGTTCGTGTACCGCCTGAAGGACCGACCGAAGTCGTAGACGCGGCGGTCGGCGGAGCGACCACCTGCTACCGTGGACCGACCGGCGTTCGCCGGCGGAAGGGGACACCGTGAGCGATCACATCCCGACCTCGCGCGGCCCGGCCATTGTTGCGCACGGCCTCAGGAAATCGTTCGGTGACGTGGTGGCCCTGGACGGGGTGGATCTGACCGTCAAGGCCGGCACGGTGTTCGGGCTTCTCGGCCCCAACGGTGCGGGCAAGACCACGGCCGTGAAGATCCTCACCACGCTCCTGCGCGCCGACGATGGCACCGCCGAGGTCGCCGGCCTGGACGTCGTCCGTCGGGCCGACGAGCTGCGGTCCCGGATCGGGCTGACCGGCCAGTACGCGGCCGTCGACGAGTACCTCACCGGCCGCGAGAACCTAGAGATGTTCGGCCGCCTGTACAACCTGCCCACCGACGTGGCCCGGCGGCGGGCCGACGAGCTGCTGGCCCAGTTCGACCTGGCCGACGACGCGTCGCGGGTGGTCAAGACGTACTCGGGCGGCATGCGCCGGCGGCTCGACCTGGCCGCCAGCCTGATCATCTTCCCGGAGGTGCTGTTCCTCGACGAGCCGACCACCGGCCTGGACCCGCGAGGCCGCCTACGGATGTGGGACATCATCGAGGAGCTGGCCGCCGGAGGCGCCACGATCCTGCTGACCACCCAGTACATGGAAGAGGCCGACCGTCTGGCCGACCGGATCGCCGTGCTCGACCGAGGCCGGGTGATCGCCGAGGGGACCACCGACGAGCTCAAGGCCCAGATCGGCGGGGAGCGCCTGGAGGTCACCGTCAGCGACGAGGGGGACCTCCCCCGGGCCGTCGACGTCCTTCGGACGCACTGCGGCCCGGAGGTTCAGGTCGATGCGGAACGGCGCCACGCTTCGGTCCCGGTCACCGCGGGCGCACGAGCCCTGGCCGCGGCGGTCCGGGAGCTCGACGGGGCGGGGATCCACATCGACGATCTGAGCCTCCACCGTCCCACCCTCGACGACGTGTTCCTGTCCCTGACCGGCCGGGTGGCCGCCCCGACAGAAGAGGAGGCCGCCGGCGACGGGGGCCGTGCCCCGGCCACGGAGGGAGCCCGATGAGCGCGCCGGCCGAACCGTGGGTCCGCCAGCACATCATGCGGTCCTCCGGGCCGGGGCGAGCGTTGACGCACGCCGCGGTCATGGCGAAGCGGCACCTGATCCAGATCCCCCGGATCCCCGAGCTGATCGTGTTCGCCACGATCCAGCCGATCATGTTCGTGGTCCTGTTCCGGTACGTCTTCGCCGGCTCGATCATCGTGGGAGCAAATGAGAGCTACATCAACTTCCTGATGGCCGGGATCTTCGTGCAGACCGTGGCCTTCGGGTCGGTGGCCACGGGCATCGGGCTGGCCGCCGACCTGCAGCAGGGGTTGATCGACCGATTCCGGTCGCTGCCGATGGCCCCGTCCGCCGTGCTGACCGGCCGGACCATCGCGGATCTGGTGCGCAACATGTTCGTGGTCGGCGTGATGATCGCGGTCGGGCTGCTAGTGGGGTTCCGACCCGACGGCTCGCTGTTCGGGTGGATCAGCGCGATCGGCTTCCTCCTGCTCCTCAGCTTCACGTTCTCGTGGGTGGGCGCCTCCGTGGGCCTGGCCGTGCGTAGCGTCGAGGTGGCCCAGTCGGCCGGGTTCATCTGGCTCTTCCCGTTCACCTTCGCCAGCAGCGCCTTCGTCAATCCAGCGAACATGCCCGGTTGGCTCCGGGCGTTCGTGGAGAACCAGCCGATGACCCAGGTGGTCAACGCCGTCCGAACCCAGATCCTCGGCCTCAGCCCGGAAGCCGCCCGTGCCCTGTCGATCTCGGAGGGCGCGGAGTGGAGGGCGCTGGCCTGGCTGCTGGGGATCCTGGTGGTGATGGTGCCCTTGGCCGTGCGGCTCTACCGCCGGGCCGCGGCAAGGCCCCGCTGAGCTACCGCAGTTCGGTGAAGCCGGCGGCCTCGCAGGCCTCGACCATCATCCTGATGTCGTCGTAGGCCGCCGGACCGACCGGCACGAACCGCTCCACCAGCCCGGCCGCCAGTCGCCGTCGTCCACGAGGATCGTCGGCCATCGATACCAGCGTGTCTCGCACGGCGTTCCGAAGCGCCTCGGGCACCCGGCGGGACACCGCCACCGGCTGGATCGTCGATGGTCCGAGCGCGTCGACGACCCGAAGCCCCTCCCGCAGGGAGGGATCGTCGCGCATCGCCACTGCCAGGACCTGGGAGTCGATCGCCGAGCCGTCGACCCGGCCGTCGGCCACCATCCGGATGGCGGTCTCGTGGAAGCCCGCCTCGATCACGTCGCCGAAGAACCCGTTCGTCTCACCCAGTCGGAGGAGGTGGTACCGGGTGATCCCGTATCCCGAGTGCGACAGCGGCTCGTTGAACGCCCACGACCGGCCTCGGAGGTCGAGGAACGATCGCGCGTCGCTGTCACGGGGCACGATCACGTCCGAGAAGTAGATCGGCCGGCCGTCGTACCGCTCGCCGAGAAGGACCGGCGCGGCCACCGGCACGGCCGGGCTGATCCCTCGCCGCTCGAACGTCACGTACGGCAGGCTGCACACGAAGCACACCTCGTGCTCGTCGCGCTCGCACGAGTCGTACGAGGTCTCCACCACGAGCTCGGCGTCGATCCCCAGGCGCCGCCCGACCTCCTCGGTCAGGGCCTCGTACACGGGAAGGACGTTCGGGGCCAGGTAGGTGGCGAACCGGAGCCGATCCACTCAGACGGCGGGCCAGGGGACCGAGCGACCGGGGCCGGGCAGCGGGAACGTCCCGGCCTCGCAGAGCGCGTCGGCCCGGTCGGCGGTCGCGTCGACCTCGCCCTCGTTCAGCAGCTCGAGGAGGCGGACCCGAAGCGGCCCGCGGCGGAGCTCACCGGCGACCCGCCTGACGTCCTCGAGCAGGGACGGCGGCACCGGCTCGCCGGCGAAGTCCCAGATCACGGTGCGAAGGACGGACCGAGCGTTGAAGCACAGCCCGTGGTCCACGACCCAGATCCGGCCGTCCCGGCCCAGCAGGCAGTGCCCCGACTTGCGATCGCCGTTGCCGGCCACCACGTCGAACGCCGCCACCGAGGCGAACTCGTCGAAGCGCCGCTCCCGGAGTGTCAGGTAGTGCTCGCCCGGGGCGGCATCCACGAACCGCTGCACCGACCCCTCCCCGTACGGGCCGTCGCGCAGCACGGTCGTGGGGACGTTGGGCCACCCGAGGGCCTGGGCCAGCACGAACGCGGCCACCTCCCGGTTGCACAGCGTCCCGTCGGGGAAGTCCCACAGCGGCGTCTCGCCGGCCCGGGGCTTGTACACCACCGGGATGGCGCCGTCCGCCGCACGGGCCAGGAACGTCGAGTTCGACGCCCGCGGCAGCAGCCCGATCACCTCGAGCTCGCCCGCTTCGACGACCCGCGCGTCATCGGCTTCGGTCCTCACGACGTCTCAGCTCCACGATGTCCGTTCAGCGCCGGACACACGTGGCCCTCCGGCCCGATCGGGTTGCCGCACAGCTCGCATCGAGGACGGCCGGCCGCCGCCACCTCCGCTCCGTGACGAGCCAGAGCCAGGGCCTGCTCGCGGGAAGCCCAGAACCGGATCCGGCCCGGCTCGACGAGCGGTTCCTCGTCATCATCCTCCTCCTCGTCGTCCTCGAGGCCCTCGACGTACTCCTCGCACTCGAGCAGGACCAGGTCGCGGGCCTCGTCGTAGCCGATCGACAGCCGGCCGGCCCGCCACTCGGGGAGCACCGGGTCCTCGAGGCCCATCTCCTCCTCGCCCGGACCCTCTCCGGTCTCCTTGCCGGTCCGAGCGAGGACCTCCACGAGCGACCCGGAGAGCAGCTCGACCTGCTGCTTCTCGACGAGCACCGTCACCAGTCGGTCGGCCTGTCGGCCCTGGAGGTAGAACACCCGCTCTCCCGGTGGGCCGACCGCCCCCGCGGTGATTCGGTCGACCGGATCGAGCTCGATCACCGGCCTATCCTCCCACCGTCAGCGGCGGGACGCCCTCCGAGGGAGCAGGTCCGAGAGATCGCCGGTGTCGTTGAGCAGAAGGAGGCGCGGCTCATGCTGGCCGATGGCCACGGCCGACACGGAGGCGGGGACGACCTCGAGCCGCTGAAAGTGGTCGAGGTGAAGCCCGGCGCAGTGCGCCAATAGAAGGCGGATCGGGTCGCCGTGGCTCACCACCACCACGGCCTGGCCGCCATGCCGCGAGGCGACCTCGTCGGCCGCCCGAATGGTTCGGGCCTGGACCTCGGCCAGCGACTCGCCGCCGGGGAACCTGCTGGAGGAGGGCACCCGCAGGATGGCGTGCCACAGCCGGGACCGGCGGATCTGCGGGAACGTCCTGCCGGTCCAGTCCCCGATGTCGGTTTCGACGAAGCCTGCCTCGGTCCGAACCGCGACGCCCAGGGCCCGGGCGATCGGGGCGGCGGTCTCCGTGCAGCGCTCCAGTGGGCTGGAGTACACGGCCCGGATCGGCAGCCCCGCCAGCCGCTCCGCCACCGCTTCGGCCTGGGCCCGCCCCTTCGCCGACAGGTGCACCCCGGGCGACCTTCCGTAGAGGCGCTTACCGGTGGCCTCGGTCACGCCGTGCCGGACCAGCAGGAGGATGGCGGCGTTCAGGACCAGACCCTGGGGCGGGTCCGCCGCCGCGGGAGCGGCCGGGTCGCCTCCCAGACCCGGAGCCACCGGGGACCCTCCGGACCGGCCGGCGGCGGGGTCGTTCCGCGGGCGGCACGGACCTGGGCCGACCACCAGTCGCCGCGGTCCTCGTCCCACAGCCTGGCCACCGCGTCCGACAGCCGCCGCATGAACGAGCCGGCGGTCTCGTCGGACTCGGGGAACAGCGGGGGCCCGTACCGGACCGCGACCGGGTAGCGGCCCGGCATTGGCCAGCCCCGGCCTCGAGGCATCGCTGCGAACGATCCCCGGATCGCCACCGGGACCGCCGGAACACCCGCGCCGATGCACAGGCGAGCGGCTCCCGGACGGAATCGGCCCACCCAGCCGTCCCTCGACCGGGTCCCCTCGGGAAACACCACGATGCTCCACCCTTCCTGCAGAAGCCGCCACGGTGTGTCGGAGAGCCGCCGGCCGACGGACCGCTCCACCGGGAACGCGTTGAACACCAGCGCGGTCCCGGCCGCCCGCCACCACACGTCGAAGAAGTAGTCGGCGGCCGCCCCGACCGCGGTCCGCCGTCGCCACCGCTCCGGCAGCGAGCACAGGACCAGCGGGGCATCGAGGTGGCTGGAGTGGTTCGAGACGAACACCACCGGGCCGCGGAGCCCCTCGAGGTGATCGAGCCCGTGCACCCGCGGCGCGGTCTCAGACCACACCAGCGGCCGAAGGACGAAGCGCTGGATCGCCGCCCGAGCGACCCGGCCCGCCGGGGTCCGGGCCCACTCGGTGGGGAACTCACGCGGCTCCGGCGGCGGCGCGAACGGCTCGGCGGAGCGCGGGACCAGCGGCCGGCGACCCCACCGCCAGCCGCGAGCCACCTCGCGCACCTCGTCGAGCAGCGCCGGCATCACCGCACCTCGGCCAGGGCCAGCGGGGGGGAGTGCAGGTACGTGATCGTTGGGCTGGACCCCACCCGCTCTCGGGCCATCTCCAGCGCGTCGGCGAACGTGGACGCGGCCCGGAACCCCATCCGGCGCACGGCCCTCCGGTCGCCGCCGACGAAGATGACGTCGCCGAGGTGGTCCAGCGCGTGCGCCCCCCAGTACCACATGTAGAACGGATGCACGCCGTGGTACGCGTGGGAGTTCCGGTACAGGTGGACGTACCACGGGTCGGTGGCGTACTGCTCCTCGAACTTCGATTCGATCTGGGAGGGGTCGGTGGTCTCGGCCAGGACCTCCTCGAAGAAGTCCACGTACGAGGGGTGGTGAACCGTGTGGAACTCCCACGGGACCGGGTGGCACAGGATCAGGGCACCCCCGGGTCGGACCAGAGGTCGCCCCACGTACATGTTGAAGAAGTAGCCGAGCCCCAGGCACATCACCAGGATCGGGTTCATGATCGAGTTGACGTTGTACGGGCAGATGTAGGGGAGCCCCACCACCATGATGTCCGACTGCCCGCTCACTTCGACCTTCTGCTGACGATGCACGTTCGCCAGCGTCTGCTCGTGCACCGCCTCGGTCTCGCCGGCGTGGACGCCGGTCACCCCGTACGGCGCGCGGATCCGGCGGAACACCTCGCGCCGGATCCGGCCCGGGGCCGCGTCGTTCGCCTTCTTGGCGGCCAGGTAGCCGGCCTGATCCCGCAGCGACCACTCCCACTCGCGCCGGTTCAGGAAGCCGAACTCGCGGGGGAAGGTCTCGTTGTTGAGCGTGGTCTCGATGGTGAAGATCCGGAGGTGGTCGGCCAGCAGCCGCCCCATCCTCGCGGCCGAGCCGTGCAGCGCCGATGACGGCGGATCCATGTACGACCGCGAGTGGAGCATCGTGTTCACGTTGTGGTGGTGGCGGAGGCTGCGGTAGGACCCCAGCCCGACCGGCACCGACTTGTGGCCGCCGTCCATGGCCACCAGGTTGATGTTCACGTACACGAGGAGGTCGGACTCGGCCGCCCGCCGGGAGATCTCCACGTCCTCGCCCTTGTCGGTCTGCCCGATGTAGGTGAGTCCACCGGGATCCTCGGCGTCGAAGTTCCGGAGGCTCTCCGGCCAGAACGAGCGGAACACCCGCTCCCCAACGACGGCTTCGATCTCCTTCCCGGTCATCCGGCGGTGCAGCGAGTTCGCCACCAGCAGCTCCACGTCCTCGACGCCGCGGCGGGCCGCCAGCTCGAGGACCTCCTCCAGCACCAGCTGCCGCACGTCCGGCGGGTTCATCGGCGGCAGGGGCAGCGAGATGTCGTCGAACGCGATCGTGAGCCGCATCCCCGGGCGGAGGAGCTCGGGCAGCGGCTCCGAGCCCAGCGGGTTCATGATCGCGTGCCGGATCGAGCCGCGGACGTCCGGGAGCGCCGGGAGCGAGTCGGGCGGGTACACCACCCGCGTGCCGAGCGGGAACCGCTGGACGCCGAAGCCCTCGCCGCGATGCACCAGCAGCGGCGGCGTCCGCTCGTCCACCTCGAGCACGAAGCCCGGCCTGGTCACGAATCCTCCCTCGGGTCGAACGCCACCTTCGGTGTACCCAGCCGTCCGGCGCTCATGGCGTGGTCGATGGCCTCTCGCCAGCTGCCGAGCGGGTACGTCGCGCCGAGCACCCCGTCCAGGTCGACCTCGGCGGCCACCGACATCGCCAGGTCGAACGCCGAACGCCGGTCGCCGTTCACCCGCTCCATCCCCGAGGCATACGCACCCATCACCTCGAGCTCCCGGAACCATACCGGGGTCAGGTCGGCCCCGGCCACGGGGAGCCCCGCCAGCACGACCCGGCCGCCGGCGCGGGTGGTGCGGAGGGCGAGGTCCAGGGAGCCGCGAGTTCCGGCGCACTCGATGCCCACGTCGACACCGCCGAGGAGGAACGCGCCGCCGCGCTCGGGCTGGAGCCGGAACGCCCGGGAGCCGCGCCGGACCGCCGACACCGCCTCGCGGGGCCCGACGACCTCGGTGGCCCCGTATCGGCGGGCCAGGTCACGCTGACCCTGGTGTTTGGCCACCACGACGATCGAGCCGGCGTCGGTGAACTCCCGGAGGGCCAGCAGCGTGAGGATCCCCACCGTCCCCGCGCCCACCACCAGCACCGTGTCGCCGGGCTCCGGCCGTCCCCGGAGGGCCGCGTGGATGGCGCAGGCCAGCGGCTCCACCAGCACGGCCCGCTCGTCGGGGAGCGCGTCGGGGACCGGATGGAGCTGAGAGCGGTGAGCCACCAGCATCGCGCTCCACCCGCCGCCGGTGTCGGCGCAGTAGCCGGTCTGGAGGCCCGGGGAGACGTGCCCCACCGTGACCCGGTCGCACCGGCCGGTGGACCCCTCGGCACAGGACGAGCACGGCGGGAGGCCCCGGGCCGCGCACGACAGGACCGGATCGATGACCACCCGGGTCCCCGCGGGGAGGTCCTCGACATCGTCGAACAGGTCGCCGACCACCTCGTGCCCGGGGACGAACGGCATCGACACGAGCGGCGAGAAATAGAACGAGGTGCGGCCCGACAGCGTGGCCAGGTCCGAGCCGCAGATCCCGGCCAGGCGCGGCGCCACCCGGCCCCAGCCCTCGGCCGGCGGCACCGGTTCGTCGCGGTTCACCAGTCGGAGCGGTGCCAGTGGACCGGCCACCAGCCCGGGCACGCGCTCGCCGACGGCCCGGGCGGCCAGGTAGCGGGGAACCGACCGGAACAGCTCGAGCGCGACCGTCATCTCGCCGCCCCCGCAGGCAGGAGGACCCGCGGCGTCCCCTCGGCCTGCGGCCACTCCTCGACCGGCCACCCACGGCTTCGGGCCACGCGGTAGAGAGCCACGTCGGGGTTGACCGCGGCCGGGTTTCCCACAGTCGTGAGCAGCGGCAGGTCCGAGTGGCTGTCCGCGTAGGCGTGCGAGGCCTGGAGGTCGGCGCCCAGCCTGGCGGCGTACCGCCGGAGCCAGGGAGCCCGGGCCTCGCCGACCAGGGGCGGTCGCTCGAGGTAGCCGGTCAGCCGGCCGTCGTCGTCGACGACGACCCGCGCCGCCACGACCTCGTCGAAGAGCGGGCGGAGCGGCGATACGAACGGCTCCAGGGCGCCCGTGACGAGCACGGTCCGGTGCCCGGCCGCGCGGTGCTCCCGGATCCGCCGCACGGCCCCCGGCGACACCCGGCGGAGGATGAACGGCGCCACGACATCGTCCACCAGCCTGTGCAGCGACACCAGCGAGGCGCCCTCGTAGCGGCGGTAGAACGATCGTAGGAACGCGCCCCGATCGCGGCGCTCCGCGGCCAGGTAGCGGGGCATCGACCGGGCCAGCGAGACGATCGCCGCCGGCCACCGATCCGGCTCCAGATCGGCCAGGCGGACCCACAGGAACGACTCGACGACGTTCGAGGCCACCACCGTCCCCTCGAGGTCGAACACCGCCAGCACGCCGTTCTCCCGCGGGCGGACCTCGACCCGCGCCTCGGGCCGAGCGGGCCGCTCGAAGCGCAGGGTACGGGTGACCGCCGGGCAATGGACCTCCTCGATGTAGTGCCGCCAGTCGATGGCCCCGGCGTCGAACGGAAAGCGCTCGCGGTCCTCGGCCGACAGCGACTCCCAGAGCTCGACGATCCGCTCGTCGGTGTAGATCACCTCTGCCTCGGTGTACGCGCCGTAGAGGTCCGCGTACTTCCGGACGAAGTCCAGCCGTCCCCGCTCCCGATCGAGGCGGCGCACCCACCCCCGGACCCGGCTCGACCTCGGCAGGCGACGGACCACGCGGTCGGCGGCGCCCAGCGCGCGCTCGCCGGCACGCATCATCCGCTCGACGCTGGCCCGTCCGGGGAACCGCCAGTCCGGCACCCGGATCTCCCCGCGGGCGCGCTGAGTAAGGGGGTTCGCCCGGAAGTAGGAGCGGACGTGCTCGAAAAGCTCGCGGTACCGGAGCGGGTTCCGCGCTCCCGAGCACACGTGGTAGTAGCGGGGCTCGCGCTCCGGACGTGTCGCGGCGACGGCCAGCATCGCGTTCACCACGAGGTCGACCGGGATGAGGTCGACGATGCCCTCCGGGATGCCGGGGAACTCGGGGATGTTGCCGCGGCCGTAGGCCAGGATGATCGGCTCGGCCATCTTGAAGCCCTCGATCCATCCCGGATAGGGGTGGCGGAGCGCGCTCTCCACGATCGAGGGCCGAACGATCGAGACCGGAACGCCGTCCCGGGCGGCCTCCTCTGCTACCCGTTCGCCCAGGGCTTTCGTCAGCGCGTACACATCCGGCCAGCCGAGTGTCTGGGCCCGGGCCCGCCCGTACTCGACCAGGCGCCGGTCCACCCATCGGCGGCGGCGGCGTTCGGCGTCGTCGGCCACGGTCTGGGGGCCGGCCCTGCTGTGCTCGCGTGCCGCCCGTCGGAGGAACCCGTCGAGCAGCTCCGGCCGCCTGGAGGCGGCCTCCACGGTTCGGCGGGCCTCGTCGGCCGCATCGAGCTCGACCCGCCAGTCGACCTGGTGCTGCAGCGGCTCCTCGGCCACGATCCCCCGAGCCACGCCGGCGACGTACGCCGTTGACACGTGGACCACGTGCGGCAGGGACTCCCGGATCGCCCGGTACAGGTTCACCGTGCCGACGACGTTCGCGCGGAACCCCTGGTCGATGGGCGGATCGAACGACACGGTGGCGGCGCAGTGGAAGACGATGCCGAGGTCCGGGGGCAGGGCCGGCGGCCCGTCGGCGACATCGGCCTCGATCACCTCGACGCGCTCGTCGAGCAGGCTCCGCAACGCGGGCGCTCCGACCCGATCGCGCAGCGTGTTGAAGACCGGCCCGGCCAGCAGCGACTCAACACGGTCCCGCCCGGACAGCCCGCCCTGGGCACGGACCAGGAGCACCAGGCCCGCGTCGGGCACATCGGCGAGGAGCCGCTCGAGCACAGCCTGCCCGACGAAACCCGTCACGCCGGTGACGAGGATCTTCGAGCCGGTCAGCCCTTCGGAGATCGGGGAAGTGGACATGAGCCGCTCCATCCTGACCATCCCCGCCGAGCGGGGCAACCGCGCCCGTGCCACACTCCCGGCGTGTCACCCGTGCGGCCGGACGTGATCACGGTCGGCGACGTGATGCTCGACGTCGCCGTCGACGCCGAGGAGCTGGCCCGCGGAGGCGATGTCCACGGCGAGGTGCTGATCCGCCCCGGCGGCTCGGCCAGCAACGCCGCGGTGTGGGCGGCGGCGGAGGGCGCCCGGGTGCGCCTGCACGGCCGCGTCGGCGCCGACCTGGCCGGCCGATTGCTGCGTGAGGCCGTCGAGGAGCGGAGCGTCGAGGCGGCGCTGGCGATCGACCACGAGGTCCGCACGGGCGCGGTGATGGTGGCCCGGGAGGCGTGGGAACGCTCGATGGTCGCCGACCGCGGGGCCAACGCCCGACTGTCCCCCGACGACCTCCCCGACGTGCTCGAGGCGGGCGCCGTGCTGGTCTCGGGGTACCTCCTGTTCCACCCCGGATCCGAAGCCGCCGGCCGCGCGGCGCTCGAACGGGCGCGCGCCGAGCACGTTGCTGTCGATGCCGCGTCGTGGCCGCTGCTGCGAGATCTCGGTCCCGGACGGTTCCTCGAGGCCACCGAACCGGCCACGATGCTCCTCCTCAACGGGAAGGAGGCCGAGACGCTGGCGGGCCCAGATCACGAGACCGCAGCGGCCAAGCTCGCTGAGCGCTTCGCTGTGGTCGCGGTGAAGCTGGGCCCCGAGGGCGTGGTCGTGGGGACCGCCGACGGCGTGCAGCGGTTCCCGGTCGAACCGGTCGAGGAGGCCGACCCCACCGGCGCCGGCGACGCGTTCGACGGCGTGTTCCTGGCGGCGCTGACCCGGGGGGCCTCACTCGACGATGCCGTCAGACGGAGCTGTGCCGCTGGAGCCGCGGTGGCGGCCAGCTCCTCTTCCTGGCCGGAGCTCCGCCGGTGACGCCGTTCGCGATGACTGCCGCGGTCGACGAGGCCCTCGACGCGGAGCGGGAGCTGGTCGCCCTGGAGACGAGCGTCCTCAGCCACGGGCTTCCCGCGCCTTGGAACCGTCGGGCCGCGGAGGCGATGGAGAGCGCCGTCCGCTCCGCCGGCGCGGAGCCCGCATGGGTGTGGACCGACGCCGGCTTCGTTCGCCTCGGAGCCACCGGGGATGACCTTGACCGGCTGACGTCTGGGGGCGCAGCCAAGGTGGCCCGTCGTGACCTTCCGATCGCGCTGGCGGCGGGGACCCTCGGGGGCACGACCGTGTCGGCAGCGGCGTGGGTGGCGCATCGGATGTCGATCGAAGTTCTGGCCACCGGCGGCATCGGCGGTGTCCACCCGCGTTCCGGCGACGTGTCGGCCGACCTCATGGAGCTCTCCCGGGCTCCCATCACGGTGGTCTGCTCGGGTCCGAAGGCCATCCTGGACCCGAAGGCCACGATGGAGCGCCTGGAGGAACTGGGGGTTGGGATCCTGGGATTCGGCACGGACCGCCTGCCCTTCTTCGTGGTCCGGGAGGTCGACCTTCCGCTGGAGCACCGGGCCGACGACCCGAAGGAGGTCGCAGCCGCCGTCCGGGCCCGGCGGGAGCTCGGCGTGGCCTCCGCCCTGGTGGTGTGCAACCCGTGCCCCGCGGAGGCGGCCCTCCCGGCGGACCTGGTGGCGTCGGCGGTGCGGCGGTGCACGGACCGTGCCCGAGGGGTCACCGGGAAGCGACTGACACCGACCCTGCTCGCCTGCCTGGCCGAGGAGACTGAGGGGCGGAGCCTGGAGGCGAACCTGGCGCTCCTGGAGGGCAACGCAACCCTGGCCGGGCGGATCGCGGCCCATCTCTGACATGCGCGTCCTGATCGACACCGACCCGGGCATCGACGACGCCATCGCCATCCTGCTCGCGCTGGCGTCGCCGGAGCTCGACGTGGCCGGGATCACCGTGGTCCACGGGAACGTGCCGGTCGAGGCGTGCACCCTGAACGCGCTCAAGGTGCTCGACCTCGCCGGACGACGGGACGTCCCGGTCGTGACCGGGGCCGCGGCGCCCCTGGTCCGTCAGGCCCGTCACGCCGAGGCGGTGCACGGGCCGGACGGGCTCGGCGGCCTGTTCCCTCCGCCGGACGACGCCCATCCGTTCGCCGCCGACGCCGCCGCCTTCATCGCTCGATCGCTCGACGAGGGCGAGGAGCCGACCACGCTGATCGCCCTGGGGCCGCTGACGAACGTGGCCACGGCGATCCTGGCCACACCGGGCCTGACCGAGCGGCTCGAGCGGATCGTGGCCATGGGCGGGGCGATCCGGCGAGAGGGCAACGTGACGCCCGCGGCGGAGTTCAACATCTACGCCGATCCCGAGGCCGCGGCGATCGTCCTTCGGTCCGGCGTGCCCGTCACGCTGGTGCCGCTCGACGCCACCATGCGGGCCATCTTCCCCGGCGAGGCCGCCGCGAGGCTGGCCGAGTCTGAAGTGCCGGTCGAGCGGGCCGTGGGACGGCTCGGCAGCTTCGTCAGCGGCGTGTACCGGAAGTACTACGGGATCGACGGGTTCGCGCTGCACGACCCGCTGGCCGTTGGAGCGGCCATCGACGGGTCGCTGGTCAGCACCGAGGACCTATGGGTGTCGGTGGAGACCGGGGGCGAGCTGACGGCCGGCGCCACCGTGGCCGACTTCTGGCACATCCCCGAGCCGTGGGGCGAGCCGAACGCCGCCGTCGCCCTGGACGCCGACGGCGAGCGCTTCCTGGAGTTCCTGTGCACCCGGCTGTTCGGCCGGTACCCGGTGTGACCGCGGGCGAGGTCATCGTGGTCGGCTCGGTCAACGTCGACCTGGTCGTGCGGATCGACCATCTACCTCAGGCGGGTGAGACCGTGACCGGCGGCACGTTCCGGCGCGCCCCCGGCGGGAAGGGCGGCAACGCGGCCGCGGCGGCGGCGCGGCTCGGGGCTCGGACCCGGTTCGTGGGACTCGTGGGCAGCGACGACCTCGGGGAGGAGGCCCGTGGCGACCTGACCGACGCCGGCGTGGACGTCGGCACGCTCGGAACCACGGAGGCCCCGACCGGCGTGGCGGCGATCCTGGTCGACCACGCTGGGCGGAACGTGATCGCGGTGGCCCCGGGCGCCAACGCGGAGCTGACCGGAGGCCATGTCCGGGACGCGCTGGCCACCGTCGAGGCGGAGCGGGCGGTCGTGGTGGCGAACCTCGAGATCCCCGACGGCGCGGTTGCCGCGGCCGCGGAGATCTCAGGGGCCCGCGGCTGGCCGTTCATCCTGAACCCGGCCCCGGCGCGGCCGCTCCCGGGTGGCCTCCTGGACCGGTGCGCCGCGGTGATCGCCAACGAGCTCGAGGCCGAAGCTCTCGGCCTCCCCGGCGCGACCCCCGCGACCGTGGTCATCACCCGGGGCGCCGACGGGGCCGAGGTGCATCGCCCGGGACGACCGGTCCTCCGGCAGCCCGGGTTCGTCGTCGAGGTGGCCGACACCACCGGAGCGGGGGACGCCTTCGTGGCGGCCCTGGCCTGGTCGATGCTCGAGGGCATGCAACCGGAGCGGGGAGTACGGATCGCCTGCGCCGCGGGGGCCCTGGCCTGCCGGGCCGTCGGGGCCCGCGCGGGGCTCGGGGCGCGTGCCGAGGTCGAGGCGTTGGCCGAGACCGGCTCGTCGGGTCAGCGCACGGGGGCGCGGTAGGTCATCCGCCGCGGGCCCGCGGCGAACCCAGCCGCCCGAAGGAGCGCCTCGCCACGACTTCCGATGACGGGCTCGTCGCCCCACCGCTCCACGGCCGCGCGCCCCCGCGGCCACCGGGTCGCCAGGTCGGCCAGCGCGGCCACGGCGTCGTCGAGGCCTTCCCCGGCCAGCGGGGTCACCCGACGGCCCCGGCCCTCCACCGCCAGGACCGGCCGACCCCCGGCCAGGACGAGCCACGACCCGGGCACCCGGGCGATCCGGACGGGGACGTCGGCGGCCGGCGGAACGATCGGCCCCACCGCGTTGGCCGGGTCGGATGCGGCCACGGTCCGGAGCGGGCCCGAGGCGGGCCGCCGGAGACGATCGACCGCGGACGGGACCGCGAACTGCACCCCCGAGAGGCCCCGGACGAAGTACCCCCGCCGGGCCCGACCCTGGGCCTCCATGGTCACCAGGGCGTCGACGAGCAGCGGCCAGGGGACCGGGACCTCGGCCGCCGAGGCGGTCTCCCGGGCCACCACCCCGTAGGACTCCAGCAGCCGCTGGGCCCACGCCTCGGCTCGGACCGTGGGGTCCTCGTCGGGCTCGGGGAGGACGCTCCACCGGCCGTACAGCGGCATCCGGGGTCCACCGCGTCTTCCTCGTCGGCGCCTCGGGGGCTCCTGGATCCCGGCCAGCGCGTCGTTGGTGACCCGGCCGGCCCAGACCAGCTCGAACAGCGCGGTGAGCGCCTCGCTCTCGGGGACGTCTGCCGCCGAGGCCACCTCGCTGAGGAACGAGGCGCCGCGGCCCCTGAGCACCTCCTCGACCACGGCGGCGCCACCTCGCGCCGGGGCCTGCGGCCGGAGGAGCCGGGCGGCATCCTCCCGGGGGATCAGGGCCACGCGCTTCCCCGGCAGGCCCTGCCACAGGAAGGCCCCCGACCCGGCCAGCCGCTCGGCGGCGGAGGTGTCTCCCTCGCGGAACCGCGGGGCCAGCACCTCGGGGACCAGCGAGGCCGCCGGGACCGGGAGGCCGGCCAGCCGCTCCAGCACCGCCTCGGCCGCGGCGTCCGTGGCCGGCACCGGGGCCAGGCTCCGCTCGGCCAGGAAGTCGGCGTACCGCTCGGGATCGACCGGCTCGACCTCCTGCCGGAGGATCTGGAGCGTCTCGCGGTGGATCCTCCGGAGGTTGTCGGTGTCGACCCACTCACGCCCCGAGCCGGCCGGCCGGAACTCGCCGGCGGCGACCTCGCCGGTGGCCCGGAGGTCCAGGAGGATGGCCGCCGCGTCGGCCGTGTCGAGCCCGATCCGCCCGGCCACCTCCTCCTCGGTGACCGGCCCCCGCCCGGCGAGGTGCCGGCGCACCACCCGTCCGGCGGCATCGAGGTCTCCCCCGGCCATGCCCCGGTAGTCCTCGACGTGCTCGACCGCGACCCACCGATCCTCCCCGGCCACCTCGATCCGGACGGCCCGTCCGTCGGCCTCCAGCGCCTCGATCCACTCCCGCCACCGGGGCCCACATCGGACCGAGAGCTCGCGCTCCGACAGGTCGCCGAGCGCGTCGAGGGCGTCGGCGAGCTCGTCTGGGCCCCGCGGCCGGGACCGATCGTCGATCCGCTGGAGAAGGCGTTCCACCCGCTCGATGGCCCGATCGTCGAGGAGCTCCCGGAGCGCGTCGGGTCGGACCACCCGGGCCAGCAGGTCTCGGTCGACGGCCAGAAGCTGGCTCCGCCACTCGGCCCTCGGGTAGTCGCCGACGTACTGGAAGGCCATGTTGTAGTCGAACAGGAAGTGCATGGCGAACGGGGTGGGGATGTCGGACGCGATCCGGCGCACCGCGATCTCCCCGGACCGGATCCCGTCGGCGACCTTCCGGAAGTCGCGCACCCGCAGCAGGTCGTCCCAGGCCTCCCGGTACGCCTCCAGCAGGATCGGGAACTCGCCGTACCGCTTCACCAGCTGCATCAGGTCCTGGGCTCGGATCCGCTGGAGCCACAGCGGGGTCCGCTGGTTCGGGCCGCGTCGCGGCAGGAGCAGGGCCCGGGCCGCGCACTCGCGGAACAGCACCCCGAACAGGGGCGAGATCTGGAGCTCGCGGAGGAGGAGATCGTCGAGCTCCTCATCCTCGGGGAGGTCGGCGATCAGCTCGATCGGCACCGGCGAGTCCCGGCCGGGGAAGCGAAGCATGAAGCCGTCGTCGACGGCGGCCGCCTCGACGTCGAGGTTCTCGGCGTCGCGGATCCGGGCCCGCACCACCAGCGTCCACGCGTGGTGCACCCGGGCCCCGAACGGGGAGTGCACGACGACCCGACGGTCGCCGAGCTCGTCGTCGAACTCCTCGATCATCACGGCCCGGTCCGACGGCAGCTCTCCCGCGGCCTCGCGCTGCTCCGACAGGAAGGCGTGGAGGTTCGCCGCGGCCCGCTCCCCCAACGCGCACTCCTCGCGGGCCCACGCCGCGAACCCCTCGGCGTCCTCGAGCCGCTCCGCCGCGTCCCGGAGGAACTCGCCGACCTTCACCCCGGTCTCGTACGGGCGGCCCGGCTGCTCGCCGTGCCAGAACGGGATCGACGGCATGGCGCCGGGCGCCTCGTGCACGACGATCTCGTCGCGGTCGATCCGCTCGATCCGCCAGACCGACGAGCCGAGGACGAAGGAGTCGCCCGGCCGGGCCTCGAACACGAACTCCTCGTCGAGCTCGCCGAGCCGGACCCCGGTCCCCGCGTGGATCACGCGGTAGTAGCCGCGGTCGGGGATCGTCCCGGCGTTCGTCACCGCCAGCATGCGGGTGCCCGGGCGGGGCCGGACCTCGCCGGACTCCCGGTTCCACACCAGCCTGGGCCGAAGCTCGCCGAACCGGGCCGCCGGATACCGACCCGACAGCATCGCCAGGACCGCCTCGAACCGCGTGCGGTCGAGATCGCGGAAGGGGTGGGCGCCCCTCACCAGGTCGTACAGGGCGGGCGCCGTCCATTCGCCGGAGCTGGCGGCGCTGGCCAGGTGCTGAGCCAGCACGTCGAGGCAACCCTCGGGGATCTCGGTGGTCTCGACCTCCCGGCGGAGCATCCCCCTGGCCACCGCGGCGGCGTCGACGAGGTCGGGGCGGTACTTCGGGACGATCCGTCCCGTGGCCACCTCGCCGACGAGGTGCCCGGCCCGGCCGACCCGCTGCAGGCCGGTCGTCACGCTCTTGGGGCTCTCGATCTGCACGACGAGGTCGATGGCCCCGATGTCGATCCCGAGCTCCAGCGAGGACGTGGCCACCAGGCCCGGGAGCTCGCCGCGCTTCAGCTGCTCCTCGACCTCGAACCGCTTCTCCCTCGAGACGCTGCCGTGGTGGACCCGGCACAGGACCTCGCCGGCCCGCTCGTTGATCTGCCTGGCGGTGCGTTCGGCCAGCCCCCGGTTGTTCACGAAGATCAGCGTCGAGCGGTGGCCGCGGACGAGGTCGTGGAGCTCGTCCCACACGCTCGGCCACACGCTCTCGCCGGGCAGGTCCCGGAAGTCCACCACGGGAGCCTCCACCGTGAGGTCGATCTCCTTCCGGCCTCCGGAGTCGAGCACCCGCATCGGCCTGGGCGTCCCGCGCTCGCGGCCACCGAGCCACGCGGCCACCCGGTCGGCCGGCGTGACGGTGGCCGAGAGCCCGACCCGCTGGAACGGCCGCCCGGTGAGCCACGCCAGCCGCTCCAACGACACGGCCAGGTGTGCGCCCCGTTTGTTCGGGGCCAGCGAGTGGACCTCGTCGACGATCACCGCCTCGACGCCGGCCAAGGTCGACGCGGCCCGCTCGGACGTGAGCATCAGGTACAGCGACTCGGGGGTGGTGATCAGGACGTCGGGCGGCCTGCGAACCAGCCGCTCCCGGTCGCGCTGGGGCGTGTCGCCGGTCCGGATCCCCATCGAGATGTCCGGTCCGGGGCGACCGAGCCGCCCGGCGATCTCCTCCATCCCGGCCAGCGGCACCTCGAGGTTGCGGTGGATGTCGTTCCCCAGGGCCTTCAGCGGCGTGACGTAGAGGACCCGAACGCCGGCCCGCTCCCGAGGCCGCCGGGCCAGGCGATCGAGGAACACCAGGAACGCGGCCAGGGTCTTCCCCGAGCCGGTCGGCGCCACCACCAGCGCCGACTCGCCCTCGGCCAGCGCCGGCCAGGCCAGCTCCTGAGCCGGGGTCGGGTCGCCGAACGTCTTCCGGAACCACGTTCCAGCAAGATCGCCGAGACTCGAGGAGGCGTCGCCCATGTCCGGCCATCGTATGACGGACCGGCGACGACGCTACGGGGCCAGGCGCACCCGGCCACCGGGGCGGCCGGCCAGGGCGGCAGGACCGGCGCGGACCAGCCCCTCGGCCGAGAGCCGCGCCACCGCCGCGGTGACCTCATCGAGGCCACGGCCCAGGCGCGTCGCCAGGGTCCGCAGCGTTGTGGCCTCGGTCCCGCGCAACTCGCGGATCACGGCGCCGCGGAGCTGCCGGAACGAGCCCTCGAAGCGACCCTGGCGGCGAGACCCTCGCTGCGGCGTGGCTCCCTCGGCTCGGAACCGACAGGCCGCCGCCAGCGGGCACGCCCCACACCGCGGAACCGGCCGGCACACCTCCCGACCGAGATCCATCAGCGCCTGGCTCCAGGACGCAGGATCCGCTCGATCCAGCCAGGCCATGGCCGCCGCCTCGACGTCGGTCGGGGGCGCGTCGTCCCGGCCGAGACGGGCCCGACCGACCACGCGACGCACGTTCGTGTCGATCGCCGCAACCGGCACCCTGTGGCCGAGCGAGGCGACCGCGGCCGCCGTGTACGGCCCCACTCCGGGGAGCCGGGCGAGCGTCTCCGGTTCGGCGGGCACCCGACCGCGGTGGTCCCGGACGATCACGCGGGCCGCCTCGGACAGGGCCACCGCTCGGCGGTTGTAGCCGAGCGTTCCCCACGCCCGGACCACGTCCGAGCGAGGCGCCCGGGCCAGGGACCGGATCGTGGGGAACCGCCGCACGAACGATCGGTATGCCGGCGCGACCCGGGCGGCCTGGGTCTGCTGCAGCATCACCTCGCTGACCAGGACCCGATAGGGATCGCCCGTGCCGCGCCAGGGATACGCGCGGCGGCGCCCCGCGAACCACGCCAGCAGTTCGCCCCGGCCGGTCATGGTGCCCTCGTGACTCGACGGTCGAGCACCTCGACACGCCCCGCGGCGGAGTTCCATCCGATCGTCTCCACGGCGAACCGGCTCGGGCAACACCCCGGATCGTGCTTCCGGTAGACCCCGTACTCCACGCGGAGTCGGTCCGTCTCGATGCCGATCAGCCCGCCCCGTTCGGTGACGCGATAGAGCACGGTCGCCAGGGTCCCGTCGTCACCCATCGACACGATCCACAGCTCGAGCGGCCCGGCCGTCGCCCCGAAGGTGAGGATCCCCACCACGAGCTCCGGTCGGCCGTCCCCGGCGAAGTCAACGGCCGCCAGGGAGTCGACGGACTGGCCGACGAACTCGGCGCCGGCCGAGAGCATCGCAGCCGGCGCGCCAGCGCCGGGAGGCGCCGAACCCGTGGCGTCGAACACTCTGGTCCACCGGCCGTCACGGACGTCGAAGACCTCGACGAAAGGCGTGGCGATCCCGAGGTCGTCCACCTCGCCGGAGACGGACGAGATCGTGACCTCGTCGGCCCGGTCGCCGTCGAGGTCGGCAACCACCGTATCGACCGGGGTGGCACCGGGGCGGACCAACCGCTCCGGCGGGGGCAGCGACGGCGCGGCCCCCGGACCCTCGTCCCGGCCGGCGCACGCGGCCGCCAGCACCACGAGCACCGCGCCCCTGACCAGACGCACGGCGCGATGCTACCCGCCCGCGAGAACCCGACCCCTAGGTCCGGGTCTCG
>OCZV010000242.1_pt1 | contig 20131 bp, 16 predicted proteins | sample 1539051 | NCBI WGS metagenome assembly OCZV01 (sample SAMEA3113581, study PRJEB22503) | soil metagenome
GCCCGTAACCTTGGATGATGCCCTGTTCTTGCAGACGCTTCAATCGCTCTCGCACGGCAGGGGCGGTCAGTGCCGCGCGCCGCCCAAGGGATCGGTAGCTCTGCCTGGCATCTTGGTAGAGAGCCGCTAGCAGCTGGAAGTCTTTTGAGTCCATCTGATTGATTATGACTTTTGGACGCAATATAAATTTCCCTAAATCGAAAGTTCAGCCTAACACATCACTAAATCCAGCCAACTCGAAGAACATGGCATGACAACATCGCAACAGAACATGGAAACATTTCTTCCATCAATTGAAGACCCTGAGGACCAGGTAATGAAGCAAGTCTATGAAATGACGCGCCAGCAGTGGGGCAAGGTGCTCACGCCGGTAAAAGTCTTTAGTGCGCGCATGTCGCCCGAGTTTGTGCAGTTCGCCGCAATGGTAGCCCAGCTTGATCAAAAGCTGACGCTGCCGCGGGAAACTGCCTACCTCGTCCGCGAGCGCGTGGCTAACATAACATCTGCTCCTTCTGTATCGACATCGGCCGCGCAGTCACGATCAAGTCGTCCATGAACGAGGCCAAGTTCGATGCGCTGGAAGAGTACCGCACCAGCCCGCTTTTCACTGACGCTGAGCGTGCAGCACTGGACTATGTGACAGAGTTGACAAAGAACAGGACGGTCAACCCGGAAACCTTTGCACGCTTGGCCCAATACTATTCAGAGCGCGAAATCTGCGAGATCGTCTGGCTTGTCGCTAGCGAGCACCTCTACAATATGACCAACATCGGTCTGAACATCCATTCAGACATGCTTTGCGACATCACTAAAAAGAACAAGAGCCGGTAGCCCCGCCGACTCGATTAATTCTTTAAACAGGATATAAAGGAATTTGTTGTACTGGAACCACTGGAAATGCGCACGCGCGCCTACAAAACTTGTGGCTCGCTGAGGTGCCCCCACGGCTAGCTAACTAAGCCATTTCGAAATATTATGAAAGTTGATTTTGGCATTAATTTCTGACTCTAAATCTTGAATTTTAATTATCTGCTTTCTCAATCGATTTGTTTGCTTATAGTTCTGGTTGGCTTCTGCTATCTCGATAGCGGGTGCTTTTCCGCCATATTTCAGATCAGATAAACGACCCAGAACGCTATCAAGCGTATCTATTTTATTAATTAGAATATCTGACTCCCGCAAATTATTGCATTCTTTCAGTTTCAAGTTTAGCTCTTGAACTCTTTCTTGAAGTGCATTTTCAAATTCTATTGTTTGAATCATCTCTAAGCGTTTCTTACAATTGGAAAACAGGATTACCGTAAGAATATTGCTATCTGAGAAGGACCGTCCGCCACAAGGAGCATGGCAAGAAATTTCCTCCTTTCCAAATCTTCAAATTCAATATACCGATCAATTATCATCTAGCAGACTAACTATGGTAATAGTAGACAATGAATTGTCATTGGTAATAGAAGAGAAGAAATATGAAGATCCGGTAGGCATCGCTACATATTCAAATAGTGAATCAACGGTATTATCTTACGCTTCTATCTTTGAAAATCTTTGGATTCAATCAGAAATCAAACAAAAGTAATGCTCTCTTATGTGTTATCTTTAGTACTTTCCCATCTTCCTGTTGGCAATGCCAATATCAAATAGCAGTTAACGCATTTCAGAACAGTCATCGTCATACCACGAGCGTCTGAGAGGTATGACCTTATTAGTTTCTTCATTCCACCACTTAATCGTACCATTGCATATGCGGCATTGCAACTCTATTTTCGAACCTATTATCACAAATTCTACTGAATGAGGCATTTGTCGATCACAACTACATTCATTAGTCGGTGGCGTCAATTACTAGCTCTGCATAATCGCGAGAATAGTTAATACCTGATCCGACCCTCCTGACTATTAGAAGAGTATTGATATAAGTACTTGTCAGGTTTGGTATTATAGCTATCTAATCTTTTGTTAGATACCTTCTGTATGTAGATTTTACCGGTTACTGTAATTGGTTTAGTCATAGAACTGAAAAAATACGGAGAATCAAATTATAATGTATGAGAATAAACAACTGTTGAATCAATTATAGAACAGTTATCAGATTTATTTTGATTAATTGAAAAATAGATCTGGCAAGCTCACTACGTCAAATCGAGTATACTATCTTGTGTTCTTCTATTGTGTACGCTCATACTTTACGCGACAGTTTATAGTCAGACACCCGTTTTTGCACATATAACTCCAGCTCCCGAAAAGTTCGGTGGCAATAGCGACGACGATCAATCCTCTGCAGATAGCTCTCCTCATATGCATGGTGGTGGCAGTGCTGACGACAGATCCTCTGGTTCATCCAGTTCGGATGAAGCTAATGGCAATAATGATGATGAAGACACAACGGCAAGTGATAACAAGGAGGAAACAGCAGGAGAAGATCCGATTGACGAATTGGGTACAAACGGCAGTAACGGAGACGGACAGAGTACAACTGTGGAGAAAAATGATGAAGCTACATCAACTGAAGACGTAGACTCCGATGACACAAACCCATTAGTACAAGAGATAATGAACGAAGTCAATGAAGTGTTATCTGCCTCTGGTATAACTGGTCCGAGATTCTAATACATAAACCCAATTGCATTTTTTGTGTGCTTGTTCGGATCATGGAGAACAAGTTGTAAGTTAGTTCCCCTCTGCAATCATTAATTTAAGTTATTGCATTATGTAGCCTATATCCCAACCTTAGATGTGCTTAAAAGAAGGAAAAATAACACCTCTCTATATTGTAATTAGTAATAGTAGAGCTAATCACTTTATTCTGCCGCAATTGAAGCGGTAATAACTACCTTGAAGTTTGTTGTAACGAGTATGCTTCCTTCAAATCATCAGAGATATAGATTTCTTCTACTTCTTTTGGTCTCTTAGCCGCAAACCTTGGTTTGTATCTTCCAAGCAGTATAGAGTTTCCTACCACAGTCACGGAGCTCATGGCCATTGCTACTCCTGCTAACATGGGAAGCCATCCAAATATGCTAACACCCAAAAATGGCACCAATACACCTCCAGCTATCGGAATTAATCCAGTGTTGTACGCAAATGCCCAGAATAGGTTTTGCTTTATCTTGGATACAGTCTTCTTTCCAAGATCTAGTGCTATTACTACATCTCTTATATCATCCTTGATCAAGATAATACCACCTGTTTCCTTGGCAACGTCTGTTCCAGAACCTATTGCAATACCCAAGTCAGCTCTTGCCAAAGCTGGTGCATCGTTGATTCCATCTCCAACCATAGCCACCACCTTTCCTTCACCTTTTAGTTTAGAGATTACCTGTTCTTTTTCTTGTGGTAATACCTGAGCAATAACTCTATCAATTCCAAGCCTAGATGCAACCGCATTGGCAGTTCTTTGATTATCCCCTGTAAGCATTACCACTTCTATTCCCATTGATTTTAGTACGTCAATTGCTTCCTTGGCATTCTCTTTAATAGTATCTGCAATACCTATAATCCCTGCAACCTTATTGTCTATTGCCACGAGGACTGCTGTTTTTCCTTGATTTTCTAGATCTTTTAGCTTTGAATCTATAGTTGCGGTAACATGAATATTGTTTTCTTCCATTAACTTTCTATTTCCGACAAGTATTATATGATCGGCGTATCTTGCATTAAGACCATGTCCAGATACTGCTTCAAATGAATCTGGATTTGTAACAATGATACCTTTTTCTTTTGCATAATTAACAACAGCTTGACCTAATGAATGCTCTGAGCCGGACTCTGCAATTGCAGTAAGCCTGAGTAATTCGTTTTGGCCCATACTATCGGAGAGATCTACTATATCAGTTACAGACGGCTTACCTTTGGTCAAGGTCCCTGTTTTGTCAAACACTATTGTTTTGACTTTCTTTGCTATCTCCAAATATTCTCCCCCTTTAAACAGTATTCCATTTTCAGCTCCTTTTCCAGCACCCATCATCAATGCCGCAGGTGTTGCAATGCCTAGAGCACATGGACAGGCAATGATTATCACAGATACAAATGCTAAAAGCGAGAAGGTAATGCCTATATCTCCAATGAAGTACCATCCTAGTCCTACTCCAATTGCAACAGCTAACACTGCTGGTACGAAATACTTGGCTACTTGATCTACTAGTCTCTGCATTTGTGCTTTTCCTGTTCTAGCTTCTTCTACAAGTGTAATAATTTGAGAAAGTACTGTATCTTGTCCTACTTTAGTTGCTTTAACTCTTAGCAGGCCACTCTTGTTTATTGTAGCTCCTATAACCTCATCATCCTTTGTCTTATCAACGGGTATACTTTCACCTGTTACAGCTGATTCATCAATTGATGATGACCCATGTATCACTACCCCGTCTGTTGGTATTCTCTCTCCTGGTCTTATGACCATAACATTTCCTTCTTGCACTTGTTCTACCGGAATCTCAATTTCTACCTCTTCATCTGAATTCCCTTCTCTTCTTATGATCTTGGCCATCTTTGGTTGTAGGTCTAATAATTTCCTTACAGCGTCAGAGGCCTTCTCCTTTGTTCTTGTTTCAAGTAATCTTCCGATCAGTATTAGAGTGATAATGATTGCCGCGGTTTCGAAGTATACTGACTCAAATGGGAAGTATCCGGGCGCTATTGTAACTACTGCACTATACAGATAAGCAGCTGTTGTGCCGATTGCAATAAGCGTATCCATATTGGACGCCTTAGCCTTTATACCGTCCCATAGTCCTCTATAGAAACGCCAACCAATCCAGAACTGTAATGGAGTAGCAAGTGCTAACATCACATAATTCGTATAATTCATAATATCCATTGGAAATAGATGGCCAAGCTGTGATGGAAACATATGAGGTAAGCTTAGAAATATTATAGGTATTGTGAGTGCAATGCTGATAGCAACGTATATTTTGAGCTTTCGCAGTTCTTTCTCAGGCTGAGTGAATTCATTTAAACATTGATTACTACAAAAGTAGTATATTCTGCCATCTTTATTATATTGTATTGTGTCAGGTTTCTCTTCGACAAACATGCCGCATACCGGATCTTTTGCCATATTTTCTATCTATTTTATACATGGAAAAACAGATGTATAAGTATGGGCCTTTACAAATGTAAAGTATGATAAACGTCATGGTCAAAGTGAGGCATATATAAATGCCCTTTGAATTAGACAACTATGACATAGCAATTCTTAAAGTATTAATGAAAGACGGTCGTAAGTCTTTTCGGCAAATCTCTAGGGAAACAGGAATAACAACGCCAACTGCTGTTGTACTGGATGTATGTCAGGTTATAAACAAAAATATGCAGGAAGAATAGAGTCGATAATAAGAAAATTTGAGCAGCAAACCAGCATTTGGATCTGATTGAATTTCTTGCGCGAAATTTTTCTTCAAGATTTAGATCGGCATGGAGAACGAGTCCTTAAGAATTAATTATTAGTCAAATCCTAAAATTCATACCCAAAGACTTTAGGGTTAGCTTATTAATAATGCTGACTAATTGGACAAAATGAATGTGAGATCTAGGTGTCCACAATGTAACAGTGTAAGGATTGTTGAAATAGCTCCTAGTAACGTTGGCAATACATATGATTTGAACAAGGCTCGTTGTGACAATTGTGGATACAAATATGGTGACGATTGGAAGGATTTGGTTTAGCCCACAAAAGCGTCACGCAGCTGATTTCCTTTTCAGTCTAAACGCTTTTCCCAGCATAAAGCCTAGTGGAACCCCTATTAGGACTATACAGAAAATTGTCATACCTATAATTGCTACTGCGAAATTAGTCTGTAAGTCAGGCATAGCATCGGTTATGTATGTATGTGATCATGAATATACATAGTTTGCTCATATAATGCCATAATATGGTGTGATCTGTACCTATAGCTAACCCAGAATTCACCCCACTCTTTTCCACAATAGTTGCATCGTGATACATGGTAGGACAAACTATCACTAGTACGATAGTCTGGAATGATTGTTATGTTATCGGGTATACTTCTACAATGGTCATCAGTAGCGGCATTAATCAAGTCACTATATCTGTAATCTATAGTTTTGACTTATTTAATATTTCATTACTAGGGAACGAGCAGTAAAAACCTTCAGGAAAAAGAATAGGCAACTGCGGGCTCTACATAAAAAAGAACCCGCATACTCGTAGGATCTTGCACCTTCTAAAGTTACTTTATATGCTCAGATGTTACGATATATGTCTATGTTATTGATATAATTGCCATTAATAATCGGTAGCTATCTTTTACTATAAGTTATAACAGAATCTTATTTATTTGGCAAAAGATTATGATATATGATGCTAATCTTGCCTAGCAATAGAATAGAATTCAAATATGATATTGATAATGCTAGAAAAATGTGGTTATTGTCGCTTCAAGGAATTAAGGTTCTTTATTGTATTCTTCTTGGTACTGTTATATTATTTAGCTTCCTTAGTACCGACAACAGAATTTGGGCACTTACACGTGGAACTATGTATGACGATCTACTAATTGGCGGTATGAATAATAATAATGATACTGTTAACAATCAAACAACCCTATCAGCGACGACTGGAATGCTAGAAAGTCAAAATGCTACTAGTGAATTTATCTACGGAGATTATGGTAATGATGAAATCCAAGGCTCTGATAGAAGCAACCATCTTAGTGGAGGACCTGGAAGCGACGTAATACATGGAAACGACGGTGGTGATTTTATCCAAGGAGGACCCAGTATTGATTCACTTTATGGTGGAGCTGGAGATGACGTCCTTTCTGGAGGAGAAGGAGCTGACTATTTTGATTGTAGAGCTGGAAAAGATAGCATAGACGATTTTGACGCATCAGAAGGAGATTATGCTCTGAGTAATTGTGAGATAATAGAAAATGAAGGAAGACCTTCTCAATAACATCTTTAGAAGACCATAATTGAAATGCTGGGTATCTAGATGACTAAAATATAATTTCTAAAAGGATCATACATCGATTCAGCACCAACATCAGGGGCAAGCAATATACTTTAGTTAAACCATCGGTCAAAAATAGTTAGGGAATCATGTAAATTCTATAATCGTATAAATACTCATGTGAGTGATATAGTTTTGTGGCTAATCTTGAATCCAATTTTGCAATAGCCATTATGGGTATGACAATAGTATGCATAGTCCTAATAGGATTTCCGATAACTTTTATGATAGCAAAGGGCTTCGGAATAAAAAGTAAGAAAATAAATCCTCATACTTGACCAGTATACTAACAATAATTCTTGCTGCCATACCAGAACACCAGCGCCATCAGCATAAATCGAAGCTTGGCGGGAATGACGTTAAGTATATCAAATAGTAACGTTTTCGTAGTTGCTAATGCAACAACTGATGGCAACTCTAATGACGGTAATGCAATGGTGAAAGCAACGCTTTAGATGACGGCAACGCTTCAACATAGATGATAGTACCGATGATCCTGCTGTCTCATAATTAATTCGTATAATAGAATAAGTGTAGTTCGCTTTATGTTCAATTTCGGTGTACAAACATTAAGTAATAAGGACATTTGAATAGCTCTATAATTGGTAATCTATGATTTTATTTTTTCAATAGGGGATAATCTTGGATATCCGGGTATCCTTCTAATAACCTTTCTGATAAGCCTGTTGGTCTTTGTTCCTATCCCATACACTCCTATATTGATTCTCGCACTCTTTAGCAGTAGATTAGATCCTAATTTGATTGCACTATCTTCTGCCATAGGTGTAACACTTGGCAGATCTGTAATTTTCTTTGCTAGTTATCGTGGAAGAGCTCTCATTGATGACTCAACTTTAAAGAGGATGGCCCCTTTGCAGAGATTGTTGGCAAAGTATGGCTCTTTAGTTTCATTCATTGCTGCTATTACACCAATTCCTCCAGATGACATAGTAATCATCCTTCTGGGTATTGCTAAGTTCAATCCATTGAAATTTATTCTAACAACTTTCGGTGGAAAGCTCATAATTAATCTCGCTATAGTGTGGGCAGCTATACTATGGGGACTGCCCATAGTACAACAGTTCTTGAATCAGATCACTGATCCTGTACATTTACTAATTCTAGCAACAGCCAGTCTGATAGCAGCGATAGTAACTGTATATCTAGTTACAAAATTAGATTGGGGAACAATAATTGGTAAATGGTTTCCATGGACACTTACCGATAATCATGCCAGGGAGAATAACAATACGCTTTGACTTCATAAAGATCCTCAAAGATCTTCAATCACACATTCGAAAACATTATATGCAGTCCATTAAGATTCCCAGGCTACATACCTAAGGTTAATGCCGAAATTTCTACTGTAATGTCTTTAAATGTAATCAGTTCAAAGATAGGTATCAAAAATCCTATTGACCTTATCAAATGATAATATAACCCTAAAAAACAAGATAGTATTTGCTGCTGTCTTAATTTTTCTGGTTGCAGTAGTTGCATATCTTATACAACAGCATTATTTCGAGTCATACCGAGGTAGCCTTACACCGGTTGATTTATTGGTATCTGCAAGCCCTAAATTTTACTATTATGAATTCTTTTATTAAGAACAAAATAAAGATAGATAAATTCAATTAAAGGGAGTATATAAGTATAAAATGCTTGCCACAGCATACTTCCCTAATATGTTTCCCAAAACAAATATGCAACTCACCCACTCATTTTTTTATATCATATTGGTGAATAAGCGGCTGCAGACAGTTAGAGGCCTTTAAATCACTCAAATAGGAACCTGACTGAGTCGATTCATTTTGGGTCGCCCTATCTTTTTCCATAATATGTTTCGGTATAACAAATACGCCTACCCACTCAACTTTTTTATATTATATTTGTTTAGCTGCACCTGCAGTCTCAAAACCATCACTGTGGATGTAGACATTAGCTGTAGACTGCGTCCATCAAGCCTAGGTAGGCGACCCATAAATTCTACGCCTTTCATCTAATATGGGTCGTCCTATCTTTGTCATAATTAATTGAAACTAATTTATAGTCTATTAATCTCCTTATTTGAGGGAGGATAATAAATTCATAACCATTTCACTAAGGATATTTCAAAAGCTGGCCAAGAACAAAGACAGGCGCTCATAAATATTGTTTCGGGCCAGGCAAAGGGAGATGGTCCTTTTGCGCTTCTTGCTGGAACATTCAAATATTTCCTTGAACCACAGTTTGTCGATATTAATGTAAACATAGATGGAAAAAAGAGTAGTTTTTCAGTACCAAGAGTCATGGATGTACAAATAGAAAGTTTCACTAACCCCGTAACTGGCGAAGAGCAAGATACAAAGATACAGTTACCAAAGGGATTCATATGGAACCTCGCAGAAGCAGCAAAGTCAAGGATAATGCGAATCACAACTCAAAGTTTAAATTTTGACCACTCAGGACAAAATGCCTATTATTCGGTAGTGGATTATAAAGGACCATAATAAGCCAACTAAGACTCGTAGTGCCTTTTGGTTGACATTCAAGCGGCATAACCATAAAGAATAACTACCCCTTTGATATGCCACACGCTGTTCATTACATTTTTTCTAAGGTGGGAGTTATAATGCGATTAGTTTAATGTTAGATTTCTTAAGACATATCCGACCTCTTTTTGCTGTCTCCAGTTCTATTTTTAATTACAATATTCTACTTCTGTGTTACAAAAAGTTAAGGGTTTGATCATACTTTTCAACTACGCCTTTAATCACTCAGAATAGGCATGCAGTAGTAGGTCAGGTTATGCATGTCAATCATCGCTCCTGGCCTACTACCTAACCTAACCTACTTTAGCAATGTCCTTAAGGAAAGTTCTCTGTTTTTCTTATTAAGAATGAGCGTTCTTATTTGGATATGGGAAAATGGAAATGCATTTGGTGTGCCAAAATCCTGGAAGGAGAATCCTTTATGGATCTCGTTGCTGCCTTAGTAAATGAGGAAGGAGGTCAGCATGTACACGGCTGGGAAAACATAACCCTGGTAGAGGAAGAAAGCAAGCTAGCGAATAAATTATTGCCTAACCTTCATTTCTAACCAGCTATCTTTATTTTGTTATCAGGTCAGTCATCAATACAAGCTTCCGACTTACTACCTCCTTAATTCCTTGCTTCCTTCGTTTCTAGGGTTCCTTCTAGTTATTCTGATAGTGAATCAACCATCTCCTTCTATACATTGTTGATGACAGAAAGAATTTCTAATATGGATCATATAAGAAGCGTATATAAGGTCTTGAAGAGATAATCTAGTTTAGATTGAGGATCTCATTTATAGTAACTATCCCCTTGATGGTTTGTATACTAAGTATATTCATACTCATAGAATTTGCAGGAAATGGGGTATCGGGAGGAGACAACAGAAGCATAACAACTAATCAAAGGTCACACAGCGATCTTATTAGAATTTGTAGTACTTTTCATGAAATATTATCAGAGGATGTGGCATATTCATGTGATTACTCAATGTTGTATTACAAAGGGCAATGTGAATTGTATTCAGATCTATTGATGCAGAATGAAACTGAAGCTTTTCTAAAAGCTAGAAATGATCTGTCATTTTGCTCGGATCCAAGACTTGATGAATACATTCAGGAACATGACTTGACCAGTGCCCCCAGGTCTCCCTCGTTGATTCCAAATGAAGGAATCCCAATGGCTTAAAAATCACGTCAAAAGGAAGAAGACACCTCTTACTCCAGATAACTTTTTTCTATTGATATTCACTATACTTTTTCCAGAATCCCATTAGGGTCAGGAGGTCCTTTATCCGGCGACCTCCTCAGTATCACCATTTAATTGTTAGTAGTGTTTGTACATATGGTATAAGAATAACATCTCACGTCTAGTCTGTCATATGTATGACTTCGAAGTACATGAGAATATATCGTATATGAATAAAAGTAATAAGTGTGATTGTTTCTATATGTACTTGTTGCCATGCATTTCTCAATCTGCTTCCCATCATAATGAACTTTTTCAGGGAGTTCTGATATAGATGCCGAAAAATCCATTCAAACGGGGTAAACCCAGGTATCCCTATGATGACCCACACTTGAATTCGAATTCTACTAAGAGAATATTGAGAATTGCAATTCCTGCAATAGTAGGTGTGATAATAGTTGCGATTCTTATTGTGTCTGGCGTCAAAATTGTCGACGCTGGCAATAGAGGGGTACTGTTAAACTTTGGCGCCGTTGATGTCAGTAGATCTTTAGATGAGGGCATCCATTTTGTAGTTCCAATAAGGGACAACGTAGTACAGATGGAAGTTAGAACACAAAAGATTACTGAGGATACAGTATCCGCATCTCAAGATCTTCAAGATGTAAGTACTCAAGTCGCTTTGAATTATCATCTTGATCCTGACAATGCTCAGGTAGTTTACAGACAACTTGGAATTGATTACGCAAACAGAGTTATAGTACCGGCAATTCAGGAGTCAGTTAAACAGGTGACAGCTAGATTCAATGCTGAAGAATTAATTACCCAAAGAGAATCAGTAAAGACAGAGATCGAGCAGCAGATAAGGGCTAGGTTAGCTGCATACAATATCATCGTAGACACAATATCAATTACCGAATTTCAATTTTCACCAGAGTTTGTAAGGGCAGTAGAGGCAAAAGTAGCAGCTCAGCAGAGGGCACTACAGGCTCAGAATGAATTAAGAAGAATAGAGATTGAAGCTCAACAGGCCGAGGCAAGAGCGGTCGGACAACAGCAAGCCAACATCGCCAGAGCTGAAGGAGTTAGACAAGCTAATGTACTACAGGCACAAGGTGAAGCACAAGCAATAACCACAATAGATGAGCAGCTACGGCAGAGTCCCAGCTATCTAGAGTGGCTAAAATCCCAGAAATGGGATGGTCAGCTGCCTCTGGTCGTTGGTGGGGGTGCAGGTAGTGGCGGATCGGGTTCAGGTGTGACTCCATTCATAGAGATTCCCACTAGCAGGGATGAATTACAATTAATTAATGGCAGTGGTGGTGCTAACACAAATTCATCTTCATCTGGTCTAGGTGGCGCTGGCGATACGTTACAAAGTGTGTTGAATAATACTTTGCTAAGTGGGACCTGACTTGATTTTCGATTTAGCTCTTGTTAATTACAAGATTGCAAACATGTCAAAAAAGCAGCAGGCGGTAGTACCGAAAAGTAAGAAGACAAAAGAAATAGACTGAAATACTATAAAAATGCTAGAAACTATAAGACAGCCTCGAAAAGCAACGTAATTAATTAACAAACACAGGAAAGCAGCTCAGAACCAAGTACTTGAAACCGAAGGATATCATATATAAACAAAATAAGAAATAGGTCTATCTCCATCGGATTTCCAGCTACTTGTCATCCTGTTTTGTTCCATTACCTATGGCTGGTGACATTTATCGTAATTTGCTGCGGGGCTGATTCGTTCGAGGTTTTCTATTTGATAAAACACGAAGCATAAGTTGAGCTCATTTCGATACCATACTGATACAAAAAATTACAAGCCTGCTATTATCATATGATACCATATATTAGCAGTCATGTCATACCTATCAAATTCTGCTATTGTTTAGTTCCTCTAGGCGGTTACGTAATGACTATCCAGATTTTTTGATTCAGTCCGAAATATTCTTGAAATATCCAGGAAATTTCCTCTTGAACTGTCTTTTTGTATCTTGTTGTGAAATATTGAGTAACACTTTCCCATTTTGATACCCGTCCACTTTTGCCCGCGGTATTTTATAATACTGAGGATTAAACAGTCCAGTTTTTACAATGATATTTATATTGTCAAATCCATCGACATGCCCAAGATGTTCTCTGTCATTAGTTAACACCTCTTTTGTTATAAGTTGTGTATAAGGTGCTTCATCAACCAGATTAGCTGGTGGAGGAAATCCTTCATCATCAATCAATTTACTCGCTGGTCCTCCCAAAGGTAGCGGAGCATTCCTATCAACTTCATACTTAAATATGTCAGGAAAGTTAATGTCTAAAATTACATTTCTACCAACTGCTATTATATGAGACTTTGGTATATCAAATCTTTGATTTGAATAGCCAAATACAACAATCCTGTCTTTAGTTTCTTTCATGATGTGTCCTAGATCGTCTTCGTTATTTGCCCTGATTCCTTTATTAAAAAGGGAATTGGGATATTTCCCTTCATACGTTGCTAGATCTACTACCTTATCATCATCTGGCCAGGAGTCTTTTCTCCTAGCGGGTAATGGCTCCTTTCTGCTAACGGAGTATTTTTTGATTATATCCACAAATGGGAGGCCGATAAGAACGTTTGCGCCCACCTGCTGTATTTCTTTGATTGGGATATCATATCTTTCTTGTTTACCACCAAATACTACCACTGCATCAGGGGTCTCTCTTACAACATGCCCTATGTGAGGAGCGTCTAATGCCTTTACACCCTTATTGAAATATTTGCCAGATGTCATGTTCATGTTCCACATTTCATATTGAAATAATTTTATATACACAAATTATTAGATCTCAGTGTCGATCCTAAGACTTCAATATTGTACCTAGGCCTTATTGTTCATTATGGGTGAGGTAATTCGTCATTACTAAAAGAATAATCAATCTTTACTTTTTTATTTTCAGAATTTTTACTTCTAAAAATTTTATGTGGGTTTTGCCAATTTGGCTATACCCATACCATAGGAGTTCCATGACGAATCTTGCACAGAATACGGTAAGGTGTTTCATAGTGTGGTCAATCATCAGGCCCTTGCTTTATCTTTGACTCTTCATGGAAAATATTTCTATATATAGTGTCCCTAATCGGACTATACTCTCATAAGTAGGTAGTGCAGAGGTTAAAAGGATACCAATCAACTACCTACTACCATTTACCTACTTTACAATGTTTTGGATATATGCAAGCGGATATAGGACACGAGGAGGATATACCCCAGTCAGGGAAACTACAGGAAGACATAGAATAGAAAGGATAGAAAATGACATAGAAAATGAAGATGATTAGAGTTTAATACTACACGAAATAATTGTAGAATGCCTAAGAAATATCGGAATTGAATAGGCTTGTCCTAGAATTAGATCTGGAATTACATTATAACCGAGAATCATGATTCATGTAATGCTAGAACAATGGCTTATTTGGCTAAGCTGCTAGGTTACAGAATCTCCATTAACAATCGTTAATAACCATGCATGTCAAAAGGAATGCATAATCCAAGGCATGACCAGAATCGTTTCGTTTCTGCCCAGTTCTACTGAAATTCTATATGAACTTGGCTTAGGAAATCAGGTAGTAGGCGTTACCCATGAATGCAAATTTCCAGATGATGCCAAAACAAAACCGAGAATTATCCGCTCTTCATTTGAAGCTGGCAAATTAAGTAGTACTGAAATAGACAAGAAAATAGTAGAACTAGCGCGAACTGGTGGAGATATTTATTTAGTTGATGACAAAAAACTAAAGCAGGCTGCCCCTGATCTAATTGTTGCTCAAGGCGTATGTGAAGTATGTGCTCCCTTTACAAAAGAAATAGAACATACCGTTTCTATGCTAGGATACAGACCAGATATACTAGTTCTTGATCCTCATGACCTTGATGATATTTTGATAAGCATAATGGACATTGCAGGGCGTGTTGACAGGATAGAGGAAGGTCGTAAATTAGTAGTATCATTACGGAAGCGCATGGATTACATAATGAGAAAATCTGTATTCGGTGCGGAAACAAATAACCACATGTACAGACCAAAAGTGCTATGCATAGAATGGATTGATCCTCTTTTTAGTGCGGGTCATTGGATACCTCAGATGGTGGAGATTACTGGTGGTGTCAACGGTATAAGCTCACGAGGAAGTCCATCAAGACGTACATCTATAGAAGAAATAATACAATTTCAACCAGACAAGATAATCCTTATGCCCTGTGGATTTAATCTTAAAAGGACGCTACAAGAATTAAAGGTATTGAAGGACAATATCAAATGGACTAATCTGCAAGCAGTTCGGGAGAATGAAGTGTATGCAGTTAACGCCACTGATTATTTTAGCAAACCAGGTCCAAGGACAATAACTGGATTAGAAATACTGGCGAAAATAATCAATCCTGTACCATTTGCAGATCTTGTGGTACCAAATAACTCATTTGAACGAGTCACAAACCTTTATAGTGAATAATCAATTTGTTCTTTAGACTTTCTCAATCTGATCATTATTTGATGAGTACAGGATCTATCTTTTAGGTACGGCATTTTAATATATCATGATGGGCTAGGTAGCCTGATCTTCAACTAGCCGTTACACGTCTTGTTTGGGCTCCAGCGCCTACATATTGCTTGATATATCAACTTTCTTTAGATATCTTTTCATAGCGGTCGAAAAGGGGGCCAAATCCGATGTCAAATTTGGGGCCCCATACCTGCAGATGCTAGTTATTAGTGAGAAATATGAAATATATGTAATGTTTGGATTTACAATCTACCTTATGCATCTGGCAGACTACCTAAAGCGTAATAAGTCTAAAAAGAAGAAAAGTGAAAATCATTCTAAAATATGATTCTTTGATTCTGTCCTTACACCAGTAACTTTGGATTATATACTTTAATGTATTTCTGTGACAGCTTTAACCTTGTACTAATATGTATCTAGATACAAATTTTCACTCTAAAGGTCCAGCCAGCCGATGATTTGCCAGTCAATTGTAGTTAATTAATAATTGACAATTTTGGATTTACTATTCACGAATTTCAATGCCATCTACACATTTTTGTCAAGCCAATCAGACGATCATTGAGAGGTAGCCGACTAGAACAAAAACCTGGGCTATTAGTATTCTTGGTGATGAACAATTAAAAACAGTCAAGAAGTAATGGACGGACAGAATTAAGGATATAAACCATTTCCTCTAATGGAGATTATGAAGATAGGAATAATCGGATCTGGAGATGTAGGGCGTACACTTGCAGATGGCTTATTAGATCTAGGGCATCAAGTAAAGATTGGAACTCGTGATACATCCAAAAAGGAAATCGTCGAATGGATTGATAAGCACAGAAAAGAAAAAGATAAGGATTTAGAGAATGTGTCAGTCGGGGACTTTGCTGATGCGGCATCATTTGGTGACAATTTGATCTTGCTCTGTACCTCATGGAGCGGAACTTCTAATGCTATAAAGATGGCTGATCCAGGTAACATGACAGATAAGGTTGTTATTGATACCACTAATCCATTAGATTTTTCACAAGGGCTTCTACCACGAATGGCTGTTGGTGTGTCAGACTCTGCAGGCGAAATAAATCAGCGCTTACTCACTGGGGCCAAAGTCGTCAAAGCGTTTAATATAGTCGGTAATCCACATATGGTTCATCCAGATTTTCCTGGTGGCCTTCCAACTATGTTCATATGTGGAAACGATGAACATGCTAAGAAAATGGTTACTGAAAGTATTTTAAATCCTTTTGGCTGGGAAACAATTGATATAGGAGGAATTGAAGGAGCTCGACTTCTTGAGCCTCTTGCAATGCTCTGGATTACTCATTACTTCAGAACAGGCACAGGAGACCATGCATTCAAGTTACTGAGAAAATAGATCACAGAAATTTTACATAACCAAGAACAATGTTTGGACAAGAGCATGGATGGTTAGCCAACTGGTTATAAATATTGAAGGTGGCGTATCGATGTCGAAAATACTATATAGAGATCTCTCTGCAGGCAATTTGATAGTTGAAGCAACGGAAGGTATCATACAAGAATGAACCACTAATATGATTATTAGTTTTAATGGTCAAGGAATATTTCTATCCTTATAATAATGGTCAACAGATATGACAACAACGATAGGACCAGCTAATCTTATTTATACAGCAGAGCAGACTAGTTAACAATGGAGGCTACTTGTTATTGGTAAATATATATGGAATAAACAAATCTCATGTAAGATTCTTTACCGATGCAGTTTTTGGAGTCGCGATCACATTACTCGCCGTAGATTTTGCAATTCCACAGATCGAAGAAGATGGCCTCTTCAAAGAAAATGATCTTGAAGAATTGATATTTGATATTGTCTTGTTTATTATCACTTTTGTAATTATCGGAGCGTACTGGATCACCTATCAATCATTATCTGCTATGTTAGCAAAGACAACAGATCTGACTATTTGGCTAAACATCATTTTTCTTATGTTTATTACAATGATACCTTTTACATTCAAGCTAACAAACATATATGATTCAAATGTCTACGCCTACGGGTTCTACTGTATAGTTCAAATTTTCGCTGGTTCCATGTTAGTTAGTATGTGGATACATACACTGAAAGGGAGACTAATATCTCCTAATAAGCCTATTGATAAAGGAATAATACGGTTGACATATTTCCGTACTATTGTAACACCGGTGCTCTTTCTAATTTCATTGGTTATTTCAACTTATTCTCTTGATGCTGCATTGGGAATCCCGGCCCTCATCATTCCAGCCTCTTTGGTAATGAGATTCATATACAGAAGAAAAAAAGATCTCTACCTGACTGACTGACTCGCAACCTTACTAGTCATTGTTCATGTCAGCAGTACTGGAGAATCCCGTCAAAACGTCATTTAGAATTCAATGTACAAAAACCGATATCGGTTGAAATGATTAACTTTTAGCACCGTATAAATAGCTTGGAAACCAGGTCTTGTCGGAATACTGAGACGATCCTTCCTATTCAATCCTGTTTAGTAAGGATTACGTACATAAAAGAATTGTATGGTCGCTCTACATGAATGCCATGAAAAATATGAATGAGGTTTGAATAAGTTATATTACGTTACTTGTGACCAGGATAATTTTTAAAGGTGCTCTACCTTCTTTGAATTTTTTTGTGGAGTAATGGCGTTGAGGTTGAGATGAAATTAGTATTAACTTGTTTGAGCTGTTGTTTTGAATGTGAAAAGAGAGGAAGGGGTTTCATTAAATCTGCAGTTTTTGGATTTGATTTTAACCACTCTATTACTGTTTTTGGTCCGATTCTTCTAAAGAAATAACCCATTCCTCCTTCTTTACGTTCATAAGATGATAATGATGACATATTTGTAGTATAGAATTCGAATAATGCATCAGTAATCCTTGCAACATCTTTTTTTGGTACATTACGCAAATAGATTTCATTAGTATCAGGGTCAACTAACGGCCAACCTTGGTTTCTTCCATCCTCAGTCCCACCAAGTTTTAACATATACATATTAAATCCGGTACCAATCCATCCAATAGTCTTAGTGGCTGGCCTGAAGCACTGTCTTTCACATCCCGTCACTCCGATTGATTCCGGCATATGACCCCATCTAGGCTCAAGAATATCTATCAAGTATGGCTCAAACTTTTCAGAATCAGTGTATGCTAGTCTGCATGTATCTCTTCCAACACACGAACCTGAAAGTAATCGTAATGGTGAATATCTTCTTTTATTCACTTCACAATTTCCATTATCATTCGTATGGAAGGTTCTAAATCCGTACCCAAAAAGTTTGATCATATCATTTTCAAAATATTTCTTTTCTGATTCAGAGATATTTCCAAATAAAAGATCCTGATTTGGAGTAATAAAGATCTCAGGGTTATAATTATCCACAAGATATCTAACCATCTTTTTTAATTTTCCATTTGGACTATCATCTATGATCCTTCCATTCTCTATGAATGCACCGTAACAGAATTTCGTATGGTCAGAATCCATATCCATTCTATCATTTCTTTCTCCTTCATTTTGTTGAAGCCTAATCCACCCGTGATGTAGATTCCTTGAACCGTAATCAAGATTAGGATCCGGTTTTTCTAAATCAATATCATCACAGATATCGTGGACCTTATTTCTAAACCATTCAATTCCCATCTTTTGTAATATGTATTTCATTCTTGCCCAGTGCCTGTTTTGTCGATCCCCCCATTCTTGCTGAATACTAACGATAGCATCCAGTACCTTCAATAGATCTTCCCCAGCAACTTTTCCTAATGGAGAACCTAGTGCTGAAAAAGTGGAAAAACCCATCCGTTCACCTTGACTTCCTCCTATGTATATCTGAAATTTATCAATTAGATCGGAATTAGCAGAAATCTTATTACCTTGATCACCATTCCAAGTAGAGTTTTCGATGACGGGTGCTATTCCTATATCATTTGTACGTAATTCGACACAATTATCAGGAAGCACTTTATTCTCGTCATCAAAATGTATTGCAGAAAAAGCTATTTTGAATTTTCTATTAAGTAGATTTGGAGCATATTGGAATTTATTTTCAGATATCTTTGCATATGCGTCGTTACCTTCACCCTCCTTTCTTATATAATCTGGATCTATCTCAAAGATCTCAATATAAGCTGATGTAGGTAGCTGAAAGTACTTTCCAACCTTCTGAGCCCATTCGTTTGCATTAAAAATATGTGAATAGTGGGATAGTGGACATCCCATGACATTTCTCACATTATCTCCACAACCATTAATGGAATAAAATCCCGATTTAGCTATTCCACATACAGCATCTACCAAGTTTTTCTTTTTAATCCAATGAAACTGTACATTTTGCCTGGTAGTCAATCTTATAGAGGGATAAGTTCTTCCTGTATAGGAATCAGAGCTAGTATACTCTGTAGAAAGATCATCCAATATATCCCATTGTTTCTTGGTAATAGGACCTCCACCAGGAATAGCTATGCGTATCATGTACATCCAGTCTTTTTTATTTTTCTTGGTATCATTAATTCGAGGTTGAGCACGATTGAATTCTAGATATATACCATATGATTTTGCTAAAGTTTCTGCAACCTCACCAAGTTCTTCAAAATCTGTGTCTCTTAACTGAGTATATAAGTTAGATTGGCTGTTTCTGTCCTTAATAGCCATCGTTAGACCATTAGTACTAAGTTTGGCCCTTTCAACGGGCGAAAAGTCCTCTAGTGGAGTTTTTAGATTGATGTTTACCAACTTCTAGTTACCTCACACATGCCCTGAAGTTTCGGATCCAGGTTAATTGTATACATTTATCCTTATTAGCTTAGTGAAATAAGCCCGTCATTAAGTTGTTAATAGGTTTTTGAATATGCTTGATTCTATTCTCAACCTACAGATCCTTCCATTTCAAGTTTGACTAATCTATTTAACTCGACCGCATA
>OCZV010000243.1_pt1 | contig 20118 bp, 17 predicted proteins | sample 1539051 | NCBI WGS metagenome assembly OCZV01 (sample SAMEA3113581, study PRJEB22503) | soil metagenome
TCGATCGGCGGGTTCTGGGGTCTCGGCTTCGGAATGATCGCTGACGACGACTAGTCGTTGCGGTCTGTGTCGACGCGGAGTCCGTTGTGGAACGCCGAGCAGGCGCCGACACCACGATCAGCGGCGTTGGCAGGTCGGGCACCAGGTCGTCGTCCGGCCGTCGAGCACCCGGGAGCGCAGCTCGGTGCCGCAGCGCGGGCACGGCAGCCCCGCCTGGCCGTAGACGTCGAGGCGCTGCTGGTTGCGCCCCGGCCGGCCCTCGACGTTGCGGTAGTTGGTGAGCGTCGTCCCGCCGTGGTGGAGGCTGCCCGTCAGCACCGCACGAACGGCGTCGAGCAGCGCCGCCGCCTGCGCCCGCGTCACGGTCCGCCGCGCCGGGTGGATGCGGGCCCGCCACAGCGCCTCGTCGGCGTAGATGTTGCCCACGCCGGCAATGGGACGCTGGCTGAGCAGCTGCGTCTTGACCGCCCGCCGGCTGCGCTTGAGCGCCCGCCAGAAGTCCTCGGCCGAGAGCCGCGGATCGAGCGCGTCGGGTCCCTGGACCGCCAGAGTCCCCGCGTAGAGCCCGTCCTCGGCCACCGCCAGCCGCCCGAAGCGGCGCACGTCCCGGTACTCGAGCGCCTCGCCCGTTCCCCCCGGCTGCGCGTCGCGGTCGAGGCCCCACCACGCCCGGACGTAGGCGTCACCCACGTCCCCCGCCGGCCGCACCCGCAGCGATCCCGTCATGCCCAGGTGCACGATCAGCTCACGCCCGTCATCCAGGGGCAGTAGCAGGTACTTGCCTCGGCGCGCCGTACCGGTGATCGTCGCCCCCTCCACCTCCAGGGCGGGCGTGAACTTGGGATGAGTGAACGCCCACGCCGACGTGATCTTCCGGCCCACCACCAGCGGCTCCAGCTGCCGCCGGATGGTCTCGACCTCGGGCAGCTCCGGCATCGAGGCGGGCCCGCCTACGCCTCCATCACCACGGGGACGATCATCGGACGGCGCTTGGTCGACTCGTTGACGAAGCGGCCGGCCGCCCGGCGCACCACCTTCTGGAGCGCCTCGATGTCGGTGCCGCCCTCGGCGAACGACTCCTTGACCGCCTGGCGCACCTCCTCGGCGCACTCGGCCAGCAGCGGCTCGGCTTCGGGCGCGTAGACCCACCCACGGGTGATCACCTCGGGCCCGGTCAGGATCGCTCCGGTGGCCACGTCCACCGTGACCACGACCACCACGACGCCCTCCTCGGCCAGCACCCGCCGGTCACGCAGCACGCCGTGGCCGACGTCGCCGATGATCCCGTCGACGTAGAGGTAGCCGGCCGGGACGGTCGCGTCGACCCGCAGGCCGTCGTCGTCGAGCACCAGCTGGTCGCCGTCGGTGCACACCAGCACGTGGTCGTCGCCGACGACGCCCATGCTCCGGGCCAACTTGGCGTGGGCGACCATGTGGCGGTACTCCCCGTGCACGGGCACGAACCAGTCCGGGCATACGACCGACAGCAGGGTCTTGAGCTCCTCCTGCTTGGCGTGGCCCGAGGCATGGACGTCGGCCACCCCCGAGTGCACGACCTCGGCGCCCAGGCGCACCAGCCCGTCGATCACCTTGGACACGTTCATCTCGTTGCCGGGGATGGGGTGCGACGAGAGGATGACCGTGTCGTCGGCGTTGATCTCCAGCCAGCGGTTGTTGCGCTGGGCCATGAGCGACAGCGCCGACATGGGCTCGCCCTGGCTCCCGGTCGAGATCACGCACACCTTGCCCGGGGGGAGGTCGCGGACGTCGTCGATGTCGACCAGCGCGTGGTCGGGGATCCGCAGCAGCCCCATGTCCCGCGCCAGCCGCACGTTCTTCTTCATCGACAGGCCCAGCGTCGCCACCTTGCGCCCGAACGCCAGCGCGGCGTCGGCGATCTGCTGCACCCGGTGGATGTGGCTGGCGAAGCAGGCGATGACGATGCGCCGCCCCTCGTGCTCGTGGAACAGGTGGTAGAGCACCCGTCCGATCGAGGTCTCACTGCGGGCGTAGCCGGGCTCCTCGGCGTTGGTGGAGTCGCTCAGCAGCAAGCGCACGCCGTCGCCCGCCGCCAGCGCCCCGATGCGACCCAGGTCGGTGAGCCGCCCGTCGACCGGCGTGAGGTCCAGCTTGAAGTCGCCGGAATGCAGGATCGTGCCCTGCGGCGTGTGGAACGCGGTGGCGAAGCCGTGTGGCACCGAGTGGGTCACAGGGATGAACTCGACGTCGCAGGGACCGATCCGCCGCCGCTCTCCGTCGAAGACCGGCACCAGCTCGGTCCGCTCCAGCAGCCCCGCCTCCTCGATGCGGTTGCGGGCCAACCCGAGGGTCAGCTCCGACCCATAGATCGGGAAGGACATCTCGCGCAGCAGGTAGCTGAGTCCGCCCATGTGGTCCTCGTGGCCGTGGGTGATGATCGCCCCGTCCACCCGGTCGGCGTTGGCGCGCAGGTACGTGAAGTCGGGGAGGACCAGGTCGACGCCGAGCATGTCGAGCTCGGGGAACATGAGCCCGACGTCGAGCAGGAGGATGCGCCCCTGCACCTCGATGCACGCGCAGTTGCGCCCGATCTCGCCGAGGCCGCCGAGGAAGGTGATGCGTACCGGACCGGGCATGTTGCCGGCGAACCTACCGGCTGCCGGCCGCAGCGACCATCACCGGAGAAGTCCGAGCCCTGTCAGCACCTCGCGCAGCGCGGCCCGCGCGTCGTCGGTCACCGGCGGGAGCGGCAGGCGGCACGGCCCGTCGTGCACGCCCAGCTCGGCCAGCGCCGCCTTGGCAGCGGACGTCTGTACCCAGCTCGGCCCGACCTCGACCCCGAACGAGGGCGCCATCCGGGCGTTGACCTGCCGGGCCCCGGCCAGGTCGCCCTTGTCGTAGGCGGCGATCATCTCCGCCATCAGGTCGCCCGCCCAGTGGGTCGCGACCCCGATCACACCGACGGCGCCGACTCCCAGCAGGGCCAGCGTCATCGCGTCGTCGCCCGAGTAGACGTCGAAGTCGTCACCCGCCTCGGCGATCACCCGGGCGGTGGTGCCGGGATCGCCGGCCGCATCCTTGAGGCCGACGATGGTGGGCACCTCGCGCGCCAGCCGGATCAGCACCTCGGTGTCGATGCGCCGGGCGGTGCGGATGGGGACGTCGTACAGCACGACCGGCAGGTCCGTGGCGCCGGCGATAGCCCTGAAGTGCGCGTCGATGCCGGCCTGCGGCGGGCGGTTGTAATACGGCGTGACCAGCAGCAACCCGTCGACCCCCGTCTCGGCCGCCCGCCGGGCCAGCTCGACGCTGTGGCGCGTGTCGTTGGTCCCCGCCCCCGCCAGCAGCGGTACGTCGACCGCGGCACGGACGGTCCGCCACAACGTCAGCTTCTCGTCGTCGTCGAGCGTGGGCGCCTCGCCGGTGGTCCCGGCCAGCACCAGGCCGTCGCTCCCGTGGTCCACCAGCCAGCGGGCCACGTCGGCCGCACCCTCGGCGTCGAGCGAGCCATCGGAGGTGAACGGGGTCACCATGGCGGTGAGGACCTTGCCGAACCGAGCGGTACCCATCACGGGACTCCCTTCCCTGCTGCTTGTTCCTCGGCGGTTTGTACCGCGGCGGGCTCCGCCTCGGCGGTGCGATCGAGCGCCAGCGTGGTCAACAGGTCCTCGTGCAGCTCGAACCAGACCGTGTGGTAGCTGGGCATGAGCGGTTTCGTGAACCAGTCGCGCTCCCCCGCCTCGACCTTCCTGATCGCACGGGTGAGCCGGGGCCGGTAGGGCCGGTAGCGCTCGAGCGCGCTGGCCAGGTCGTCGCACAGCGACTCGACCCGGCGGTGCAGCCTCACCAGATCGGCCACGACCCAGGCGTCGTAGTCGGGATCGCTGTGGTCGTTGCGCACCGGGGTCCCGGCGACGTCACGCACCTGCCAGCGGCTGCAGGCGTCGAGCACGCCGGGGTTGAGCGCCCGGAAGCGCTCGTAGGCCGCCTCGATGGCAGGCCGGGCCCCGGCGGTGTCGACTTCGCGCCCGACGAGCCGGGAGTGCTCGGCCCTCCCGGGCGGCATGAGCGACCAGCCGCCAATCGGGGCGTCACGGTGCACGACCAGCCCCTCGGCGGCGAGCTCCTGCAAGCAGGCCCCGACCTCGGCGACGGGGAGGCCCACGCCCTCGGCGATCGCGGCGGCGTCGGCCCGTCCCTTCAGGCGCAGCCCGTGCAGCGCGAGCAGGCGGGGATCGGACCGGTGCGCCATCTGTCCGAGGGTACCGCGGCGCACCCCCGGCTCAGGTGGCCGCCTTGCGCTCTCGGCGCCCGGTGCTCGACCGGGGCGAACCCGTGCATCCGGCCCATGTCGTGCCCACCGTCCACCGTGACGAGCGTCGGCGATCGCGAAAAACTGCGCGGCGGCTGTCCCGTCGGGCCCCGCCCGTTCGACCAGATGGTGACGCCGGCAACCCGCCGGCCGACCGTTAGGAGGAGACCGATGAAGTACCTGTTGTTGCTCAACGTCCAGGAGGACGGCCGCCTCGAGCCCGGCACACCCGAGTGGGACGAGGGCGTCGCCTACTACCAGGAGCGCATGGGCGCGCTGGCCGAGGCCGGCGTGCTGATCGACAGCGCCCCCCTGCAGCCGGCGTCCGCCACCACGACCGTCCGCGTCCGCGACGGCGAGACGGTCATCACCGACGGGCCCGCAGCCGAGATCAAGGAGGTGCTCGGCGGGTACACGCTGGTCGAATGCGCGAACCTCGACGAGGCGCTCAAGTGGGCGGCCACCATCCCGGCCGCCGAGCACGGCTCGGTCGAGGTGCGCCCGGTGATAGGCGGCTCGTCCTGAGCCGGGACTCACTCGACACGGACCTCGACGACCTGTTCCGGGCCCACTGGTGGGGTGCGGTGGCGACCGCGACCCGGCTGGTGGGCGGGGACCTGGGCCTGGCCGAGGACGCCGCGCAGGACGCGTGTGCGGTCGCCCTCGGCCAATGGCCGGAGGCCGGTGTGCCGGCCAATCCCCGGGCGTGGCTCGTGAGCGTGGCTCGCCACAAGGCGCTCGATCGCATCCGGCGCGAGTCCCGCCGGCTCGGCAAGGAGGCGGCCGCCATGCGTGATCTCGCACCACCGGAGCCCCCACCCCGGGGGCACTCGCTGGGCGACGACGAGCTGGGGCTCATCTTCATGTGCTGCCATCCCGCCCTCGATCCCGGCGTGCGGGTGCCGTTGACCCTGCGGTCGGTGTGCGGGATGACGACGGCCGAGATCGCTGCGGCGTTCCTGATACCCGAGCCCACGATGGCCAAGCGGCTGGTGCGGGCGAAGCACAAGATCCGGGATGCCGGGATCCCCCTGCGCACCCCCGGCCCCGAGGAGCTCGAAGATCGCCTCGCCGCCGTGCTGCGGGTGGTCTACCTGGTCTTCACTGAAGGCCACATGGCCACCGGCGGCGAGCATCTCGTGCGCGGCGACCTCTGCGACACGGCCATCCGGCTGGCCCGAGCGCTGACCGAGCTGCTCCCCGGCGAACTGGAAGTGACCGGGCTGCTGGCGCTGCTGCTGCTGACCGACGCCCGCCGGCCGGCCCGCGTCGACTCCCACGGCGACCTCGTGCTGCTCGAGGAACAGGACCGCACCCGCTGGGACCAACGGCTCATCGCCGAGGGCGAGTCCCTGGTCACGGACGCGCTCCGCCAGGGCCGCCCGGGCCCGTACCAGCTACACGCCGCCATCGCCGCGTGCCATTCGACGGCGCCGTCGGCCGCCGCCACCGACTGGCGCCAGATCGCGGCGCTGTACAGCGAGCTGCTCCGCTACGAGCCGTCGCCGGTGATCGAGGCCAACCGCGCAGTGGCGGTGGCCATGGCGGAGGGACCGACGGCCGGGCTGGTGGTCCTCGACACCGTGGCCGCCCACCCGCAGCTCCAACGCTGGCCCCAGCTACACGTCGCACGCGCCGAGCTGCTGCGCCGCCTCGACCGGCGGAGCGAGGCCGCCGAGGCCTACCGCCTAGCGCTCCAGCTCGAGCCGCCGGCCCCGGAGCGGGCGTTCATCGCCCGCCGCCTCGCGGAGGTCACGGCGGCAGGGTCCTGAGCACCGTTCTGTCAGCGGTCAGGTACCAGGTTGCGCGTGAGCGCTGGCAGCAGTATCCAGCCGGTCGTCGCGGTCGTCGGCCTCCTTGCCCCGCCGCCCCACCACGCGGCGCAGGACCAGCGGATAGCCGACGACGGCGATCGTCGAGAAGATGAACCACTGCACCGCGTAGCCGAGGTGCGGTCCCTCGGACAGGTCCGCAGGCAGCACCGGGAGGATCGCCGCCGGATCGGGCCGGTCGGGTCGGGCGGCGTTGGGCTCGGGCGGGTCGGACTCGTCGGCACGCACCAGGGCGGGCAGGATGCCGTCGCCGGCGTCGAGCAGCGGGGCGACGTCCCGAGGCGCAGTCCCGTCGAGCCCGTCGGGGTCGACCACCAGGCCCGTGACCGTCACCTCGCCCGTGGGAGGGGGCACGTCGGCCACCGAGCTGTCGGATGTGAGGCTCACGAAGCCGCGGATCACGCCCACCCGCTCCCCTTCGGCGAGCCGCAGGGGAGTGACAAGCCACGCGCCAGGGACGCCCTCCTGGGTGCGGTTGCGGACCGTTACGGTCGTGGGGGCGTCATAGGTCCCCGTGGCGGTGACCGCCCGGTAGCGGGCGCCGTCGACCGCGGCCTCGCCGTCGCCGGGATCGAGCAGCTCGCCCACAGGCGTCACCGGCTGCTCGGACCGGGCCTCGATCAACGCGTTGCGGTCGCGTTTGTCGTCCAGCCTGCGCAGCTGCCAGAAACCCAGGTTCACCATGGTGATCACCAGCAGGACCACGAACAGATGCGACAGCAGCCATCGGGGTCTCAGCAGGAAGCGGGCGTTCGCCACGTCCCAAGGCTAAGAGCGAGTCCGGGCACGGGCCATTCCGCCGCCGCCACGGGTGACGAGATCTTGACGTGCGACCCCGATGACCTGGCGGCGATGGCCGAGGCGGCCGCCAAGCGCGTGTCCACCATCCGGGTCGGCGCCTGAGCGCGCCTCGTCGGTCAGACCGTCGGCAGCGTGTAGTCGGCGAAGCGATCGCGCAGGTCCTTCTTCGAGAACTTCCCGACCGAGGTCTTGGGGATCTCGTCGACGAACACGACGTCGTCGGGCAGCCACCATTTGGCAACCCGGGGCTCGAGGAAGGCGATGATCTCGTCCTTGGTGACGGTCTCGCCCTCCTTGGACACCACGCACGCCAGCGGGCGCTCGCTCCAGCGGGGATGCGCCACCCCGATGACGGCGGCCTCGGCCACCTTGGGATGGGCCATGATCTCGTTCTCCAGCTCGACCGAGCTGACCCACTCGCCGCCCGACTTGATGACGTCCTTGGTGCGGTCGCGCAGCTGGATGTAGCCGTGGCGGTCGATGCTGGCCACGTCACCGGTCTTGAGCCAGCCGTCCTCGGTGAACGACTCGGGCGAGCGGGCGTCGTTGTAGTAGCCGGCGATGACCCACGGGCCGCGCACCTGCAGCTCGCCGGACGACTCGCCGTCCCACGGCTGCTCCTTGCCGGACCCGAGGTCGACGACCCGGGCCTCGATGCCGAACAGTGGCTGGCCCACGGTGGTCCGCAGCTCCGCGCGGCCCTCGTCGTCGAGCGCGGCGTCGAGCGTCGACTTGATGTGCCCCGACGACGCCACCGGCGACGTCTCCGTCATGCCCCACGCCTGCATGATGGGCAGGCCGACCTGCTCGCGGTACGCCTCGGACAGCGCCCGCGGCACCGCCGAGCCGCCGCAGGGGATGGCGCGGAGGCTCGATACGTCGCGCCCCTTGAGCTCGGGCAGCACGCCCATCCAGATGGTGGGCACGCCCGCGGCCAGCGTGACCCGTTCCGACTCGATCAGGTCGGCCAATCCCTTGGGCGACAGGTCGGGCCCCGGCATGATCAGGTCGGCGCCGCACGCCACTGCGGCGTGGGCCAGTCCCCAGGCGTTGGCATGGAACATAGGGACCACCGGCAGCACCCGGTCCTCCTCGACCGGGCCCAGTCCCCCCGACGTGAGCACGCCGTAGGTGTGCAGGAACGTCGAGCGGTGCGAGTAGACCACGCCCTTGGGGTTGCCGGTGGTGCCGCTCGTGTAACACATCGACGCCGCCTGGTTCTCGTCGTCGACACGGAGCTCGGCGGGCTCGGCGGCGGCCAGCAGCTCCTCGTAGTCGTGGACCGCCTTGCCCGCCGGCGGATCGGGGATCTCGCCGGCGCCGTCGTCCATCACCACCACGTGGCGGACGGTCGCGAAAGTGTCGAGCAGCGGCCAGACCAGCTTGGCCAGCGTGCGGTCGATGAACACGACCTCGTCCTCGGCGTGGTTGGCGATGTAGGTGAGCTGGTCGGGGAACAGCCGGATGTTGAGAGCGTGCAACACCCGGTTGGTGCACGGCGCCGCGAAGTACAGCTCGAGGTGGCGGGCTGTGTTCCAGCCGAACGTGGCAACCCGGCCGTCGGCACTGATGCCCAACTGGTCGAGCACCGTGCCCAGGCGCCGGGTCCGCTCGGCCCACTCGCCGTAGGTGACCCGCTGCCTCCCGGCGGCCGTGACCGTCACCACCTGCTTGTCGAAGAACAGGCGCTCGGCCCGCGCATGCAAGTGGGTCAACGTGAGCGGATGGTCCTGCATGAGCCCCTGCATCGGGCGACTCCCCCTCGTGTTGCGTGTGGCCAGCGAGCCTACGCGGTCGCCCCGGATGGACGCCTACGCTCACGCGGGCATGGCCGAGGCATCCCCACGCTCCCCCGCCTCGGTGCCTCGGCGCCGACCGTCACGCCGCCAGGTGGCGGCCCTGGCGGTGCCGTTGGTGGCCCTGGTGGTGATGGGCTACGTCGGCGACGCCCTGGCCCCTACGCTGGTCGACACCCACCCGGCGTGGCTCATCGGCCTGAACGCCCGCAACCGCAACCTGGCGTTGGCCACCAACTCGCTCGACGCCTGGACTTATTACGGCGTCGGCACGGTCCGCCTGCTGATCAGCGACCCGTTGTTCTTCCTGCTCGGCTACTGGTACGGCGACGCGGCGGTCACCTGGATGGAGCGGCGCACCAACACCTGGGGCCAGATGCTGCGGCAGATCGAGCAGTGGTTCGGCAAGGCCGCGTACCCGCTCATCTTCGTTGTCCCCAACAACTACATCTGCCTGTTCGCCGGGGCCGCGGGCATGCCGTTGCGGGCGTTCTTCGCCGTGAACCTGGCCGGGACGATCACGCGGCTCTGGCTGATCCGGCTGGTGGGCGAGACGTTCGAGTCGCCGCTCGACGACCTGGTGGGCTGGATCGGGGACAACCGGGTGCCGCTGCTCGGGGTGTCCGTCGCCCTGGTCATCGTGTCGATCGCCCTGGAGGCCCGCCGGGGCGAGACCGAGGTCGGATCGCTGGCCCACCTCGACGACGAGTTGGAGGAGGTGTCCGAGGAGCTGGAGCAGCGCCGGGCCTCACCGCCGGCGGACCGACCGGGCGACGGTGACGGCGAGGAGAGCGGCGAGCCATCTCGTTGACGCACCGACCGGCGGTCGTACACCGGGCCCGGGCGTAGGGCGGGATCGTCGTTCCTGGTCGTAGCTGTGCGGCGATGTGCCGCGTAGCTACGACCAGTTTGCTCAGGTCGCCTTCCCCCGTTTGGCCGCCCGGGCCCGGGTGGCCTGGTCGAGGACCAGCTTGCGGAGGCGGACCGAGCGGGGGGTGACCTCCGCGCACTCGTCGTCGGCGATGTGCTCCAACGCCTGCTCCAGCGACAAGGACCGTGGCGGGATCAGCTTCTCGAAGCTCTCGGCGGTCGATGACCGCATGTTGGTGAGCTTCTTCTCCTTGGTGGGGTTGACGTCCATGTCGTCGGCGCGGGCGTTCTCGCCCACGATCATCCCCTCGTACACCTCGACGCCGGGCCCGACCATAAGCTGCCCCCGCTCCTGCAGGTTGAGCAGCGAGAACGCCGTCGTGGTCCCCGACCGATCGGCCACCAGCGAGCCGTTGCGCCGGGGCCGGATCTCGCCCGCCCACGGCTCCAGGCGCTCGAACACGTGGTGGAGCAGCGCCGTGCCCCGGGTCTCGGTGAGCAGCTCGGTGCGGAAACCGACCAGCCCCCGGGCCGGCACTAGGTGCTCGAGCCGGACCCAGCCGGTGCCGTGGTTGATGATCTGCTCCATGAGCCCCTTGCGCAGCGCCAGGAGCTGGGTGACCACGCCCAGATAATCCTCGGGCACGTCGACCGTCACCCGATCGACCGGCTCGTGCACCACGCCGTCGATGTCGCGGGTGAGCACCTGGGGCTTGCCCACGGTCAGCTCGAAGCCCTCGCGCCGCATCATCTCGACCAGCACGGCGAGCTGCAGCTCGCCCCGGCCCTGCACCTCCCACGTGTCGGGCCGCTCCGTTGGCAGCACGCGGATGCTCACGTTGCCCACCAGCTCCTGGTCGAGCCGGTTCTTGACGAGCCGGGCGGTGAGTGACGTGCCCTCGCGCCCGGCCAACGGCGACGTGTTGGTGCCCACGGTCATGGACAGGCTGGGCTCGTCGATGGTGATGACCGGCAGCGGGCGGGGGTCGTCAGGGTCGGCCAGGGTCTCGCCGATGGTGATGTCGGGGATGCCGGCGATGGCCACGATCTCGCCCGGCCCGGCCGACTCCGCCGGCACCCGGTCGAGGGCGTCGGTCACGTAAAGCTCGGTGAGCTTGGCCCGCTCGATGGTGCCGTCGGCGCGGCACCACGTCACGGCCCGGCCCTTGCGCAGCGTGCCGCTGCGGATGCGGCACAGCGCCAGCCGGCCGACGTACGGGGAGGCGTCGAGGTTGGTGACCAGCGCCTGGAGCGGCGCTGCGGGGTCGTAGGTGGGGGCGGGGATCCGCTCGATCAGCACGTCGAGCAGCGGCTTGAGGCCGCCGCCCTCGGGCAGCCCCGCACCGTCGGCCGGGCGGTCGAGCGACGCCCTGCCCTGCCGGGCCACGCAGTAGACGATCGGGAAGTCGAGCTGGTCGACGTCGGCGTCGAGGTCGAGGAACAGCTCCTCCACCTCGTGCACCACGTCGGCGATGCGGGCATCGGGCCGGTCCACCTTGTTGATGACGAGGATCACCGGCAGCCGGGCGGCCAACGCCTTGCGCAGCACGAACCGGGTCTGCGGCAGCGGGCCCTCGGACGCGTCGACCAGCAACAGCACGCCGTCGACCATCGACAGCCCCCGCTCGACCTCGCCGCCGAAGTCGGCGTGGCCCGGCGTGTCGACGATGTTGATCTTCACGTCGCCGTAGCGCACCGCCGTGTTCTTGGCGAGGATCGTGATGCCCTTCTCGCGCTCGAGGTCCATCGAGTCGAGCACACGGTCGGCGACATCCTGGTTGTCCCGGAACGCGCCGGACTGCCACAGCATCTGGTCGACGAGCGTGGTCTTGCCGTGGTCGACGTGGGCCACGATGGCCACGTTGCGCAGGTCGGCGCGGGTCTGCACGAGGGGAGTCCTTCCGTGTGTTTGCCGCGAGGGCGGACGGACCAGCCTACGGCGGTTTGCGATCTGTTCGGCTCTCCGGGGGCTCTTGGTGGCCCGCCGCCGACTAGACCCAGGGGCATGGACGTCTACGAAGCTCTCTACACCACCCGAGCCATGCGGCGGGTGCGGCCCGATCCCATCCCCCACGAGGTGCAGGCCCGCATCCTCGACGCCGCCGTGCGGGCACCGAGCGGCGGTAACACGCAGCTGTGGCGATTCCTGCTGGTCGACGACGCCGACGTGAAGGCCAAGCTCGGGCCGCTCTACCGTGACAGCCTGCGCCAGCTGTGGGCGACCGTGTACGCCGACCGCTTGGCGGCGATGGAGGCCAAGCCCAACGAGCCGGCGAGCGTGCAGACGCGCAAGGTGGTGCGGTCGGCCCAGCACCTCGCCGACCACTTCGAGGAGGTGCCGCTGTACCTGTTCGCCTTCATCCAGCACGACCCGACCGGCGGCTCGATCTACCCCGCGGTGTGGAGCGCGATGCTGGCCGCCCGGGCCGAGGGCGTCGGGACGTCGCTCACCACCGTCCTCGGCTACTTCCACGGCCCCGAGTCGCTCGAGATCCTGGGCGTGCCCGGCGACGAGGGCTGGATGATGTCGTGCTGCGTCTCGTTCGGTTACCCCACGGGCCGCTGGGGCGTGGCGCCCCGCCGACCCGCCCACAAGGTGGCCTTCCGCAACCAATGGGGGACGCCACTAGGCTTCGAGGTGCCGGAGCCGCTGTGGTCACCTGCCGGCTGACGCCAGCAGCACGTCGCGGGTGACCTCCATCTGGCCCCGGTGCTGCGCCAGCTCCTCGTAGATGTGGACGAGCGCGCCGCCCTGGGTTCGCCCCAGCGGCAGTTCGGCGTCCTCCGGCTCGGGCATGCCGCGGGGCGGAGCCGACGGATCCAGGTCGGCCAAGTCGGCCGCGAGCTGGCGCCGTGCCCGCCGGGCCCGCGCGACCAGCTCGTCCACTGAGCCTCGGGCACGGAACTCGGCGTCGCGGTCCCGCTGGATCGTGCGTCCGGCCACCAGCTCGCCGCCCCAGTACTCCATCACGCCCAGGCAGTGGTAGAGCACGGCGTAGGGCGAGTTGGCGCCCGGCACGTCGAGCTTGCGGTTGGCGAGCTCGTCGCCGAGGTCGGTCACGATCGCGACCATGCCCTCGAGCGCCTCGTCCACGAAGTACAGGTAGTCCTCAATGCTGATCACGAGCGTCTAGCTTCACCCGAATGCAGCCCCGGTCGCGTGTCGCACCGTTCGAGGGCGTCGGCGTCGCCCTCGTGACCCTGTTCGAGCGGAACGGCGCGCTGGACGCGCCGGCGACGGCGGCCCACGCTGCCCGGCTGGTCGACGCCGGCATCCGGGGCGTGGTGGTGGCCGGATCGACCGGGGAGGCGGCGACCCTCGACCCCGACGAGCGCAGCGCCCTGCTCGCCGCCGTGCGCGAGTCGGTGGCCGGACGGGTGTCCGTGCTCGCCGGCACGGGGGCACCGTCGGCCCGCCAGGCGGTGGCGCTGTCCCGGCGGGCCGCCGACGGCGGGGCAGACGCGCTACTGGCGCTGTCCCCGCCCGGCGCCGACGACGCCCGCCGCTACTACGAGGCGCTGGTCGCCGCCGTCGACGTGCCCGTGCTCGGCTACCACTTCCCCGCGGTGTCGGCGCCGGGTATCCCCGTGGACCTGGTGGCGGAGTTGCCGATCGCCGGGCTCAAGGACTCGACCGGCGACCCCGAGCGCCTCGCCCTCGAAGCCGACGCCCTGCCGGTCGGGCTCTACACCGGCAGCCCCGCGGTCCTGCTGCAGGCCCGGGCCATGGGCTGCAGCGGGGCCATCCTGGCGCTGGCCAACGTCGACCCCGCCGGCTGCGCCCAGGCCTGGGACGGCGACGGCGCCTGCCAGCGCGAGCTGATCAACGGCCATCGCGTCGGAGCCCTGGCCGGCATCGCGGGACTCAAGCGGACGCTCGCGGCCCTCCACGGCACCTCGCCGGTCACCCGCGTCGGCTGACCGGTCGGGTCCCGCCGCGCCCGACCGGCACCGGATCAGGCCCCGAAACGGCGCTGGAGCTCGAACTTGAGGATCTTGCCCGACGGATTGCGGGGTAGCGCGTCCACCACCTCGAGCTGCTCGGGCAGCTTCCGGGTGATGAGGCCGGCGTCGCGCAGGTGCGCCGTCATCTCCTCGAACGTCAGCGGATCGCGGCCCGCGGCCGGGACCACGACCGCGCAGGCCCGCTCGCCGCTGTCGGCATCCGGCAGCCCGACCACCGCAACGTCGGCCACCTTGGGATGGGTGAAGAGGAGGTCCTCGACCTCCTTGGCCGAGATGTTCTCGCCCTTGCGGATGATCACGTCCTTGAGCCGACCGGTGATCGTGAGGTTGCCCCGCTCGTCGAGCCGGCCGAGGTCGCCCGTGCGGAACCAGCCCTCGTCGTCGAAGGCGTCGGCGTCGAGCGCCGGATCGAGGTAGCCGAGCGTGACCTGCGGCCCCCGAGCGCGCACCTCGCCCTCCTCCCCCACCGCGGCCTGGGCGCCGTCGGCCCGGACGATCCGCAGGCGGGTCCCTTCCACTGCCCGGCCCTCGGTCGTGGCGAGCACCTCGTCGTCGTCGCGGGCGTCGTTCATGGTGAGGACCGGCGCCTCGGTCAGCCCGTAGCCCGACACCGCTCCCACGCCGAACGCCTCCTTGAGGTCCCAGTGCAGGCTCGGCGGCTTGGGGGCGCCACCCCCCGGGAACGTGCGGACGTGCGGGAACAGCTTCTCCCCCGCGGGCAAAGCCCGCTGCGCCTGTAGGTACACCTGGTGGAAGTAGGTGCCGGCGCCGCCCTGGGTGACGCGCTCTCGCCGCAACAGGTCGATCGTCGTCTCGGGATCGAAGGCCTCGTCGAGCACGAACGTCAGCCCGTACGCCATGGCGGTGTGCATGTACACGCCGCCAGCGACATGGGCGAAGGGGAACACCAGGGCGAAGCGGTCCTCCTGCGCCAAGTGCAGGCGCTCGGACATGCCCCGCGACGCCGCCCGCAGCGAACGGTCGCCGTGGCGGGCGCCCTTGGGCTCGGCTGTGGTGCCGGAGGTGTAGTAGATGAACCGCACCGGCACGTCGTCGCCATCCATGTCGTCGTCGGGCGGCGCCGGGAGACCGGCGGGGTCGCCCTCGGGCAGCGAGCGGTCGGCGACCAGCACCCGGGTCTTGGTCCCCTCGGTCACCGTGCGGGCCATCGCCTCGTAGTCGAAGCCGTGCCACACCGACGGCGCGACCAGCAGGGTGGGCTCGGCCTGGTGCACGATGAACCCCACCTCCCGCTCCCGGTAGATGGGGATGATGGGGTTCTGCACGGCACCGAGCCTCCGCAGCGCGCCGAACAGGACCATGGCCTCGATCCACGTGGGTTGGATCCACGACACGACGTCGCCCTCGCCCACGCCATGGTCCGCCGCCAGTCCGGCGGCCGCCCGCTCCGCTCGGTCGCGGTACTCGCCGAAGGTGATGCGGCGCCCCGTCTCGTCCACCGCCAGCTCGCGCCCGGGCGTAGCCTGGGCCCGGCGCACGATCAGGTCCCAGATGTTGCGGCCTTCCAGCATCGGGCCCCTCCCCTCCTCCCTACAGACCCAGCAGCGGGTCGAGCCCGACGGTCAGTCCCGGCCTCCGACCCACCTCTTTCACGGCCAGCACCACACCCGGCATGAAGCTCGAGCGGTCGTAGGTGTCGTGGCGGATGGTCAGCGACTGGCCGGTGGTGCCCAGCAGCACCTCCTGGTGCGCGACCAGGCCCCGCAGGCGCACCGAGTGCACGGGGATCCCGCCAGCCGCCACCGCCCCCCGGGCGCCGGGCAGCACCTCCTTGCGGGTGGGGTCCTCGCCCCACTCGGCCGACGCGTCGGCCATGCGCCGGGCGGTCAGCACGGCGGTGCCCGACGGCGCGTCGATCTTCTGGTCGTGGTGCAGCTCGATGACCTCGGCGGTCTCGAACCAAGGAGCCGCGAGCTCGGCGAAGCGCATCATGAGCACGGCCCCGATGGCGAAGTTGGGCGCGATCAAGCAGTTGCTGCGGGTGAAGGACGTGCCGATGCGGTCGTAGTCCTCGGCCGTGAACCCGGTGGTTCCCACGACCGCGTGCACCCCGTGCTCGGCCGCCCAGGCGAGGTTGGCCCGGGAGGCGTCCAGGGTCGTGAAGTCCACGACAACCTCGGCGTCGACGGCCAGCAGCGCCGACGGATCGGGGTCGATGTGCACGTCGGAGTCGACGCCGGTGGCGTGCCGCAGGTCGAGGCCCGAGTGGTACGGATCGATGGCGCCCACCAGCTCGAGCTCGGGGTCTTCGGCAACGGCCCGGCACACGGTGCTCCCCATGCGCCCTCCCGCCCCGAACACGCCGACGCGCACCCTCACGGCGCCGCACCCTAGCCAGACCGCTATCGTGTCGGACGATGTAGCGAACACGGCCCCACCGAGCGTCCCGTTCCCATCACGCCCTTGGAGTGCTGTGTCATCGTCCCCCGCCACGCTCATCACCCGCGGCCTGACCGTCGCCGCCGGTCCCCGCCTGCTGCTCGCGGACGTCGACCTTGTTGTCGCGCCCGGCGACCGGCTCGGACTGGTGGGTCCCAACGGCTCGGGCAAGTCCACGTTCCTGAAGATCCTCGCTGGTCTCCGGGCGCCGGAGGACGGCCACGTGCGCCTCGCCCCGCCGTCCGCCGCCGTCGGCTACCTGCCCCAGGAGCCCCGGCCCCGCGCCGGCGATACCGTGCGCGACCTGCTGGCCCGCCGGACCGGCGTGTGGGACGCCGCGGCCCGCCTCGACGCCACCACTGCGGCGCTGGCCGCCCGGGAGCCCGGCGCCGACACCGCCTACGCGGCGGCGCTCGACCGCTGGTTGGGGCTGGGCGGCACCGACTTGGACGCCCGCGCCGGCGCCGTGGCTGCCGACCTCGGCCTGCCAAACGACCTGATGGACCGGCCCACGGTGCACCTCTCCGGCGGGCAGGCGGCCCGGGTGCAGCTGGCGGCGCTGCTGCTGGCCCGCTTCGACGTGTTCCTCCTCGACGAACCCACCAACGACCTGGACCTCGACGGCCTCGATCGGCTGGAGCGGTTCGTGCTGGGGCTCGAGGCGCCGCTGGTGGTGGTGTCCCACGACCGGGCCTTCCTCGAGCGCACGGTGACCGCCGTCGCCGAGATCGACGACCACGCCCACTCGCTGACCCGCTACGACGGCGGCTGGACCGCCTACCTCGACGAGCGGGCCCGCGCCCGCCAGCACGCCGAGCAGGATTACCGCACGTACGTTGACCAGCGCGCCACGCTCACCGACCGGGCCCGCACGCAGCGCCAGTGGGCCGCCAAGGGGGCACGCACCGCCAAGCGCTCGGGCGAGACCGACAAGTTCATCCGCCACCGCCGCGTGCAGAGCTCGGAGAGCATGGCCGCCCACGCCCGGCGCACCGAGAAGGCGCTGGCTCGGCTCGCCCCCGTGGAGAAGCCCTGGGAGGGCTGGGACCTGCGGCTCAGCATCGCCGACGCCGGCCGGGCCGGCGATGTGGTGGCCCGCCTGGACGATGTCGTGGTGGAGCTACGAGCGGACGCCACGGACGCGGACGGCCAGGGCTTCGTCCTGGGGCCGGTGTCCCTCGAGGTGGGCTGGGGCGACCGGATGGCGATCGTGGGCGCCAACGGCTCGGGCAAGACCACCCTGCTCCGGGCCTTGCTGGGCCGGGTGCCGCTGGCCGCGGGAACCCGTTGGCTGGGACCGGGGGTGGTCGTCGGCGAGATCGCCCAGGGTCGCCACGACCTTGAGGCCGAGCCGAAAGGCGAGGCCCCGGGCCCGGGCGGCCCGGCGCGAAGCGCCGAGAGCGGGAAGCACAGCGTCGAAGCCCGAGCGGCCCGCAGCGAAGCTGCAAGAGCGGAAGGAATAACGTCGACAGCCGGCCACGCCGCCCTGCTCGACGGGTTCATGGCCCACGCGGACATCGCCACCGCTGGCGAAGGCCCGCTCGGTGCTCGCCAAGTTCGGGCTCCGCGCCGACCACGTGCTGCGTCCGCCCGAGTCGCTGTCGCCGGGCGAGCGCACCCGCGCCATGCTGGCCGCCCTGCAGGCCCGGGGCGTCAACCTGCTGGTCCTGGACGAGCCCACCAACCAGCTCGACCTGCCCGCCATCGAACAGCTCGAGCAGGCGCTCCAGGGCTACAAGGGCACGCTCATCCTCGTGACCCACGACCGCCGGCTGCTCGACGCCGTCGGCATGGACCGGGTGGTCGACGTGGTCGCCGGTTCGGTGGCCGAGCGACGCTAGAGAGCATCAACATCCCGAGGCAATGGCTTTCATCGGTCCGAGCCCGAGGTCATAGGTTCCAAATCTGAAACCCATGACCTCGGGCTCGTCTCCGTGAAACCAATGACCTCGGGTTCGATCAGCCCAGCAGCGAGTCAGGGACCTGGCCGATGACGGCCAGGGACCGCTCGCCCCCGTAGACCCGCGCGGCGATGGCGCCCACGTCGTCGGCTGTGACAGCCCGGATCCGGGCGAGCTGGTCGTCGACGGTCACGATCTCGTCGCGGGCCATCAGGCTGCGGCCCAGCCGGGCCATGCGCGAGGCCGAGTCCTCCAGCCCCAACACCAATGAGCCCTCGATGAACCCCTTGGCCACGCCCAGCTCGCCCTCCGTCACCCCCGAGGCGACCAGCTTGGCCACCTCGTCGTCGATGACCTCCAGCAGCTCCCCGGCGCGGGCCGGGGCGGTGCCGGCGTAGATCCCCGCCGACCCCGAGTCGTCGTAGGTCGAGGCCCACGAGTACACCGAGTACGCCAGGCCCCGCTCCTCCCGCACCTCCTGGAACAGGCGGCTGGACATGCCGCCGCCCAGCACCTGGTTGGCGACCATCAGCGCGTAGCGGTCGTCGTCGTGGTGGTCCACGCCCCGCCAGCCGATGGCCACGTGCACCTGCTCGGTGGGATCGGCCAGCACCACCCGGGGCGCGGGCCCGTCGGCCGGCCGCTGCCGCACCGGCCGATCTCCGCCGTCGAGCCGTCCCAGCGAGCCGTCGAAGGCGTCCACCAGCTGCTCGTGCGACAGGTTCCCGGCGGCGACGATCACCAGGTTGCGGGGCCGGTACCAACCCCGGAAGAAATCGGCGATCTGGTCACGCTCCACCTGCTCGACCGACTCCCGGGTGCCGAGGACCTCACGCCCCAGCGGGTGGCCGGGGAACATCGCCTCCGCCAGCAGCGTGTGCACGTGATCCTCGGGCATGTCGAGGTTCATGAGGATCTCTTCGAGGATCACCTGCCGCTCGGCCTCGAACTCGTGGGACCGGAACGCCGGGTCGGTCAGCACGTCGCCCAGGATGTCCACACCCAGCCCGACCTGATGGGCGGGCAACCGGGTGTAGTAAGCGGTGTGCTCGCGGCTGGTGAAGGCGTTCATCTCGCCCCCCACCGCGTCGACGGCCTCGGCGATCTGGCGGGCCGTGCGCGTCGACGTCCCCTTGAACAGCAGGTGCTCGAGGAAGTGCGACGCGCCCGCCAGCTCGTCGGGCTCGTCACGCCCGCCGACACTGACCCAGACCCCGAGCGTCACCGAGCGGGCCTCGGGCATGCGCTCGGTGATCACCCGGATGCCGTTGGCAAGCCGGGTCTCGCGGATCTCCTCGGTTGATGCGGCGGACGTCACGTGTAGTGGGACCTCGGGAACCCCGGCAACCTAGCGGCGGCGCCGCCGGCGGCCACCGCGGTCGTCGCCCCGCCCACCGCGGTCACCCCGGTCGCCGCGCTCACCACCGGTCGACACCGACGCCCTGGCCGGACCGAGGTCGCCCAGCTCGGCGCGCAGCTCGGCGTCGAAGGTGTCCTCGAAGCTGACCGGCTCGGTGTCGCTCAAGGTCGAGCCTCCGCCGCCGTCTCGAGTACCGGCCCTCGCCGCACCGCCGTCGCCGCCGCCGGTCCTGGGGGCAGGCTCCGGCGCCGACGCCAGGCTCAGCGACACCTTGCCGCTGGGATCGACGTCGTCGACCCGCACCTCGACCTCGTCGCCGAGGTCGAGCACGTCCTCGACCTTGTCGATGCGCTTGCCGCCGCCGATCTTGGAGATGTGCAGCAACCCGTCACGTCCCGGGAGGATGTTGACGAACGCACCGAACTTGGTGATGTTGACGACCCGGCCCTGGTACACCTGCCCCACCTCGGCCGTGGGCGGGTTGAGGATGAGGTTGATCTGGCGGCGAGCCTCCTCGACCGCACCCTTGTCGCTCGAGCCGATCGACACCCGGCCCACCATGCCGTCGTCGTCAACGCTCACGTCGGCCCCGGTCTCGGTGGTGATGGCGTTGATGACCTTGCCCTTGGGACCGATCACCTCGCCGATCTTGTCGATCGGGATCTCGAAGCTGACGATCTTGGGTGCAGTCTCGCCCACCTCCGGGCGGGGCTCCGCGATGGCGTCGCGCATGACCTCGAGGATCCGCAGGCGGGCCTCGTAGGCCTGCTCCAGGGCTCCGCCCAGCACGTCGGCCGGCAGCCCGTCGATCTTGGTGTCGAGCTGCAGGGCGGTGACGAAGTCGCTGGTGCCGGCGACCTTGAAGTCCATGTCGCCGAAGGCGTCCTCGGCGCCGAGGATG
>OCZV010000244.1_pt1 | contig 20084 bp, 15 predicted proteins | sample 1539051 | NCBI WGS metagenome assembly OCZV01 (sample SAMEA3113581, study PRJEB22503) | soil metagenome
CAGACCTTCGTGCTCCGCTCGGCGATCGCCCACCTCGACCGCTGGGTCGCCGGCGGCACGCCACCGCCCGAGGCGCCGCGCCTCGAGACGATCAGCATCACGCCGATCCAGTACGCCCTTGACGCCAACGGCAACGTGCTCGGCGGGATCCGCACGCCGGCCGTGGACGCTCCCGTCGCCAAGCTCAGCGGGCTGGGCCAGACCGGCACGCAGTTCTGCAACCTCTTCGGCACCTCGGCGCCGCTCACCGAGGAGCAGCTCAACGCGCTGTACGGGAGCCACGGCGGCTTCGTCGTCGCGTGGAGCCGAGCGACGCTGAGCGCGCTCGAGGCCGGGTTCCTGCGGCTGGAGGACGCCCTGCACATGATCGAGGTCGGCGCACAGTCCGAGATCCTGAACTAGCGCTCCCGGTTCTCGGTACAGGAATGGTCGTCGCCCCAGCGACCATTCCCGTACCAAACGCCTCCGCCGCGGCGCTACGAGGGGACGGCGGCGTCCTCGGCCGCGGCCACGATGTCGTCGGCGTCGGCTTGCAGCAGGAAGCCGACGGCGACAGCGGCGTCGGCGGACTCGGCCACGGCGTCGACGTAGTCCTGGTGGGTGGGGTACAGGCCGGCCAGCGTGGCGGCGTTGAACGGCCTCGTTTCCCCGAAGAGCAGGCAGAGCACGCTCCGGCCGGGCCGCGCCTCGCCGGTCAGCACCGACACCGGCGCGTCGACCGCCGGGGTGCGGATGCCACCGAGCGCGATGCCCCGCTCGTCCCGCGCGATGGCCCCGCCCTCGACTTCGAGCGGCGGCGCCGACGGCGGTGGTTCGCCGTCGACGACCCAGGTCCGCAACGCGGCGATCGCAGCGCGCAGGACCTGGGCTTGGGGGCCCTCGTTGATCGAACCGCACTGCGCCGCCAAGTCGACGCCGCCCCCCACCTCTCGGGCCATCTCGGCGCCGTAGTCGAGGATGGACTGGTCGGCGTGGGCGGTGCCGGCGACCTCCCACGTGCGCAGCGCGTCGGTGTCGTCCTGCCGGGCGGCGTGGAAGCCGAGGACCCCGAAGAGATCGGTCTCGGTGATGAACTGGAGCACCGGCTCCTCGAGGTCGTCGCGGATGCGGGCCACGCCTTCGCCCAGGACGAACCCGCCCTCGCCGAGCGGTGCTCCGCCCCCACCCCGGCTGTGGACCAGGAAGCCGTCGTAGATGCCGGCAAGGGGATGGATGGCGTCGACATAGGTGACCATGCGGGCGCCCGACTGCGACTCGCCCATGCCGATGACGTGACGGGTGTCCAGCCCGTCCAGCACGTCGACGTCGCCTGGGCGGCGGATGGCCTGCGCAGCCTGGGAGAAGATGTCGTAGGAGTAGGGGTCGCCCGGGTGGACGAGGTCGCCGTACCGCTCGGGATCCCACTCCCTGAGCGGCTGGGGCGGCGGCACCCCCGGGATCTCGACGGGCAGAGCGGGCGCGCCCCCCACGACGCTCACCGCCTGGGCAGACACGCCGACGTAGGCGGAGCCGTGCGCCAACAGCTCGGGATGGGCGAGGCCGAACTCGGGGTCGGCGTCCACGCCGGCGGTCACGTTGAGCCACTCGACGAACACCGTCCCGTCGAAGGCGTCGGGATCCGCCGGACGGCGCACGATGATGCGGGTCCGGTATGGAGCCGCGTCCGCCTCGGTGACTGCCCAGCGCCCGTCCTCGCCCAGCTCACCCTGGGGCTGGTAGGCCGTCGCCTCGCCCTCGATGAAGTACTCCTCCTCCACGTAGTCGTAGCGCTCGGCCAGTTCCGCCGGCATGGCGTTGAACGGCTGGCCCTGCGTACCGCCGGTGACGGGCCCGCTCACGGTCGGGCGCGCCACGTCGGCGCCGGGAACGGGCCCGGCGGGCTCGTCCGTCGCCTCCGGGTCCCCGGCGGCGTCGGCCCCGTCGACGTCGTCACCGCCCGATCCGCCCGACGAGCACCCCATCCCCGCTGCCAGCAGCATCAGCAGCAACGTCCCCGTTAGCATGCCCGCGCCCCCGCGGCGTCCGGCCATGTGTTGTCCCCCATCTCGTCGCGGTGCCGGGGCTAACAGTAGAGTCGACTTCTGACCATGTCACGCCGAAGCAGCCCCGAACCTGCGACCATCCTGCCCGGCGTCGACGACGGGCGCTCGGTGATGCGCCGCGCGCCGTTCTCGGACAACCCGCAGGTGGGGGCCCGCGGGCAACGGACGCAGCAACGCATCGTCGACGCCGCACTGCGCGTCTTCGGCGAGGAGGGCTACCACCAGTGCGGCGTGGCCCGGATCACCAAGCTGGCCGGATGCTCGCGGGTGTCCTTCTACCAGTACTTCGCGGGCAAGGAGGACGTGTTCCGCCACCTGACGGGGCAGGTGGCCCGCCAGCTGGGCGCATCGACCGAGGCACTCGGCACGCTGACGCCGGACGTGGAGGGCTGGACGGCCATCCGGGCATGGGTCGCCCGCTACGCCGACATCCACGAGCGCTACCGCCCCGTCTTCCAGGCGTTCCAGGCCGCGGCCGAGAGCGACGAGGCGGTCGCCGGGGGGTCGGCACGAGCGGGTGAACGGGATGTCGCTGCGGTCCGGTCCAAGCTGGCGACGACGACGTTGCCGGCCCGCCAGCTCGACCCCGTGATCGCCCTCCTCCTCGAGTGCGTGCCCCGTGCCTTCGAGAACGCAATCGTCCTGCGCTCCGCCGCACCGGAGGCCTACCCCCCGGCGAGGGTCGAGGACGCGCTCGCCGACGTCGTGCATCGCAGCCTGTTCGGTCCCCGCGCCGACGTGAACGTGCACCCGCCGGCCGCTCGCCGGCCGCCGGCGCTCGAGTTCGGCCCCGTCATGCGGGCCGCGCTCCAACAGGACGACGTGCCGCCCGCGTTGAACGCGGCCGGTCGCCGGGCGCTCGAGGCGCTCATGGAAGCGGGCCGGGACATGTTCGTGGCCCGCGGCTACCACGGCGCCCGCGTCGACGACATCGTCACCGCGGCGGGCGTGTCGCACGGGGCCTTCTACCACTACTTCGAGAGCAAGGATCAGTTCGCGGAGGTGCTGGCGGCACGAGCCGTCCGGCGGGTCGCGACCGCCTTCGCGGACATACCCGACAGCGCCGGCCCGGAAGGCCCCGCGAGCCGGGCGGCCCTGCGCCGCTGGCTCCGCCGCTACAACGCCGCGTACGCGACCGAGGCGGCCATGATCCGGGTCTGGGCCGATGCCCTGTTCCAGCACCCCACGCTGAGCGCCGACTCGGCGGCGGCGCTGGATTGGGGCCGGCGGCGGATGGCGCGCTTCCTCGCGCCTCGCGAGTTCGGTGACGTCGATACCGAGGCCGTGGTCATGGTGGCGCTGCTGAGCGTGTTCGGCGCCCAGGGGCGGGCGACGCCCGCGATCGACGCAGCCACCCACATCATCGAGCGGGGGCTGCTCGGTCAGTGGCCCGCGTCGTCTAACATCTGAGTCGATCCACAGAGGGGGTGGCCAACGGTGCGAACCGTGATCGTGGGCGCGTCGAGCGGGCTCGGGCGCTGTGTCGGAATCGGCCTGGCACAACGGGGGGACCGCGTAGCGCTGCTGGCCCGGCGGCGTGAGCGGCTCGAGGACGCCGCCAAGGAGGCCGGCAACGGCGCGGTGGCGATCCCCTGCGACGTCACCGACGAGGCGTCCAGCCGGTCGGCGATCGCCGAGGCGGCGACCGAGCTGGGCGGCATCGACGCCCTCGTCTACACGACGGGCATCGGCCCGCTGGCCCGCCTCGCGGACACCGACGCCGAGACCTGGCGGCGGGTGTTCGACACCAACGTGACGGGCGCCGCGGTCGTGACGGCGGCGGCCCTCCCCCACCTCACGGCATCCGGTGGCACGGCCATCTACTTCTCGTCGGTCAGCGCGTCGCTGACGCCGCCCTGGCCGGGGCTCGGCGCCTACGCGGTCAGCAAGGCCGCCCTCGACAAGCTGGTGGACGCGTGGCGGGCCGAGCACCCGGGCATCAGCTTCACCCGGCTCACCGTCGGCGACTGCGCCGGCGGCGAGGGCGACTCGATGACGGGGTTCGCCAACGGGTGGGACCCGGAGCTGGCCGCCGAGCTGCACCCGGTGTGGGCCACCCGCGATTACCTGAGCGGCTCGCTGATCGACGTCGAGCACCTCGTGGCGACCGTCGACGCGCTGCTCCGGAGCGGCCCCAGCCTGTCCGTCCCGTCGGTCACCGTGGCGCCGCGCCGCACCGCCACGCCGTCCTGAGCACGGAGACACCGCATGCCCGTCACCGCCGTCGAGTTCGATCCCTTCTCGGACGAGTACTTCAACGACCCGACCGAGGTGTACCGCCGCCTCCGCGACGAGGCGCCCGTCTACTTCAGCGAGAGGTACGGCTTCTACGCGCTGTCGCGCTTCGCAGACCTCGTGGCCGCCCACCGGGACTGGAAGGGGCTGTCGAGCGCGCACGGCGTCGACCTCAACACGCTGTCGATGGACCCGGAGCTGGTCCGCAGCTTCCGGAGCATCATCATGATGGACCCGCCGGAGCACGACCGCCTCCGGGCGCTCGTCAGCCGCGTGTTCACGCCGCGGGCCGTCACCGCGCTCGAACCGATGGTCCGGGAGGTCATCCGTGGCTTCCTGGAGCCGCTGGACGGCGCCACCCACTTCGATGCGGTCGCCGACTTCTCGGCCCTCTTCCCCGTCGAGATCATCTCCCGCATGCTCGGCGTGCCGGACGGCGAGCGCCAGCAGGTCCGCCACTGGGTCGATCTGAGCCTCCACCGCGAGCCCGGACAGCTGGAGCCCACGCCCGAGGGCCAGGAGGCGATCATGGCCCAGGGCGCCTACTACTACGAGCTCACGGCCGAGAAGCGGACGAACCCGGCCGACGACATGCTCTCCAGGCTGACGCAGGTGACGGTGGACCGCGGCGACGGCGAAGAGACCGGGCTCGACGACGCCGAGATCGCCGGCTTCGCGATGCTGCTCGGCGGTGCCGGGGCCGAGACCGTGACCAAGCTCGTCGGCAACGCGGTGGTGCTGTTCTCGCAGCATCCCGACCAGTGGCAGAAGATCGCGGACGACCGCGAGAAGATCCCGCGGGCGGTCGAGGAGATCCTGCGGTACATCCCGCCCTCGCAGTACCAGGGCCGGTTCTCGGTGGAGGAGCGCCACTACGAGGGCGGCACCATCCCCGCGGGCTTCCCGGTCCTGCTCCTGACGGGCGCGGCGACCCGTGACCCGCGCGCCTTCGACCGCCCCGACGAGTTCGACATCGAGCGCCCACCCAACGTGTCCATCGGCTTCGGCCACGGCGTGCACAGCTGCCTCGGCGCCGCACTGGCGCGGATGGAGAGCCGCGTCGCCCTCGAGGAGATCGCCACGCGGTGGCGGCGCCTGGACGTCGACGAGGCCGGCCTCCGCCGGGTCCACATGGCCAACGTCGCCGGCTACTCGAACGTCCCGGTCCAGGCCGTCCGCTGATCGACGTTGGGGGCTGGCGAGGCAATAGCCGCCGACCGACAGGTCTTGAGGTGATAGCCGCCGCTGGCGGCGGCTATCACCTCGGAAGTCCCGATGCGGCGGCTATTGCCTCGCGCTGCCGGGGTGGTCCTGCCGTCGAGCGCACCGCCCGGACGTCCGCGACGACCGCGCATACCTCGTGCGGGTCGTGAACGATCTGCTCGTAAACGAAGCGCAGCGTCTGCCAGCCGGCGCGGGCGGCCTCTGCATCACGCTCGTGGTCCCGCTTGAGATCGTTGATGCGTGCGTGCCAGCGCCGGCCGTCGGATTCGAGGATGAGGCGGCAGTCCGGGTAGGCGGCGTCGACCAGCCCCTCGATGGCGCCGCGACTTGGCAACGCCATCTGGCGGCGCGGCCGGGGCAGGCCGCCGGCGTCCAGCGCTGCGAAGAGCGCCCTCTCCAGTTCGCTTGCCGGCGGGATGGGACCGTCCCACTGCTCGTCGAGCACGCGACCGAGGGTGACGACACCAGGCTTGCCCGGCCGTATCACCTCGTGGAGGCGGGCGCCCACAAGCTCGTAGCTCGTTCGCTTGGCATGCACAAGCTCGTTGAGCACCCGACCCAGCTGCTTGTGTCTGGTCGTCGCCGCCAGTTCCACCACGGCTCGGTCGGGCATGCTGACAGGCAGACCATTCAGTGCCATCACGTTGTGCGGGCGAAGGTCGTCGATCTGGTGTACGACCGCGCCGCGCACGCGGGCATGCGCGCCGTGTGGCACGGTGAGGGTGATCGGTCGCAGCTGCACCAGCTCACACCCGTGCAGGCGCACGGCCGTCTCGTGGGTCACGGTTGCCGTAGGCCCGGCCGCCAGCAGCGCGCACCAGACCTCGGTGAGCCACGACGACGGGATGGCACTCACCCTGTAGACGCCGGGGTGCACCCTGGCCCACGCGCCGGACCGGAGCCGCCGTCGGATCGACGTCTCACTCAAGCCGAGTTCGAGCACCTGTGACCGACCCACCGCGCCCACCTGTCGGGCGGCGAGGGCGGCGATGCGGGCCTCGATCGTGGCAATGGGCGCATGGAAGGTCGAGGAGGTGGAGGTGGCCATGCCCACAGCAAACACGCGCCCTGTGACATTCTCGGGGCCATCCGGCAGCGACGGCGCTGCCGTCGCGAGGCAATAGCCGCCGGCCGAGAACTCTCGAGGTAATAGCGGCCGCCAGCGGCGGCCATTACCTCGGAAGGCCCGAAGCGGCGGGTATTGCCTCGGGCGGTTGCCACGGACCCTTGATGCCGGGGAGCGTTCTGATCAGCCCGGCGACCCCGCTGGGGCGGGATCGACGTCGCCGAAGTAGGCGCGCTCGATCCGCTGGCCGTCGTGGCGCAGCTCGTCTGCCGCGCCCCGCAGGACCACGGTGCCGCGGTTGAGCACGGCGGCCTCGTCGGCCACGCCGAGCGCCAGGCTCACGTGCTGCTCGACGAGCACGATGGCGGCGCCGTGGTCGCTGGCGATGTGGCGGACGGTGTCGAACAGCGTCTCGACGACCAGCGGCGCCAGGCCCATGCTCATCTCGTCGACCAGAAGGACCTTGGGCTGCTGGATCAGGGCCCGTGCCATGGCGAGCATCTGCTGCTCACCGCCGGAAAGGGCGCCCGCCGCGAGGTGCCAGCGCTTCTCGAGCGCCGGGAAGACGTCGAGGAGCTCCCGAGGCGCCGGGCTGTTCCGGCGCCGGGCGACGTCGAGGTTCTCCTCGACGCTCAGCGTGGTGAACAGCGAACGGTTGTCGGGAACCAGGACGACGCCGGCGCGGCTGGCGGCGACGGCGTTGCCGTTGCGCAACCTGGCGCCGTCGATCGCCACGTTGCCCGCGCGCGCCGGGAGCAGCCCGGCAAGCGTGAGCAGCAGCGTCGACTTGCCGGCGCCGTTGGGGCCGAGCAGCGCGAGCACCGTCCCGGCCTGCACGTCGAGCTCCAGGTCGCGGAACACGACGGTGGCGCCCCGGCCGCCCGTCAGCTCCCGGCACTCGAGTCGGGCGCTCATGCGGATACTGCCTCGGCGTCGTGCATGGCACCCAGGTAGGCGTCGGCGACGGCGCGGTTGGCCCGGATCGTCTCCGGTGGGCCCTCGGCGATCACCGCACCGAAGTCGAGCACGTAGACGTCGTCGCACACCTGCAGTACCAAGGCGACGTCGTGGTCGACGAGGAGGACCGCCGTGCGCGACGCGGCGATGGCCCGGATGCGCTCGCCCAGCCTCCCGCTCTCCTGAGTGTCGAGGCCGGCGGCGGGCTCGTCGAGCAGCAGCACAGAGGGTTCGGCGACGCACGCCCGGGCGATGGAGACGAGCTGGCGCTCGCCCTGGCTGAGCTCGCCGGCCGGGCGGTCGCCCAACGCCGCGATCCCGACGTTCTCGAGCGCCCGGGCGACTGCGGCTCGGCGGTCGGCCTGGCGACCGCCGAACGCCGCCACGCTGACGTTCTCCTCGACCGACAGGTCGTCGTAGAGCTCGAGCTGTTGGAACGTGCGGCCGAGGCCGGCGCGCACCCGGGCGTGCGGAGCGAGCGCGCCGATGACCTGCCCGGCGAGCTCGATCGTGCCGCTCGCCGGTGCGAAGCCGGTGATGGCGTCGATGACGCTCGTCTTGCCGGCACCGTTCGGGCCGATGAGCCCCACGATCCTGCCGGGCTCGACGCGCAACGACACGGCGTTGACGGCGACGACTCCGCCGTAGCGGACGGTGAGGTGGTCGACGTGCAGGGCGGGGCCTTCCGCCGCCGGGGCAGCCACCGGCCTCTCGGCGGCCGCGACCGCCGGGCGTTCGCGGTCCGTGGCGGTGGCGACCGCCGGGCGCTCGACGGCCGGTTCGGTGGCTCGCCGGCGCGCCCGCCATCGGGCCAGGCGGTCGGCGATCTGGTGGCCTCCGCTGGCGATGCCCTCGGGGTGCGCGATCAGTGTCGCGATGAGCAGCACGCCGCTGATCACCTGGAACCACTCGCCGACGTCGACCCAGCGGTCCAGGGCGATGAACACGATGCCCGAGGACGCAAGGATCCCGGCGTTGATGCCGCCCCAGACCGAGGTGACGCCGGCGAGGTACGCGGTGGACAGCAGGGCGAGCCCACCGATCGCGGTGAACGAGTCGAACGTCACGACCCCCCGGCGGTACGCCAGCAGGCTGCCACCGAGACCGGCGATGAACGACGCGATCGCGAAGCTGAGGACCTTCACGCGCACGACGTTGACGCCGACGGCCGCCGCCGAGCGCTCGTTGGCCCGCACGGCCAGCATGGCCGAGCCGAGCGCGCTGCGCCGCAGGGCGGCGATGCCGACGGCGACGGCGACGAGCACGCCCAGGCAGAGCAGGCCGAACTCGATGCGCGGGAACGCCCGGCCGGCCCCGATTCCCAGGTCCCAGCCGAACAGCTCGGGCGGCGTCACCCGCGCGCCGTCGCTCGAGACGATGTCGGTGTTGCGGAACCACGCCGCCTCGATGGCGTAGGCGAGGGCAAGCGTGACCACGCCGAGGGTGAGGCCGCGCAGGCGCAGGGCGGGCAGGCCGACGACGACACCGATGGCGGTGGCCACGAGCGCCGCGAGCAGCGGGGCCCACGGGAAGGGCACCCCCCAGCCCTCGGTGAGGCCGCTGAGCGTGAACGCGGCCGTGCCGGCCAGAGCCAGCTGGGCCAACGACACCTGGCCGGCGTAGCCGGTCACCACGACGAGGGAGAGCCCGATGACGGCGGCGATGAAGCTGCCGATGACCGCCCCCCGCCAAGTCCCGTCGGTGGCCAGGAGGGCGAGCAGGCCGACGCCCGCACCGAGGAGGGTGGGCAGCAGCAGCGAGCGGGGCCGCGGGGCGTGCCCCAGCCGCTGGCGCACCAGCCCGCCGCGCACCGGCATCCCGGCGCCCACGACGACGAGCGCGACGAGGATGACGATCAGCGGCACCAGCTCGAAGGCGCCGGTCTGGGGCAGCCAGTCGTACCGGCCGGCCAGCGTGAGCGCCTCGGACTGCAGCATGCCGATCGCGATGCCCGCGGCCACGATCGGCACCAGGTACTGGAAGCGGCCGACCACGGCGGCCGCCAGGGCGGGGACGACGTACAGCGTGTAGGTCACCGGCGTGAGCGGGCTGATCGGGGCGATCAGGATCCCGGCGAGACCGGCGATGACGCCGCTCAGCATCCAGTTCAGCAGCGCGACGCGATCGGGTGAGACCCCGCTGACGTAGGCCCCGATCGGCGACTCGGCCGTGGCTCGGGTGACCAGCCCGAAGCGCGTGAAACGGAAGCCCGCGGCGAGCACGAGCGCCAAGCCGACGATGGTCACGGCGAGGTAGAAGCGGTCGGCGAGCACGAGGGCCGAGCCCAGCTCCCAGCGGTCGGTCGGGAAGATCGCCGCCACGCTCACTGTCAGCGTGCCCTGGCGGATGGCCAGGACGCCCTGCAGCACCACCAGCACGCCGAGCGAGGCGACCGCCTTGGCCAGCGGCGGCGCATTCCGCAGCGGGCGGAAGACCAGCACGTACAACAGGGCACCGAGCGCCGCCGCGATCACCAGGGAGAGCACCAGGGCGAGGGTGAAGCCGAGCTCGGAGCCGAGGTCGACCCGCTTGGGCAGCCCGGGGATGGGCACGAGCAGCTCACCCCGGCGAAGGCCGGCGTACGTGTAGGCGACGTAGAGGGCCTGGGCGCCGGTGGCGAAGTTGACGACGCCCGAGGCGCGGTAGGTGATGACCAGCGCCAAGGCCAGGGCGGCGAACACCCCCCCGTTGCCAAGACCTAACAGCAGTGAAGCGACGTGGTCCACGGTGTGGGTCTCCGGGCCTCCGGATGGCGGGTTGCGGGCCCGGGCCGGCCCGCGGGAGCGAGCCGGCCCGGACGGAAGCTAGGGCAGGATGTCCGTCGCGTCGACGACCTCGTACTCGGTCGGCTGACCCTCGGCATCCAGGGTGGTCCGCAGCGTTTGGTTGGTGCAGACGGCAGGGAGCATCTCGATGGCGGACCCGCCGCACTGGAACGTCATGTCGTCCGCGCCGGGGTAGTCCGTTTCGGGCATCGCCTTGATGGTCTCAACGACCGTCTGTGGCGTGATCTCGCCCGAGATCCCCTCGAGCGAGCTCAACAGCGACGCCATCGCGGTGTAACCGCCCATCGCCGTGGCGTTCGTGGGGTCCTCGACGTCCTGGCCGTAGGTCTCTACCACGGCCTGGTAGAGCTGGTAGGCGGGGTCGTCCTCTGCCCCCAGGGCCATGGTGGACGAGATGAACGTCCCGTCGAGGACCTCACCGGGGACCGCCTCCCGGGTGGCATCGGTGATGCACTGCGAGACGGCGGTGATCGCGCCCTCGTAGCCGACAGCCTGGAGTCCCTGGAACGCGGCGATGCAGAACGCGTCGTTGCCGGTGATCTGCACCACGCCCGCACCACTCGCCGCGACCTGCTGCATCTGCGCCGTCATGTCGGCCGTCCCCGGCGCGATCGGGATGACGTCGTATTCGAGCCCGGCATTGCCCAGGATGGTGGGACCGAGGCCCTCGAGGCCGGCGCGCGCCTGGGGGACGTCGATGACCACGAAGGCGATGCGGTCGGCCCCCTCGCTCTCTGCCACCGAGACGGGCAGGCCGAACAGCCCGGTGAGCGGGTTGATCATGGCGAAGCTCGACTCCGTGTCGGTCGTGACCCCCTGGGTGCTGGTCTGGAACCAGAAGCTCGGAACGCCCGCGGCGTGCAACGGCTCCCAGACCGACTCCCCGACCGCCGACTGGCTCACGGCCACGGCGACGACGTCTTCCTCGACGAACTGGTTCGCGCAGTCGGCCGCACCGCCCGGATCGCCGCGGGTCTCGCACGGCACCACCTCGACCGGCCGGCCACCGACGCCGCCCCGATGGGTGTTCCAGTACTCGGCCGTGGCCTCGGCTATGCGCAGCTCGTCGGTGTTGTCGGTGAACCCCAGCTGGCCATCGGAGACCATCCCGATGCGCACCGGCTCACCCGACGCCTCGTCCTCCGGGCCCAGCAGCTCCGACGCGTCCGATGTCTCCTCTGACGTGTCGGTCGACTCCTCGCCGCCCGCATCATCGTCGTCGTCGCCACCGCACGCCGCGAGCAGCAACCCGCCCACGGCCGCGACGGCCAGCATTCGCCAAGGCAGCCCGGCGCGACGCCTAGACGCTCCCCCCCGATTGCCCATTTGGTCCCCTCCTTGGTTGGGTCCCCCCGTGGCGGCACCCGACGCTGTCGACGGCGCTCCGCCTCAGTGTGTCAACACTATACTCGTCTCAGGAGAACGCCGTTGCATGTAATAGAAATGGCATCCTCACCGGTCAGGTGCCTGTCTACTTCGGCGGGAACCGCAGCGCGCCGTCCAGCCGGATGTTCTCGCCGTTGAGGTACGGGTTCCGGGCGATCGACTCCACGAGGAGGGCGAACTCCTCGGGCCGCCCCATGCGCCTGGGAAAGACGATGCTGGCAACGAGGTGCTGCTGCAGCTCCTCGGGCGTGCCCAGCATGGCCGGCGTGCCCATCGTGCCGGGCGCGATCGCGCAGACGCGGATACCGAGCGCGGCGAGGTCGCGGGCCAGCGGGAGCGTCATGCCGAGGATCGCGGCCTTCGCGGCCGCGTACGCGAGCTGGCCGGTCTGGCCCTCGATCCCGGCGATGGACGCCGTGTTGACGACGACCCCCCGCCCGCCGTCCTGGTCCGGCTCGTTGGCCGCCATGGCCGCCGCCGCGAGGCGCGTCACGTTGAAGGTGCCGAACGCGTTCATCTCCATCGTGCCGACGAAGGCCTGCTTGTCGTGGGGCGTGCCGTCGCGGCCGACGGTCCTTCCCCCACCGACCCCTCCCCCGGCGACGTTCACGACGAGCGAGAACGCACCGACCGAGCGCGCGGCCTCGATCGCCGCGGCGACGTCGTCGTCGTCGTTCACGTCGCCGCCGACGGCGACCGTCCGATCACCGAGCTCCTTGGCGAGCGCGGCGGCCCGGTCGGCGTCGCGGTCGAAGATGGCGACGCCCAGGCCCAGGGCGGCGAGCCGGCGAACCGTGGCGCCGCCGAGCCCACCCGCGCCGCCGGTGACGAGCGCGGAACGTCCGTCCAGATCCATCTGCTTCCCCTCTGTTGCGAGCGACCGAGCGTATGGTCCGTATAACAGCTGGGTCAAGTTCTCGTGGCGTCGTGACCCGGGGTTCGGTTCGCCCATGGCCCCGATCACGGGCTGTTCGCCGCACTCTGCCGATCGTACCGCGAGCCGGGCTCGCTTCAGTTTCGCATTGTTACCTAACATGCAGGTCGGGCTTGACTGCCGACCGTCGGAGGGGCCATGACCGCAGTCATGCAAGGCGTTCGCATCCTGGAGGTCGCCGAGCACACGTTCGTGCCGGCGGCATCGGCGCTGCTCGCCGACTGGGGCGCCGAGGTCGTCAAGGTCGAGCACGTCGAGCGGGGCGACGCCATGCGCGGCCTGGTGTCCAGCGGGCTCGCGGTCATGGGGACGACGGTCCACGTCCTGCTCGAGCACTCGAACCGCGGCAAGCAGAGCCTGGGGCTCGACCTCAAGTCGGACGAGGGCCTCGATGTCCTCTACAAGCTCGCCGGCACCTGCGACGTCTTCCTGACCAACAAGCTGCCGAGCGTCCGCGCCAAGCTGAAGATCGACGTCGACGACATCCGGGCCCACAACCCGCAGATCATCTACGTGACCGGCACCGGCCAGGGCGAGCGCGGTCCCGATGCCGACCGGGGCTCCTACGACGCCCTCTCGTACTGGGCCCGCTCCGGCATCGCGATGGCGCTGAAGCAGCCCGACTACGACTACGTGCCCGGGCCACCCGGGCCGGGGTTCGGCGACTCGATCGGCGCCATGACCATCGCCGGCGGGATCATGGGTGCGCTCTTCCACCGCCAGCGCACCGGGGAGGCGACCACCGTGGACGTGTCGCTCCTCGGCGTCGGCATGTGGTCCATGGGCCAGTCGATCTCGCTGGCGCTCCAGCACGGGGTGGCGTTCACGCCGCCCCCGCCGAACACCCCCATGGGGAACCCGCTCAGCGCCATCTACGCCACCAAGGACGGCAAGTTCCTGAACCTGTGCTGCCTCCAGCCGGGGAGGTACTGGCCCGAGGTCTGCCAGGTGATCGGGCGGCCCGAGCTCGCCGACGACGAGCGCTTCGCCGACGCCAGCTCCATCAAGGAGAACGTCGGCGCCGCCACCGACCTGCTGCGCGCCACGTTCGCCGAGCGCACCGCGGAGGAGTGGCGCGCCGCGTTCGCCGGCTTCTCCGGCCAGTGGACCATGGTGCAGGACACGCTCGAAGCGGCCGACGATCCACAGACGGTCGCCAACGGCTACGTGCAGGACTGCGAGACCGCCGACGGCACGCCGTTCCAGCTGGCCGCCGCACCGGTCCAGTTCGGCGGCGAGCCGGCCAAGCCACGCCGGGGGCCCGAGTTCAACGAGCACGGCGATGCCATCCTCGAGAACCTCGGACTCGACTGGGACACGATCGTGGACCTGAAGGTCCGCGGCATCGTGGCCTGACCACCGACCACTATCACCGACTACCACCAGGGGAGCGAGCACATGACGCTGTTCGATGCGTTCAGGTACGAGGGCAAGCGGGCGCTGGTCGTCGGCGGCGCCACCGGCATGGGAGCCGCCGTCGCCGAGCTGGTGCAGGACGCCGGGGCCGAGGTCGTCGTGATGGACTACGCCGAGGTCACGCTGCCGGGCGTCAAGGCCATCCACCTCAACCTCGCCGACAGGGCGTCGATCGACGCCGCCGTGGACGAGTGCGGCGGCCCGGTCCACGCGCTGTTCTCGTGCGCGGGCGTGGCCGACGGCACGCCGGGGATCGAGCGGATCAACTTCATCGGGCACCGCCACCTGATCGACCGTCTGATCGCCGGCGACATGCTCCCCCGGGGCTCCGCCATCGGCATGATCTCCTCGGCGGCCGGCTTCGGGTGGCAGGCGAACCTCGAGCTCCTGCAGGAGTACCTCGACATCACCGACTTCGACGAGGCGACGCGCTGGGCCGAGGAGCACGGCAAGGCCGACTACCTGTGGAGCAAGCTTTCGCTCAGCGCCTACGTCGCCCGCGAGGCCTTCGGCCTGCTGAAGCGGGGCGTCCGCATCAACGCCATCCTCCCCGGCCCCACCGACACGCCGCTCGCCCGCGCCAACGAGGAGACGTGGCTCGGGTTTGGCGCCGACTACCGCTCCGAGGCCGGCATCGAGCCGTCCACGCCGCTCGAGCAGGCGTACCCGCTCGCCTTCCTCTGCAGCGACGCCGCCCGGGCCGTCACGGGCATCACCCTGGTCACCGACGCGGGCTACTTCAGCTCCGGGATCACCGGGTCGTTCCCGGCGGCCACGCCGGCCGTCGACTTCCTGGCCAACACCAAGTTCTGACTGACGACACAGAGGGAGGGGCAGTGGCCGACACGCCCACCGTGAAGCCCGAGACGCGGATGCTGATCGACGGCGCGCTCGTCGACGCCGACTCGGGCGCGACCTTCGCCAACGTCAACCCGGCGACCGAGGGGGTCCTCGGCCACGTCGCCGACGCGTCGGCCGCCGAGATGCAGCGTGCCATCGGCGCGGCGCGCCGGGCGTTCGACGAGACCGACTGGTCCGCCAACCGCGCCCTCCGGCGGCGCTGCCTGCAGCAGTTGCAGGAGGCCCTCGAAGCCGAGCGCGGGGAGCTGCGCGAGCAGCTGATCCTCGAGGTCGGCTGCCCCCGGATGATCACGCAGGGCCCCCAGCTCGACGGCCCGCTCGAGGGTGCCCTGCGCTACCCCACCAAGCTCATCGACGAGTTCGCCTGGGAGACCGACCTTGCCGACGCGCCCGACCCGATGGGCAACTCCAACACCCGCCAGGTGTGGAAGGAGCCGGTCGGGGTGGTGGGCGCCATCGTCCCGTGGAACTTCCCGTTCGAGGTGACGGCCAACAAGCTCGGGCAGGCCCTGGCCACGGGCAACACGGTCGTCCTCAAGCCGGCGCCCGACACGCCGTGGAACGCGACCTTGCTGGGGCGCCTGATCGCCGAGCGCACCGACTTCCCCGCCGGCGTGGTCAACGTCGTGACGTCGTCGGACCACTTGGTGGGCGAGGAGCTCACCCTGTCGCCACAGGTCGACATGATCTCGTTCACCGGGTCCACCGCCGTGGGCAAGCGGATCATGGAGAAGGGGGCCGCCACCATGAAGCGGGTCTTCCTGGAGCTCGGCGGGAAGTCGGCGACGGTCGTGCTCGAGGACGCCGACTTCGACGGCGCGCTGATGATCGGGCTCGCCGTCTGCTTCCACGCCGGCCAGGGGTGCGCCATCCCGACCCGCATGCTGCTGCCCCGGTCGCGCTACGACGAGGGCGTCGAGCTGCTGAAGGGCCTCCTCCAGGGCGTCCCGTACGGCGACCCCCAGCGCCCCGACGTCATGATGGGCCCGCTGATCTCGGAGAAGCAGCGCGACCGGGTCCTCGGCTACATCGAGAAGGGCGTGGCCGAGGGCGCCACGCTGGCGCTCGGCGGCGGCCGCCCGGCGCACCTGCCCGCGGGGTGGTACGTGGAGCCGACGCTGTTCGTCGACGTCGACAACTCGATGACCATCGCCCAGGAGGAGATCTTCGGGCCGGTCCTTGTCGTCATCCCGTTCGACGACGAGGACGACGCCGTGCGGATCGCCAACGACAGCGCCTACGGGCTCGCCGGGGGCGTCCACTCGGGCTCGCTGGAGCGGTCGCTCGCGGTGGCCCGGCGCATCCGGGCCGGCATGGTCAGCGTCAACGGCGGCGCGCCCGTCGGGCCCGACATGCCCTTCGGCGGGTACAAGCACAGCGGCGTCGGCCGCCAGAACGGCGTCGCGGGGTTCGAGCAGTACCTGGAGACCAAGTCGGTGGCTTGGCCGAGGGCCTGAGCCGCCGACATCCCGGAGCCGACGGTGCGCCCGCTGCCCCAGCTCACGCCCTTCAACGAGTGGTTCTGGTCATCGGGAGCGGACGGCGTCCTGCGGATCCAGGGCTGCACCGACTGCAAGGCGCTCGTCCACCCCCCGGTCCCGATCTGCCCGGCCTGCCGCAGCCGGTCGTGGGAGCCCATGGTGGTGTCGGGCCGCGGCACCGTCGTCGGCTTCACGGTCAACTACCACCAGTGGCTGGCGGGGTTCGAGCCGCCGTACGTGATCGCCAACGTCGCGCTCGCCGAGGACCCGACCGTCCACCTCACGACCAACATCGTCGGCTGCGACCCGGACAAGGTCCACGTCGGGCTCGACGTCAGCGTCCGCTTCGAGCGGCACGAGGACGTCTGGCTGCCGCTGTTCGAGCCCACGGGGGAGAGCGACTCGGCGGACCGGGTCGCCGAGCCGGAGCGCCCGGTGCCCCGGCCGCCCGCCAGCGACGACCGGTTCGAGCACCGGGCCGTGCTGTCCGGCATCGGCCGATCGGCGATCGGGCGGCGGCTGATGGTCGACCCGCTGTCGCTCACCGTCGACGCCTGCCTGGCGGCGGTCGCGGACGCCGGCCTCACCCTCGACGACATCGACGGGCTGTCCACCTATCCGGGTTCGGTGGGCATGGGCATGAGCGAGGGCGGCGTCACCGCCGTGGAGGAGGCGCTCCGGCTGCGGCCCACGTGGATCAACGGCGGCGGCGATCTCCCCGGCCCGGGCGGCGCGGTCGTTGCGGCGATGCTCGCGGTGGCGGGCGGGCTGTGCCGGCACGTCTTGTGCTTCCGCACGGTGTGGGAGTCGACCTGGGCGGCGCTCGGGCTGGGTGCGGGGGGCGGCGCGGCCGGCGGGGGCGGCGGCCGGGTGTCCGGGCCCATGCACGAGTGGCGAGCGCCGTTCGGCGCCATGTCGGCGGCGAACTGGATCGCCATGAACGCCAACCAGTACCTGCACCGCTACGGCGCCCCCCGGGAGATGCTCGGCTGGGTCGCGCTCAACGGCCGGTCCAACGCGGCGCGCAACCCCGCAGCCATCTACCGCGACCCGATGACGATGGACGACTACCTCTCGGCCCGCCCGATCACGAGCCCGTTCGGCCTCTACGACTGCGACGTCCCCTGCGACGCGTCGATCGCGGTCGTCGTGTCCGACGCGTCGGTCGCCGCCGGCCTCCCCAAGCCTGCCGTGAGGGTCGAGGCGGTCGGCACGCAGGTCAACGAGCGGATCTCGTGGGACCAGGGCACCGTCACCCACGAACCGCAGGTCATCGGCCAGTCCGCCCACCTGTGGACGCGGACCGACCTGCGCCCGAGCGACGTCGACATCGCGCTCGTGTACGACGGCTTCACCTTCAACGCCATCTCGTGGATCGAAGGCCTCGGGTTCTGCGGCTTCGGCGAGGCGAAGGACTGGCTCGACGGCGGGCGGCGCATCGCCCTCGACGGCGAGCTGCCCGTCAACCCGCACGGCGGCCAGCTGTCCGAAGGACGGACGCACGGCTTCGGGTTCATCTACGAGGCGATGGCGCAGCTGCGGCACGAGGCCGGCGACCGCCAGGTGACCGGCGCCCGGACGGCCGTCGTCACGTCCGGCGGCGGCACGCCCTCCGGCGTCATGCTCCTGCGCCGGGACGGGACCTGACCGACACTGCTTGACTGCTCGACACGACGAGGGGGACACGCATGGCGACGTATGTTCTGGTGCACGGCGGGGGGCACGGTGGCTGGTGCTACCGGTCCGTCGCCCGGATCCTGCGGTCCGCGGGGCACTACGTGCATGCGCCGACGCTCACCGGGCTGGGCGAACGTTCCCACCTGCTCCGTCCCGACATCGACCTCGACACGCACATCACGGATGTCGTCAATGTGCTGCACTACGAGGACCTGCGCGACGTGATCCTGGTGGGGCACAGCTACGGCGGGATGGTCATCACCGGCGTGGCCGATCGCGCCGCCGGCCGGGTCGGCCATCTCGTGTACCTGGACGCCGCCACGCCGGTGAACGGCCAGTCGCTCGCCGACATCGCCGGCCCGATGATGGAGGCCGCCCGCAGCCAGGCTCGCGTGGCCGACGGCGTCGAGCTCGTGCTGTTCCCGGGAACCGAGCCGCTGCCCCACTACGGCGTGACCGACCCGGGCGATATCGCCCGGATGGCCGAGCGCCTGACGCCGCATCCCTGGAAAGTGCTTCGAGCAGCCCCTGCGGCTCACGAACGAGGAGGCGCTGTGGGCTATCCCCCAGAGCCAGATCGTCTGCACGGCGACGTTGGCAACCCGGGACCCGGCTCGGATGGAGGCGGCCCGCGCCGCCGGCCGGCTCTGGGACATCGACACGGGCCACGACCTGATGATCACCGAGCCGGACGCCGTCGCCGAGCTCCTGCTGAAGGTGGCGGCAGCATGAGGACAGCTACTCCTCGGGGGCTGCGCCCCCGGGCCCCATCGTCGCCCGGCTCCCTGGCTTGTCGACCCAACTACCCGCCCGTCTCGCGGCGACAAGGCGAGCGGGCTCTAGTTGGGTCGATCGCACGGTCGACCGGTCACGAGCTGCGCTCATGACCGTCGGCGTCGCGACCGGTGCCGGCCGCGGGATGGGACTGGCGTGCGCGCAGCGGCTCGCCGACATGGTGGACGCGCTGGTGCTGGTCGACCTCGACGAAGCGTCAGTGACCGCGGCGGCTCACGACCTGTCGGGCTCGGGGCGCGCCGGTCTCGTGGAGCCGTTCGTCCTGGACGTCACCGACCGTGACGGCCTCGGCCGGCTCGCCGCCCGGGTCGCCGAGCTCGGCACCCTCCGTGCCGTCGCCCACGCCGCCGGCATCTCGCCGACCATGGCGGACTGGCGGCGGATCTTCGGCGTCGACCTCGTGGGGACGGCGCTGCTGGCCGAGGCGCTCCGGCCGCTCGCCACGGCCGGCACGGCGACGGTGTGCTTCGCGTCGATGGCCCCGCTCCTCGGGATCGCCGAGCCCAACCCCGCGGCCGACGCCGCCCTCGACGCGCCGCTCGACGAGGGGCTCCTCGACCGGGTCCACGACGCCCTCGGACCGGCCGTCGAGGACACCGGCGTGGCCTACGCGTGGGCCAAGCGGGGCGTCCACCGGCTCGTGCAGCAGGAAGCGGTGCGGGTCGGGCCGGTCGGGGCCCGCATCTGCTCGGTGTCGCCCGGCATCATCGACACGCCGCAGGGCCGCCAGGAGGCGGAGAGCCACCCGTTCATGCAGGTGCTGGTGGAGCGGACGCCGCTCGGCCGCGAGGGCCGGCCCGAGGAGCTCGCCGCCGTGGTCGCCTTCCTGCTGTCCGACGAGGCCAGCTTCCTCACCGGCATCGACGTCCTCGTCGACGGCGGTGTCTGCGCCGCCCTGCGCGGGCCGGCCGTCAGCGCGGCGTGACGCGTTCCAGGTGGGCGCTGAAGGCGGCGGCCTTGGTGGCGTGGGCGCCGACCCTTTCGGGGTTCGTCGAGCGGATCGAGACGTCGTGACCGGCGGCTTGGGCGCGCAGCGCCCGGACGCTGCAGTTGTCCCGGCCGCCGAGCACCGAGAACGGGTCGTAGCTGAAGTGGCGCATCGCGTTGCGGTGGGTGATGCGGTCGATCTCGTCGTCGGTGATGTCGGTGCCCTCGAAGTGCTCCCAGATCTGCTCGGGCGCGAACGGCCACGTCGAGTCGGAATGCGGGTAGTCGCACTCCCAC
>OCZV010000245.1_pt1 | contig 20063 bp, 20 predicted proteins | sample 1539051 | NCBI WGS metagenome assembly OCZV01 (sample SAMEA3113581, study PRJEB22503) | soil metagenome
TCGCGAAGCCCTAGCCTCTCCTGAAAACAAAACTAACTTGAGCGAGATAACGTCCACAGTTAAAGAAGCGATCCTATCCCTTACAGGGCTTATAGATGAAATAAGGCTTACCGTGAGCGAATCTAAGAAATCAGGATTGTTTCGTAGCGCCGGTGAAATGGTAAGAGAGACATCAGACCTTTACCATACCATGAGAGACTAATGTTATAGTTGACCATTTGCGCTTGACTACTGTGCTGGCTTCTTTGATTTGCAGACCCTAGTAACGCTTTCTACCCGTTTTGGTTGCTGCGTCTGTCCATCCAACTAAGGTGTTCCTTTTATAGCATGAGTTACTATCTATTTTATGTCAAATACAGAAAAGAACCCTTCCACTTCAGCCGGCACAAGAATAACATCATTAAAAGATATGACCCCAGAACAAACTGCGGACGCCATTAAGAATATAGCAAAGAACATTCGCGAGTCCTCGTACAAAATGAGAGAAGCAGTTAAAGCTATTCGCCAAAGCGGCGCAATTGATGAGCTCACTGAGGCGGTTAGGGAAGCCACCATAGCGGCTCGAGATACCGCGAGAGAGATTAGCGACACTGCTAAGGATATGAGAGAGCGTGGTGTAATCCGGGAAACTATCAATGCCGCAGAAGAGGTGAACGTTGCTGCCCGCGAGACAGCGCGCACGGTAAGAGAAACGGTTAGTAGGAAAGAACGATCCGAGCTCGGATCTCCCGAAGTCGCTGAAAGACCATCGGGAAGGACCCGAACGCGGGAGACCCCAACACTTTAGTGTTCTCTAGGGATCTTATCTTTTCAGGGAACTATAGAGTCATTATACGAGACTCTGTATCATAACCTGCCTTTTTTTCAATAATCAATTATTTTCGCAATTTGACCTACGAAAAACCGCTAGCTAGATATCCGGATAGGGAATCTCCACAACTCTCATATCCTGAGCAGCCTCCACATTATTATGGAACGCTTTCGCTTCTTTCACGAGTTGCGCCGTGTCGGCATATCGGGCGCTGAAATGTGTCAATAACAATTTCTTTACGCCCGCTGCTTGAGCCAGTATCGCAGCCTCCGTGGCCGTAGAGTGAAGTCTGTCTTTTGCCTTTTGCCAGTGATCTTGTGAATATGTTGAGTCAAAAACCAATAAATCGCAATTCTGAAAAAATTTCCTAAGCCTATCCGTTGGTCGAGTATCAGATGAGAAGCCCACTTTTCGTCCTGGCCTCCTTGGGCCAGTAACCCATTTTGATAGGATACGTTTTCCATAGTACATTATGTCTTCCCCAGATTGAAGTTTCTTGTATAGATACCCCTCCGGAATACCCAGCCTTTTTGTTTCGTCTATATCAAAAATTCCTGCTCTCTCGTGTTCGCTTAAACAAAAAGCGTATGTAGGAAAAATGTGGTGGGCTTCGCAACAACTCACAGAATAGTCCCTTTCTTTTACAACTATACCTTCGCTTCTAATAGAACTAACCCGTACCTCGAAGATCAATCCAAATGATAAAATATTTACATTAGTCTTCATAAATTCAGCAAACCGAGGGGGACCGAAAATATCTACAGGCATTTCTCTCCCAAGGAGCGACAAAGTTTGTAAAAGTCCTAACGCGCCTAGGCAGTGGTCTGCGTGCATATGTGTGATGAAGATCTTTAATTTTTTATTAATGCCCAATCCTGACCTAATGAAATTCTGCTGCATTCCCTCGCCTGTGTCAAAGATCAGTAATTCTCCACCACGTATTACCACCGCTGAGGATAGTCCTCTTGTTGCTGTTGGGACAGCAGCTGATGTGCCTAAAAACAAGATCCTCATTTCAACCATTGTTTATGTGTTGTTGTTTAGAAGGAGTTTTTTATTGTTATCGACTAAGATCATTCAAAAGATATTTCCTCAGACAATGCTGAAAATTGCTTTATTAATTATCTTATATTGCAAATACAAGATGCAATGGTTGGAGCAATGTCAATTTTCGCAACACGACTCGGCACAGAATTAGTTGAGATAATATTTTCCACTCCCGCTTCTAATATCTTTATGAAATTATCATCGGCCATCAACGAATGAGTACATAAGACATAGATTTTTCCGGAGCCTTTTTTCCTGAGAACTTCGGTAGCTTTAATGACACTGCTTCCCGTGCTTATGATATCATCCAAAATAACAATATCTCTTTTGGCAACAATATCGGGAATATTTCTTTCATCAATGAATACTTCTCCCGAGTATCTGTCACGCTTCTTCTCCAAAGTAATGAAGTCGATATTCAGCAGTTGAGAAAAGTCTTCCACTCTTTTCCTCCCTCCAATATCAGGTGACACAGCTATGGGTTTGTCCAAATGAAGATTGGACTTTACGTATTCTGCTAAGAGGGGGATGGAGGAAATATTAATTGCTTCAATAGTAAAATAGGACAGGGCTTTAGAACTGTGAATATCTAGTGCAACTATTCGTTTAGTCCCTACGGACTCAAATAGCTCGGCGATAAGGGCCATAGTAGGGAATTCATCTTCCACAAATGCTCTGTCTTGTCGAGCATATGCCATGTAGGGTAAAATATTACATACCATATCGGCCCCATCATCTCTGCATTTCTTAGAGATCATAAGAGTTTGCAGAAGGTGACGATCAGGAGGAGGGTATAGTGATTGTACTATTACACAATACTTACCCTTGACGTTTGGCATTTGTATTTTGGATTCACCGTCAGAGAAAACCGTCGCGTTAACAGTTATGAGCTCAGAATTGAGATTTGCAGCGATCTTGCTGCCCAGATCAAATGAAGAGGGCCCTGCAACGATAGCTAATTCTACGTTTTTCAAATAGTATCCTTATCAATCCATTGGCGGATGTCATTCATAAAAACCTTGATAGTATTCCAAACTACTTCACGCTACTTGGCGCAAACTCGTGTAGCAAGAGCTTCAATGAGTTAATCATCTCTTTGACACAGCAGTTAATTTCTCTTAAGTTTTTCAACCCATCCTTCAATCTTGATGTTTCGACGTATGATAACATATGGCCTCTGTGTTGCCCCACTTCGCTTATGACAAGATCAATTCTTTTCAAAGCGTGCTGTAGAGTGTCACGAACCGTGTCTAGGTCTTTGAGGCTTGACGTTATTTCAGTGTCTTTCATTATGAACTTCATTTGTTTGAGATTTCTGTTTATTTCAAATATCTTTTGGATTGATTTAATAAACACGTAAAACAAGTGGGCCTTCCTGACTTGATATTCGGTTCATAACGATATTAATGTAACTCTCTCTTGACAGCCAAGAAAAAAATTTTCGATCCTATGATGTTGCCTGTTGCCTCGCCGACTTCTACATCAGTTGCGTAAGAAATCTAGGTCTCATTTACGGTACTCGTTACTGGACTGGCTTGTCCTGCTAGATGATCCGTGGAACTAGAGATAAGGCTAATCATCCAGTTTCCAAACTGACCTACATGCTACCATCTCTAGAAATTTCAGCAGAATTGCCGTTTGGTAAGCAAAAACGACGAAATAATTTTTTCAGGCCTGAATTACAGCTGCAACCTGTTGAGTTGTTGTTATCGATTGCAGCTCGTCTGTTACCGCCTTTAGTATCTGATCCCTAGCCGTCAGGCTAGAGAAATCCATAATCTTCGATCCGGATAGGATATGAACCTGGGGTGCAAGCTCCTCGGACTTATCTCTTGCATCTTTGGGCTTCAGAAGTACTGATCTCATCTTTTCTAAGACCTCCATAGGTGTACCATTGACCACTGATGCATTGTCCACAGATAATCTTACGGTGCCGTACTTGTCAAAGACAATTAGTGGGCGTTTTCTTGACCTCAAAAATAATTTCTTTTTGTTAATTTCACAAGCAAATACGTGGTAATTCTGCATGTCAAATATTCGGTTTACGCCGTCCGATACTCCGAACAATTCGCAAGCCAAAATCCTAGCTTCATCTTCATCTATTTCTCTTGTCTTGGCTGGTCTTATGTCAAGACTAATATTTCCAGAGGCTGTTGCCCGTAGGACGGATCGTTCATTGATATATGTCGACTGCAAGCTAAGGGACTCGGGCGTCGCCCCACGCGCAAGCGCGGCCTCTTTCACTTCCTGCATTAAAGAGGACGCATCGTCAGCAGATGGGTCGTTGATAGTCTTTTCTCGTTCTTCGTATACAAGAGCAGCCGCAACACCTATAGAGGATATTATCTCAGCAGAACGAGGAATATTGTATCGTATTCCCAGCTTTTCTGCAAGATATGGCACTAGGACAGATGCCGCACCGCCACCGCCTACGAGTATAACCTGATCCTTTTTTAGCCGATATTCCTTTATCATAGGATCCACTAGTTCCTGAATCTTTTTTGAGGACTTGTCAAGTATTATTCTCGCTGTCTCATCAGATGAACAAGAGATCCTGCTGCCAAGAATGGACATCGCCAACCTTGCTGCTTCAGGGTTTCCATAAGCGTAATCTGACTCTGGGACTGATCCTATCGCATTTGCAGCGCAAGTGTTTGTGATTGCAAATATTTTGCCTCCGCTTGCTTCTATTGCAAGATAGTCCATCGGATCCCCGCTTTTGGGCGCAAACGTTATTATCTGTCCACCCTCAAGCTCGGAAGGATCGGCATAACACGAATACTGCAAACCAGCTATATGGGCTGATCGAGGACCAATATCGGTTATCTTCTTGCCAGTCCACCTAATAAGAGATCCCCCTGCTACACCAGCAACTCGTACGTCTAGTGAACGTATACAGGTTGGATGTTGCATAATGGTTACATAGCGCATTTCGGGCCTCCCGTCTTTAATAATGCAGATGTTAGTCGATGTGCCTCCAACTTCGATAAAAACACCATTTAAAATACGTAAATGAAGGAGGGCCCCAGCGACGCTGGCTGCCGGTCCTGAAAGAACCGTGAAGATTGGCTTTTTCTTAAACGTATTGATGTCTGTGACTCCACCATCACCCTTCATTATCATTATCGGAGAAGTAATTTTCTTCCTTCGGACTGCAGATTCCACAAATCGCGCGGTACTAATCGCCCGAGGAAGGATGCTTGCATTGATTGCTGCAGTCAATGTCCTTATTTCTAGACCATAGATCCCGGATAGCTCATGACCAGCAGTACTTGGTAATTCTGAATGTCCAGCGACAAACAGCTCATTGCTAGGATCGTCAACGCCGTAAGCCTCACTTACTGCTAGAACTTCTGCACCTTCATTTTTGAGTTGAGAGATAGCGACATCAACGTCTTGGGCTCTAATATACCTGGATGTATCCAAAAAATAGTAACAACTCTTAAGGTGTTTGTTTGGTGCCAGAGGGATATTGCCGATCCTCGTTCGCTTAACGACACTATTTTTCTCTAGGCCGACTCCCATTCCGATGATTCCAACCTTAGCCGTATCTCCTTCGAGTAATGCATTCACTGCTTGAGTCGTACTATGTGATATCAGCTCGATTTCTGAATTTTCTAACTGGGAGTCAGCCAGTAGCTTTGAGAGGGCTGTTAGTATACCATCGGAAACGCCCTGGTCCGACGCATGGGTCGTCGGAACCATTACACTTGCAAGTATCTCGGCATTGAATATATCTATGGCAACAGCCTTGGTGAAAGTGCCTCCAACGTCGATTCCAACCCTTACTCTCCTAGCCATCGCTAAAAACCACGGGCGCTCAAACCATAGACGGTACGCTATTTAAATTAAATGTGTTAATGCGCCGGACCTTGATTTTTAAAATACAGGAAGAACCTCCTTAACAGTCTCAAATACACCCATTTTGCGAAGAGTCTTTTCGAATTCTTGCTTCTTCTCAGATACTAAGATTTCTAATCTTCCTTTCCCGACTCTTTTAAGCATTCGGTTGGAAATTAGATACCTCTTTACTTGCTTTGCGACACTCTTAGACGGATCTACTAACTTTACCGCTGGGAAGAGTGATCCCACATAATTCTTGACGAAGGGAAGGTGAGTGCTTGCTAGGACCATGACGTCGATATTCGGATCTAGTCTTTCACCCAGAACATTAAATACCGTATCATATGTACGTCTTTCATTAGTAATATGGATTCCTTCTTCAACTAATTTTATGATCGGAGAGGCATCAAACCTTGAAACAAGTATATCCTGAGGAACTTTGTTTTTGATCTCAATCTCAAACTCCTTGCTTCTAATAGTGCTAGTTGTCCCAAGAATACCGATGTGTCTCTTCCTAGTTAGTCGAGAAGCTTCTTCTAGAGGTGGCTTGATGCCTATGAGTGGGATCTTACTTCTTGAGCGTAGCTCATGCAACACTTGAATTGAAGGTGTGTTTGATGCTACGACAATGACTTTTGGCTTGTATTGTTGCAGGTAATTAATAGTGTCGGCCAAAATTTGGAACAATACACTGTGCGTCTTATTTCCGTACGGAAAGTGTTTTCTGTCTGCAAAGTATAATATGTTTTCGAAGGGTATTTCCTTTCTTAGTTCGCGGACAACAGATAGAGATCCTATGCCGGAATCAAATACAGCAACTGAATTATAAAACAATAATATCTAAAATACACTTCATCTAAAAAAAATCTTCTGAGAGATTACGTAAGCAAGCTGGGCTACAGTCACGTTTGTCAAAAGGTCGAAGATCCTTTAAGGACCGAACTAAGCAAGGGTAAAATCCTAAGCTTTAGGGTCTAAGGAGCACTCAAACCGGAGAGACTCGATATATATACGTACAGTGGACTAAGAGGAGAGGGATAAGGTAAATCTTTAGCTTCTTTTCTATTGTATCCGATAAGTACTATTCTGCCTACTAGTAGTTCACGTGCACTCACGATGACTTGCTCCTTGAGTAGTGGACCATAAAGCTGAAAGAAGTAGTCATGGTTATAGAATGAAATATGAGTGGCGAAGCAGTTTGAGAGGATAACCGGATCGTGGCATGCACAGTCGTTGGATATAGGTTGTTTCGCCCCGCCTACTAATTGTAGGGCTCGATTAACAAACTGGCACCTAAGGAACTCTGTGTCAAGTTTTGAGTCTCTCTTATCCGAAAGGCTCTGAATATATCGATCTAGATTTATGGCAGTCCGCTCTGCAAGATCATAGGCCTGGGATGTCTCATATTGCCCACTGATTCCAGTTTTCTTGCCGTATAAGAAGAAAATTGACATTAGTTCGTCCTTCTTGATGAAAGGAAAATTCTCTTTACCGCTCATGAATAGTTGGATGCGTTGAATTAGGTCGGTGGGAAAAATTATACTCATATATGAATCGTGAATTGCAGGCAAGGATATGGAATTTAGTGAGCTTGCGATTTATATTAGCTTCATTAGTATGAAGTCAAAAAAGGACTATCGGGTTCTAGTTCGGTATAGACAAGCAAAGCTGACTCATTTAGAAAATGTCAGCCCGTGAAAAAGTGACAGTGGGCATTGTTGTAATGATTCTATGGGACTGGAATACCCATTGATATCGGTTTGCCTAACATATTTATATGATGCCAAGTTGAAGAATTATTAGTCTGACATCAGGAAAAGTGCATGTTATAGTCCACGGACATAGAGACCTCTTGGAACGCATAATTTCAGAGCTTGTTTTGAAAGGATTTAGGAAAGATGATATTCTTGCCGCTAGATTGGACGAAGCAGGCCAAATTGGAGACTACGTGGCAATGGCATGGCCCCCAGTAAAGCCCCAAGAAGTCGTCATTAGCCAAATTGTCGGAAATAGTCAGCCCGAGGAGAAATCGTTTGCACCAGGCGCATGGGAAGCTATACAGCAAAATGAACTTTATCGAATATCATTAGGGTAACCAAAATCCAATCGATTTTACTGAACAGTGAAACCCGACCTAGGATTTTGCGTTTTTTTAGCTTTCATCAAGACTAGTGCGTATGCTTTTTATTATTATATGTACTGATCCACTATGCAGCCATTGTTGTCGTCTACGACTCAAAAGACCATGAATGCTGCTGTATTTTTGGAACCGAACAGAATTATCACTAGGCAGGTAAGACTGTTGAGTCATAAGGTAAATGATACGGCTGCGCTACTACGTGTTAGAGCTTGCGCTCTATGTGGTTATGATGTCCGGGTGTTCAGAAACGGTCACGAAAAAGTCAAGCCTCCAATCATTCTAGGACATGAAATATGCGCAGAGACGGTTGAGGACCTGCAATTGGCAGGCGAAAGAGCGATAAGAGCAGGCACTAGAGTAGCCATCTCCCCACTCATCCCCTGTCTAGGTTGCATCTATTGCTCGAGGCGGATGTATAATCTGTGTAGCAATATGAAAGAAATTGGCTCCAGCGTTAACGGGGGCTTTGCAGAATTTGTCCAGATACCCCGAACGACCTTGCGTGTGGGCGGCATTATCCCTGTTCCTAATAAGATGAGAGATGAAGAGGCATCTTTGATTGAGCCGCTTTCGTGCTGTATCAATGGGCTCTCTCGCCTCGACATTAACTGCATTGACGATAGCCATACGGTTTGTATAATAGGAGATGGTCCTATCGGTTTAATCCACTTAAAGCTATTGGGCCTAATAGGAGTCAGATCAATTGTCGTTGGAAGAGTCGATTCACGTATGAAAACAGCCAAGTCTATGGGAGCCGATGCCGTGGTCGATGCAAACATGAATCTAGGTTTAACTGCGAAGGTAGTCTCGGATCTTACTAATGGGATAGGTGCTGATATAGTGATAGTTGTTGCTAGCGATCCTAGCGCTTTGACCCTGGCCACAAAAGTAGCTAGCAAGAATGCAAAGATTAGCTTGTTTGCGGGAATGCCGAAAGATACTTCTTTTTCTCTCGACGCTAACTTACTTCACTATAACCAAATATCACTTATTGGCAATTTCAGCGCTACGCCAGATTCGATGCGAGAGGCGATCAACCTAATCTCTCGGAATCGACTAGATCTTTCTGGGATGATTAGTCACTACTATGCACTGCATAATATAGAAGAGGCTTTGACGGCAACGGAAAGCTTTCGCGGTCTTCGAATTGTTATTAATAGGTTCTAAGTATATTATACCACCGTGGTATGATCAATTACAATACTTGTAGATACTATCACCTCAGACCCGTGCTATCAAGTCAATTCCCCCTCCTAAAGCCATGGGTAAATGCCGCGTCGTAAACTTTAGAATAATCGTACTTCTTCGGTGCTAGCACGTCACCTACGATGATCAGTGCAGTCTTGATGATCCTAGCCTGCTTCACTTTTCTTGTGATGTTCTCAAGAGTTCCCTTAATTATTATTTGATTTTCCCAACCCGCTCTATAAACTACCGCAACTGGTGTATCCTTGGTATAGGCATCACCTTCCAGTAATTCCTTTGTAATACCTTCTACCAAGTGGACGCTAAGATAAAATACGAGAGTACCGCGGTGCTTCGCAAGATCAGAAATTTTCTCTCTAGCAGGCACCGGGGTTCGTAGTTCAGCTCGTGTAATGATTAACGTTTGCGTAATCCCGGGTAAAGTGAGCTCCAAATTCATCTCTGCTGCGGCTGCCAATAGTGAAGTGACACCCGGTACGACCTTACATCTCAGACCGTCCTCTTCTAATTTGTCAATTTGCTCTCTAATTGTGCTAAAGATTCCAGGATCGCCGTCGTGCAATCGAATCGAAAGCTTGCCTTTTTTGGTAGAATCCGATAATATCCGGCCTATTTCCTGCCTATCGATAAGCGAGGCGTCGACTAGGATGACATCCTTCTTGGCATATTCTAATATCCTTGGATTAATGAGAGATCCAGAATATATTATGACGTCAGCATCATTTATTAGGTTCATTGCCTTTAGTGTAATTAGTTCCGGGTCGCCTGGACCGCAACCGACAAAGTATACTGTATTATTATCTGTCATTTCGTCTTTTTGCCACCATTAGTGAGAAATATTTTTCAGTCGTCTCCCTACTGCGGCGCAGATCTTTCAGACTATGTTGCTTCAGTACTTCTTCTCCTGCCGAAATATCTTGTGCTATAGTTATTATGGATTCATCTAAGAACCCTGCATCTCCAAGCATGTTGACGATATCCCCAAAATACCTACCATCTTTGAGGAAAACAAGCGTATCGCAGGACGATGCGGTGCGTTTTATCTTGTCGAGGTCGTAACATGCAGGGATTATGCCAAGAGTTTCGTCTCCTTCAGCTAGGCCTATCCTGGCTTGAGCAGCAAAAGCAAATATGGACGGGATTCCAGGAACAATTTTGAAGCTGATCCCCGGGTGATGGGAAGCTATTTCTCTTTGAATATATATCCAGGTGCTGTATAATGATGGATCACCTACCGTTAGATACACCACCCTCTTGCCGCTTTTGACCGCTCCTACTATCTGGTCTGCATTTTTTTCCCAATATTTTTCCGTATGTACTTTATCTTTGACCATGGGAAAGATTAGGTCGACAATTTCAACAGATTTGCTCAAATATTTCCGAACAATGGATAAGGCTATACTAGGCCTTCCTTCGCGTGCGGTCGGAGCAAAGACGATATCAGCATTTTTTAAGAAAGCTGTGGCTTTGATTGTAACCAGATCAGGATCGCCTGGGCCGCATCCTATGCATACGACTTCCATTTTGGATGACTCAATGTTCCGACTATTTAAATCAAAGTATCTGTCTCAAGAGAAACACCGTTAAGGCTTGCTCGCAGAAATTACCGTAACAGTATTCCTTGCAAGCATCATTGTTCCTGTGCTGACCTGACGACTTTTAGCTAAGGTTATTTGAGTTACGTCAATTCCGCCTAGTCTAGATCTTTTGAGTGCACTAATTGTCTTGTATGTGGTTTCTATAAGGATTGTATCGATTACGATTCGACCACCTTTGGCTAGCTTGTCCGTAGCCATGCTCAGTATACGATTGATATTGCCCCATGAGCCTCCGATCATGATGGCCTCAACGGTTGGGAGAGTTGGTAATACGTCTTCCGCCATAGCCGTTATCGTTTTTGCCTTTACCTCAAACTTGCGAAGGTTTTTGATTGTCAAGTCAATAGCTTTCTTGTTAAAATCAATAGCATATATGTTATTGCTCCTTGTCTGCAAACAGAGTTCGACTGTTATGCTTCCACTGCCACAGCCTATATCTATGGCTGAAAAACCTTCCTTTAGTCTCAACTTCCCAAGCACAATTGCGCGTACTTCCTCCTTAGTTATTGGAACATCTGGATCCGTTTCGAAAAGGTCATCCGGGATACCAGGTGTTCGATAGTCCCAAAACAATGGTTGCAGGTACCTTCTATTTGTATTTAACTTGCGATATTCTGATGTAAGATTGTATAGGTAACTATCATAAACATCAGCAACAAAAATATGAACGGAAAGATTCCGTTAGTTGCCACTTTTCTTCGCTCTTTTTTTGGTATATTCCCTGAAAGTCTTTTGGCTGCTGCATATGAAATTATATAGAAAATTATTGATATAACAAGAGCAATTCCCACAGCAGTGGCTTGGTTGGTACCTGGTCCTATAGTCAGGCCAACGATTACTCCAGCTATTAAACCGGTAAATGCCCTGACGTAAAAAACTCTGTCGAGTGTTTCCAATTAGATAAGCTGAGTTATACGCCCTGCTTAATTCCTTACGGTCAAACCAAGATTTGTACTTGAGGTTAATATTAGTGATTTCACTTATCAATCTCGTGGAGCTTTCAGGCGTAGAACTGAGTTTTCTTATTAACAAGATCAAAGCAGAGGTTACTTCAGGATACTACGTCAGCGCTATAACCCCTATAACTAAAAGCTCCTTCCTCTTCAAACTTCACCATACAACTGATCCAGACATCATGCTTATGGTTTCAACTATGGGTATCTGGACTACGAGACTGAAATTTAAGCCACTTGAGCATAATGATCTTGGGGAAATAGTTAAGTCAAACCTAGAAAGGTCTAAAATAGAGACAATAATCCAACCAGGAAGTGAGAGGTTGATTTTATTCTATTTTAGACAACTGACACTAGGCCTGAGAATTCTTGTTATTGAGTTATTCGCTGATGGGAACATGATTTTGTGCGACAAAGATATGAGTATCTTGGCCGTTCTTAGACCAATTGAGGTAAAGCACCGAACCCTGAGGGTTGGAACCTTTTACAAGCCCCCGCCGAGCAGGGGAACAGATGTGTTAAGTTTGTCCATTGACGAATTTTCCAATTCAAGGAATAACATTGAACTATTAAATCTCCCAATTGTTAAGTGGGTTGGTAGAATCACATCGCTGCCAAGAAAGTTTGTTGAGGAAATTATCGCTAGGTCAAACCTCAATGCGAAGACCGTGAGGGATTTGACAGCTCAAGATATCGAAAAGATCCATGCAAATACCAGATTCATTGTCGAAGAAATAACCACGAGCTCTAAACATCGTCCAACTATTATATTGGATGAAAACGGAAATCCCAAGGAAGCCCTTCCCGTACCGATTGACGCGGTAACCGCTTCTAGTCAGAACAGGCAGGTTCCAGAATATATGGAGGCGGTAGACCAGGTACTTAGCTACAAGCTAATAAATCTGGGGAATAAGTTAAAGACAGAACATATCGACGCAAGGGTCACTGCGCTTTTTCACGACATTGTTGAACAAGATAAGGCAATGGAGATGGTGACTTCAAAAGCCCTTACCATTAGAGAGATTGCTCGAGAGCTAATGTCAATGCCCTATGAGGGCCCAGATCTAATGACCTCCAATTCCTTCTTAAAATTAATTGAAGAAAAATCAATAAAAGTATTCAGCTCGAAAGGCGTCAGGTACCTAGAAGTCGCAGGCGAAAATATTCAGCTGCAGCAAAATCCTGCCAAAATGTCATCCATGTTGTTTGAACGAGCAAAAGATATGGAAAGAGGATTATCATCAATTGAACAATCTAAGGCAAAGCTAGTGGAACGCATTAACAAACTCAAGAGCGAAGCCGGCTTGATTGAGGCTAAAGCGGGTAAAGTTCAACAAATACGAGGCAAAGAATGGTATGAACGCTATCGATGGTTTACTACAAGCGATGGTCTATTGGCAATTGGGGGTAGAGATGCCTCATCTAATTCTGCCATAATCCGGAAGCATCTAGATGAACAAGATCTCGTCTTTCACGCAGAAATACATGGCTCTCCATTTTTTGTCCTCAAAAATCCAAATTCAGTTGAGAATATAGGTCAAAGCTTAACAGAAGTTGGCCAGGCCACAGTTTCTTTTAGCAGGGCTTGGAAAGATACCTTATCTAGCGGGGACGCGTATTGGGTAACGGCTGAACAGGTAAAAAAAGGAGCACCTACTGGTCAGTTTATTCCTAAAGGGTCATTTGTTATCGAAGGTAAGCGAAATTACATAAAGGGAATTCAAATTCAGCTCGCTATAGGCATCGTGGAACAGAAGGGAGAACTTTATCTTTGTTGTGCACCCAGCCAAGCACTCAGAAATAAATCTTTGATTTATGCTGAGCTGCTACCAGGAGGGCTAGATCCAATGATCATAGCAAAGAAAATTAGAAATGAGTTTCTTTCTTCCCTCAATACTATTGACAGTCAGCAAGTGCAATCACTTTCATTATTTATCCAATCAGCCAGCATAGATGAATTTATAAGGACTCTCCCTAATGGACAAAGTAAGATTACAAGTCTGCATCGAGAACAAGCAAGTAAAAAGCCAATTTCCTTGGATGGCAAGGATAATGAAGCCATTGAGCAAAGTAATTAAAGGCTTTGTCCCAATCTAGCGCTGTGGTAAATAGCCCGGCCAAAAGTCATCGTGACGCTAGTATGCCGACTCGAGTTCTCGTCAGAGATATAATGAATAGTCCTGTCATTTCGGCTTCGCCGGATAATGCTATTGTGGATGTTGCATCGAAAATGAAGGAACACAAAATCGGAAGCATTGTAATACTAGAAGGGGATACGCCGGTTGGTATTGTTACTGACTGGGATATTGTCTCAGGCGCGGTTGCAAGAGATATCAAACCAAGCACGCTCAAGGCTTCCGAAATAATGCAGCAACTTCATACAATAGAAGGAGAGGACGGAGTGACTGAAGCCGCCCGCTTGCTTCGTAAGCATAATATAAAACGTCTAGGAGTGGTATATAAGAGCAAATTAGTCGGCATAATATCGGCTTCAGACGTTATTTCTGTCACGCCCGATCTTGTGGATGTTATTTCGGAAAAGGCGTCTCTTCTAAGAGGTGAAATAGGTAGAGGTATAGGCAACGTCTCTGGCTACTGCGATGAATGTGGCGAATGGTCTGATCTTTTGCAGTTTGAAAGCGGTACATTCACCTGTGAGGAGTGTAGATCCGAAGCACAAGGTTGAGCATGATTTGCCGACGTTTTTGGCTGATGCAATGCTGGGGGACATTGCTCGGAAACTTAGGATCCTCGGCTACGATACGACTTATATAAAGGATACATCGGATAGCTATATTTTGCAAGCTGCTTTAAAGGAAAAGAGGATATTACTAACGCGTGATAAGGAACTTTTTAAACGAGTGGTAAAGCGCGGTATCCAAGGCATTTTGCTAGAAAAGCAGGACGAGACGGAAAATATTGCTTACGCGTTAACAAAAAATAAGATATATCGCGTATCATTCAATACCAAAACTGCTCGATGTTCTCTTTGTAATGGAATCATAGAACCGAGGAGTTCCACAGAAGTTAAAGAGCTACTGCCCAGACACGTTGCGACTTTACATAGTAAGTTTTTCCAGTGTTCCAACTGTGGTAAGGCTTACTGGGAGGGCAGCCACGTTAGTCGTCTACACATGCTGGCGCAAAAGATTAACAGCAAGATCAAGAAACCCAGTAATGAACAAACAGCTAACCTTATCCTGGACAATGATAACAAAAGGTTAAAATCCCCACAGAACAAGAGCAATACAATCCCAAATGAGCAAAAGTCCCGAGCTGGAGAGAACAGTCAACAAGGTTTTGACACAGCGGCAGGAAGAATTTATAGCTCGAATTGATTCCGCCTACTCTCAAGCCCTTTCCAAACTCGAGTCGTCCAGAAGCGGTCTTCGATCGGAATATGATCAGATTATACAAAGTTCAAAAAAACAGGCAGAAAATCTAAAGAGACAGATCCTAGGCGCGAAACGTCTTGCTTCTAGAAACGAAGAGCTTTTGCTAATCGAAAATGCTGTCAATGACTATTTTGAGCGAGCAAGAGAAAGGTTGACTGAATTGTCTAGAGACAAGGATTACAAAACCATGATAAATGAAATGATTGAAGATTGTAGTTCTGCAATAAACACGGAAGAAATTATCATTGAGTGTAATGAGAAAGATCTGAAATTGGTCTCGGAAGCCATTGGAAAGAAATCTAGAAAAGTTAAGTTAACTTTGTCAGACAAGCCAATTGCCATCATAGGCGGCATAAGAGCAAGATCCTCCGACGGCTCCCTGATGTACGATAGCACTCTTGATTCACGTTCAGAGAGCCTCAAACCTTTAATAAGGAAGGCAATAGTCCAGACTCTAAGAGGAGACAAATAGTCCATGGAAGCTAAGGGTAAAATAGTCTGGGTGAGTGGTCCAGCTGTAAAAGCTGACGGTATGTCATCAGCCAAGATGTATGAAACAGTTGAGGTAGGTAGCACAAAGCTGATCGGGGAGGTAATTCGATTAGCAGGTGACATAGCATTTATCCAAGTTTACGAATCGACATCCGGATTAAGACCTGGCGAGCCGGTAAGAGGCACAGGTCAACCATTATCTGTTCTCCTAGGTCCTGGGGTCATTGGAAAGATTTACGATGGCATTCAGAGACCTCTTGATGAAATAGCGCAGAAGTCAGGATCCTTCATTGGGCGCGGGGTAGCTACAACTCCAGTCGATATGAAGAAAAAGTACAAATTTTCGCCGGCAGTAAAAGTCGGAGACGAAATAGTTGGAGGTTCAGTTCTTGGTTTTGTGGAAGAGACACCGCTTTTAACTCATAGTATTCTTGCGCCCCCAGACCACCCAGGGGGCAAAGTAATTGACTCGGCAAAGGAAAATACTTATGACATTGGCCAGGTGGTGGCGACTACTGAGAATAACGGAAATAGGCTAGAATTAAAAATGTTTCACAAGTGGCCAGTTAGAAAGCCTCGTCCCTATGCTGAAAGATTTGATCCATCGGTCCCTCTTATAACGGGCCAGAGAATCATCGATACATATTTTCCTATAGCCAAGGGTGGAACAGGTGCCATTCCCGGAGGATTTGGAACGGGAAAAACTGTCACATTGCATCAAATAGCAAAATGGGCTGACTCAAAAGTCGTAGTTTACATAGGTTGCGGCGAACGAGGTAATGAGATGACCGAAGTCCTCGTCGAATTTCCGCATTTGATAGACCCAAGATCCGGTAGACCACTAATGGAAAGAACAGTTCTGGTGGCAAATACGAGTAATATGCCAGTAGCCGCAAGAGAGGCTTCAATATACACTGGCGTTACTATTGCAGAGTACTACCGCGACATGGGATTTGATGTCGTTCTCGTAGCAGATTCTACAAGCAGGTGGGCAGAAGCTCTGCGTGAGATGTCTGGACGTCTTGAAGAAATGCCAGCAGAAGAGGGATATCCTTCCTATCTTGCCTCTAGGCTTGCCGAATTCTATGAACGTGCAGGACGTGTCAGGGCACTTGGCTCGCCTGAAAGATCAGGTTCAGTTACAATAGTGGGAGCGGTGTCCCCGTCAGGAGCAGATTTCACCGAACCTGTTACCACACATACTATTAGATTCATCAAGACTTTTTGGGCTCTTGACACAAGGCTTGCTTACTCTAGACATTATCCATCCATAAATTGGATGCAATCGTACTCGGGATATCTTGAAGACGTGTCAAAATGGTGGAAGGAAAACGTTAGCGCAGAATGGTATGGTCTAAGGGCTGAGTCATATAATATTCTTCAACGAGAAGACACACTAAAAGAAATAGTCAGGCTCCTTGGACCCGAGGCATTGCCTGATGAAGAAAAGTTAGTTCTTGAAGTGGCACGTATGATCAAGATTGGGATATTACAGCAGAACTCTTTTGACAAGGTAGATACGTACTGTAGCCCCCAGAAACAGCTCAAGCAAGTAAAGTTAATGGTTCAATTCTATAAGAATTCGCAAAAGGCCCTAAGAGATGGCGCCTCGCTAATAGACATTAGGGCCATGCCTGTAATAACTACTCTACTTAAAGCCAAGTTTGAGGTTACCGACGAAGAGGTCTCAAAGTTGGATACCATGGAACAAGAGATGAACGACCAGTTTAGCAAGCTTGGTCAGCGCGAGGAGGTAAAGGTGCTTGTCTGAAACCGCAGCAGGAATTGAATATACCAAGGTAGGCGAAATTAAAGGACCACTTATTATTATAGATGGTATAACCAGAGCCTCCTTTGACGAATTGGTGGAAATCGAGACTCCTAACAAGGAGAGAAGGTTAGGAAGAGTTTTGGAGGTTGGTTTTGGAAAAGCGGTAGTCCAAGTATTTGAAGGAACTACAGGCCTTGCAATTACAGGGACCAAGGCAAAGTTCCTCGGTAAAACGATGCAATTGCCAGTTTCTCATGAGCTCCTCGGCCGTGTGTTCGACGGCTTGGGTAGGCCCAATGATGGCCTGCCAGAACCAGTTGCTGACAAATTCCTTGACGTGAGTGGAGAACCCATGAATCCAGAAAGAAGGGAATATCCTACCTCATTCATCCAAACAGGAGTATCGGTCATTGACGGAATGTTAACCCTAGTCAGAGGACAAAAGCTTCCAATTTTCTCGGGCTCAGGAATGCCTCACAACATTTTAGCGGCGCAGATTGCGCGGCAGGCTGCTGTTGTGGGTACTAAAGAAGACTTTGCTGTAGTCTTTGCAGCGATAGGTGTACAATATTCTGATGCCCAGTATTTTAAGAGGAGCCTGGAAGAATCGGGGGCACTGAGACGCAGCGTTCTCTTCCTAAATCTGGCCGATGATCCGGCTATTGAGAGAATCATAACGCCAAGGGTTGCATTAACAGTGGCAGAATATCTTGCCTTTGAGCTAGGTATGCACGTGTTAGCAATTCTCACCGATATTACAAATTACGCAGAAGCACTGAGGGAGATAAGTGCTGCCCGAGAAGAAGTTCCCGGGAGGAAGGGGTATCCAGGTTACTTGTATACCGATCTCGCTAACAATTATGAACGAGCCGGGAGGGTAAAAGGAAAAAATGGAAGTGTCACGCAGGTACCGATACTGTCGATGCCAGCCGATGACATTACACATCCTATTCCTGACTTAACTGGTTATATAACTGAGGGGCAAATAGTCTTGGGCCGTGACCTGTTCAGAAAGGGGATATATCCGCCGGTCAATGTACTTATGTCGCTTTCAAGATTAATGAAAGACGGCGTGGGCGAAGGAAAAACACGCGAGGACCATATGGAAGTAGGAAACCAGCTTTACGACGCGTACTCTAGAGCACAGGAAGTAAGGGCTCTTGCAGAAATCGTAGGTAAAGCAGGCCTTACCGGAGTTGACCTCAAGTATCTAGACGCTGGGGATCAGTTTGAGGATCATTTTTTGAGACAAGGCAACGATGAAAACAGAGCATTGGAAGAAACTCTTGGTAGAGCATGGGAGGTCCTCTCAACGCTGCCTGAGGGTGAACTAACAAAGATTAAGGACAAGAACTTGAGACAACATTACAAAGGTAGTAAGTAAACTCATGTCCTTTGGACGGAAAGTTATTGCAACTAAGATAGAGCTTATCAAAATTCGACGTTCAATACAGGTTGCAAGGATGGTACATAAAATTCTCGACGACAAAAGAGAAGTGTTGCTAAAAAAGATAGATGAGATGATTGATGAAGCAAACAAAGCTAGAGGAGATATCTGGTCGCCGTTAGGGGAGATTTATACTTCTGTATACAATGCTTACATGTCATTGGGAACGACGACTTTAGAATCCGTGGCCGACTCCACACCTAGCATAATGGAAGTTGATGTAAACGTCAGGAGGGTGGTAGACGTGAAAATTCCCACCTTAGAAGTAAAGAATAAGAGAGGTGGTCAAGACTTATCATACGGCTTTGTAGAGACGAATGCTTCCGTGGATAAAGCGGCTAGGCTGATCAAGAACATGCTGCCTCAGGTTTGCAAAGCAGCTGAATACGAAAATGCCATATTTAGCCTTGCAAAGGAGTTACAAAAGACCCAAAAACTGCTAAATGCTCTTGAATATGTTATTATACCACAGTATGATAGTGCGATATCGTTTATCCGTGCAACACTTGAAGAGCGCGAGAGAGAGGAATTTGTCCGATTGAAGAAAGTGAAGGTACTTCTCGACAAGAAAAAACAGACTGATACTCTAGCACGATTAAGCTAAACCCAGCTTTAAAAACAAGTGGACGTATTAGGGGGACGGATAGAACCCGATTAACCTATCAAATGTCAATAAGACTGGGTATATAGCATTATTATGCGTAGACAGTAGACACAATGTCCAAGATAATGGGATCATGATGTTTCAGTTTAGGCTCGTTAGAAGGTTGAACCACCGTAGTTATCATTAAATATGGCATTTTATCTCGAAAGTTTATGAAAGCCGAACAGAACCTAACATCTGCGAGTTCACATATCAGAATTGTTCTCGCTAGCCTTGTTTTCTCTCTAATTATGATGGCAGCGAGCCAGGCTGTGGTCCCTGCCTCCGCCCAGGAAGCCGAGGGTTCCGAAGCCGCTGCCTCGTCGAAACTCATCGGAGCTGGAATGGCATTTGGTCTTGCGGCGTTAGGCGCTGGTATCGGCCTTGGCTTCGTAGGAGCTGCAGGGCTGGCCGCCATTAGCGACAATCCAAAAATGCAGTCCAGGGTGTTTATCATCGTAGGTATGGTTGAATCAATAGCCATTTATGGTATAGTCATGATGTTCATTATCCTTGGTCAATAGTCAGAGGTAAGTGAATAGTAGTCCGCTAGTGACCATCTCTCAGCTTTTTTTCTTTCATTCCGAAGATTCCGGACGAATTTAATGGTTCTATTTCCATTGTATTGACAACCTGCAGTAAATTTGAGATTGCAACTAGTAAAAGCGCAAGATTTTAAAGACATTGAATATAGACAATGCACTGCTAAATGGGACT
>OCZV010000246.1_pt1 | contig 19992 bp, 18 predicted proteins | sample 1539051 | NCBI WGS metagenome assembly OCZV01 (sample SAMEA3113581, study PRJEB22503) | soil metagenome
GACTTTTAGATTTATCATGACTCCACATGTTCACCATTGGGATAGCATGATGATGTTTGAAGAGACTACCAAATCTCTGTTCCCTTCGGACTTATTCATTCAGCCCGGACAAAACAAGCCTGTTACTTCTGAGGATTTATCAAAAGATATGATTCAACTCTATAATATTGTTGGAATATTTGCTAGTGAAGAACCTGTTAAAAGAACAGTACAAAAACTATTAAAACTGGGCCCCAAAATGATCTGTCCAATGCATGGGTCTGCTTTTGATAGCTCGGTATTTCCAAAATATGTAGATGCACTCATGAACGAAAAGTATGCATATTCAAATAAACTGCTTGGGAAAGACCTTGAAGAGAAAACGAATTAATAGTGGGGTATAGTGCATTGTGTCGAGATACTTTTTTAATGTCACACATACAATCATAAAATCCTGCTTTTGTGCAACCCATTTGACGTCATGACGACCACAGGAGCGGCGGCGGCGGCGGCAGCGGCGGCAGCAGGAGAGGACATAACTACGTGGGATTTATTTTCAAGAACAAAGATTCCAGAGAGATTTATAAAAAAATATTTTGGTTTGTAAGATTGACATGTCGTAATACTCCAGGTATATTCGAAACTTTGAAATGGTTAAGGGCAACAATGGCAAAACATTTGTGAAAGTAATAAGCTTATCAACAGTCATATTTTTATTTGATGGCGCTCTTATTTATCCTCATAATGGCTTCAGAAGATCTCACCGTGAGGATCAATGGAGTATCTTCCCACGTAGATAATGGAGCGGCCAACACGTCACTTTCAGTGTTCTACCAAGGCTTTCATCTCCTTGTTGATGCGGGCAAGGGAGTAGAAGAAAGTATCAAGAAAGGAGGAGCTTCTTCCGGCAAGTATTTGCCAGATACAATCTTGATTACGCATGCAAGACGGCATCACATAAGTGACCTTCCTGCACTGACGAGGGAAAACGCAAAAGTATACTGCACACCTGAATGTAGTCAACAGATTGCACAGGAGCTGCAGACATTGCCAACGACAAAAACATCATCATCATCATCATCGTCATTGCAGTCATCATCATCATCCTTATTTTCCCCCATCAACCCCGGAACGCCATTTGAGGTAGGCCCATTTTCAGTCATTCCAATAGCTGCAGATAATGCAGGAGATGAACCAGGCTTGCCTGGTTCTGTAGTCTATATCATCAAAGCCGGAGCAAGAAAAATAGTAGCAGGATGGGATTTTCTAAAGTTGCAGACACCTGATGAGAGCATCCTTTGGAACCCTGACCTTCTAGTGCTTGGCACAGAGACGTACAACGAACATCCATCCACCGGTATGATATCAGTATCGGAAGCCTACAATATTGTGAGAAGGTGGAATGCCAAGCTGTGCTACATTGTGCATTATAGCGGCGAAAAAGATAGAGAGGATGCCAAGAACCAGTGGCACAGGGGTCCAGAAGGACCGTTGTCTGCAGAGGAGCTTCAAAAGGCTATCGATGGTCATCTGCAGGTTTCAGGCAGAGAAGGCAAGTTCGTGATCAAGGTTGCAAAGGAAGGAATGACTTGGAGTCCACAGGCTGTGGTAGAAGAGGAGGAAGGCCCCATAGGCCCTCAAATAGAAGTCGATGCGCTTGACCAGCACATATTTTCCATTGAAAAAATGCAAGATGGCAAGGTGGCTGTCACTATAGAGGATAGAATCAATCGTCTGACATCAGAGTTTGTCAACCCAAAGTTAGAGGGAAATTCATTGCATGGAGAGGGATCGAAAACTATGATGATGAAAGGACCTGAACTCAACTTGTCCGTCGCTGGAAATACAGTAACGATCAATATAATAAAAGGCAAGAAAGCAGTCTTTGCAGAAGACTTACAGGTGAGTGAAAAAGACTCAAAGAGGATAATTAGGTACCTTCAGGAGAATTTTACTGCCTAGACTTTATAAAAATAGAAAAGTGCTCGATGTCCACCACCACCACCCCTGCCTGACTTTGGTTTAGAGCATCAAAAATACTCAAGACAAAAAATTCTTTTCCCCAATGCTGCGGGGGGTTTTTATCTATATGGTAAGTTTGAGACTCAAGAGTAGTAGATTTAAGAATCGCAACTGGCCTAAGGGAAGATGTTAAAATGGCAACCTATGTAGCTGTCATAGGTGTTGTAAAACTAGATAACGATGAGCGTAATGATGATGACTGTATAATACTATTGCTAAAACGTAATGCTCAAAGAAGAACGTCACCAAACAAATGGCAAACACCTTCCGGATTCATCAATGAAGGTGAATCTGCAGAAGAAGCTATTCTGAGAGAAGTTAAGGAAGAAACAGCCGTAGAGGGTATAATCAAGAAGAGTGGAAGTGTGTTTGAAGTGGTAGATGAATGGGCAAGGTGGATAATCATCCCATTCCTAATTTTAGCTAAATCGAACAAGGTTGTTATTGACACTAGGGAACATTCAGACTTCAGATGGGTAAGGGTTAATGAGGTATCAAGTTTTGAATGTGTCAAAGGAATAGAGGAGGATTTGAAAGCGGTCGGGCTGAAAAACTAGTATAGGCATATTATCCCCGTTTTTTGATGCGTTATCTGCATCACGACTTTTCCCATAATTTAAGTTAGATTCGTATTAATTGAGATAGCGTCTTTTAGCATACTAACTTGCAAGTAGTGGGTGGCTGCATAGCTTATTTTAAGATACCATTAACTCTGCGACTTCTATAATCTTGCAGTACATATACCTCTGCTGTAGATATAATACAGGTATCTTACTATAGCAGAGACAAAACACTCTTGAAAATGAGGACCAAGTTTGCAGTGTCAATGATAGTAATCGCTACCACTGTTGCAAGCACAGCTCTTCTAGTGCTGTCTGTAAGGTCTACCAATCCAACCATTATTGTATGGGGCGGCGGTCCTATGTTACATGATGACACACTTGCTGTTGAGCTTGTTGCAGAGGGACTGAATTTGCCTACAAGCATGCGCTTTCTCGACGACCGTACACTCCTAGTTCTTGAAAAAAATAAGGGCCAAGTGAGGGTCGTTTTAGATGGCAAGCTTCTGGAAGAGCCAGCCATTCGGGTTGAAGTAGCGACCGGTCCAGAGCAGGGTCTGCTTGGGATAGCAATTTGGAAGGGAAAGAATGATGCTCCTTCTTCAGTATTTCTCTATCAGACTCAAGACTATCATGAGAACACTAGAAATCTTGTATACAAATACGCTTATGACGAGAATGAGAGGGCCCTTGAAAATAAGACATTGATTCTAGACCTGCCTGGCGAGCCAGGGCCGTTTCATAATGGTGGCAAGTTAACCATCGGACCTCATGACGGTTACATCTATGCAGTGATAGGCGATGTCAGCTCCGGAGGGGGCATGCTAGACAACCAGATCCCCGGAAGATCACCCGACGACAAGTCAGTTATTCTCCGTGTAGATAGAGATACGGGAGTCCCTCTACAAGATAATCCTTTTTACAATTATACCGGCGATATGGAAAAGCTCCAACGATACTACGCCTATGGCATACGAAATAGCTTCGGCATGGACTTTGAACCGGTAACAGGCAAGCTATGGATAACTGAAAACGGAGATGATGTATACGATGAGATAAACATCGCAGAGCCAGGCTTTAACAGTGGATGGCATAAGATAATGGGACCGATTGGAAGAAGTAACATGACAGTTGAGAATGATCTTATCATCTTTGACGGTGCCGAATATCAAGACCCCACCTTTAGTTGGTACACTCCTGTAGGTGTAACAGATATTGAATTTCTCAATTCAACAAAACTTGGTGAGAAATACCGTGGCAATCTCTTTGTTGGAGATATCAACAATGGCAATCTATACTTCTTTGAAGTAAACAGAGATAGGACAGGGATAAAATTTCAAGACCCAAGATTGTTCGATCTCGTGGCTGACCCAGTGAAAGAAGGAGAGGATAGTGAGCTGTCTTCTCTAATCTTTGGCGAGGGTTTTCGACGGATAACTGATATCGAAACTGGACCTGACGGCTTGCTCTATATACTTACATACGAGGATGGCAAAATTTACAGGATAACCAAAAGCACAAGTTAGAGGCTGAAGCTCCCCATTCTCATACATAAGGGTCAAGACTCTTAGGCAATGGCTTTTCTTGACATCGCATTAATGTATCACTAATGTATCATTAATTTCACAACTTCTATCAAAAAGAACCTCTACTACAATCTGGTGCCTTTAATAATAAGAGATCAGATATTTTTGAAAGGTCATTGCAAGATATCAATAATCTAACCATAAAACATGTTTCTAAGCTCATAGCTTCTCGCAAAATTTCATGTTTAGAATTGGTTGATGCTACTATTGAAAGGATAGAAAAATTGAATCCTAAACTTAATGCATTTATAACAACACTTGATCAGTCTGCAAAAAGAGAAGCAAAGCATGCAGATTCACTCATCAAACAAGGTAAATACCTTGGGCCCCTCCATGGGATTCCCATAAGTTTGAAAGATCTGATTTACATTAAAGGGATAAGAAGCACTAGCGGATCAAAGATTCTTGCAGATTTTGTTCCTGATTACGATTCTACCGTCACTAGAAAACTCAGAAAGGCTGGGGCAATAATCATTGGTACCAACAACTTACATGAATTTGCAAGCGGAATAACTGGTATCAATCCGCATTATGGACCATCAATGAATCCTTGGGATATTAACAGAATGTCTGGCGGTTCAAGCGGAGGTTCTGCTGTAGCAGTTAGCAGCGGGTTGTCTTTGGCATCAATTGGTACAGATACAAGTGGATCTATACGGGTGCCAGCCTCTCTATGCGGCATTTTTGGGCTTAAACCAACATATGGCAGAGTAAGCAAATATGGTGTAATGCCTTTGGCTCCATCCATTGATCATGTGGGACCTTTGGCTAGAAGCGCTTGGGATATAGCTGTATTACTCCAGGTAATAGCGGGTTATGATAGGATGGATCCGTCTTCTGCAAAGGTGCCAGTTCCTGATTATTTGAAAGAGATTTCTTCTACTGAAGGAAGAATTGGTAATAACGCTAGCGGTAGGAATTTCAAGATTGGTATACCAAAGCAATTCTTCTTTGATATGATTGAACCAAAAGTCATGGAAATATTTAGAGCCTTTATAGAGAGGCTTCAAGGCTGTGGAATAACTACCATATCAAATGTTGACGTAGGAGGAACAGACAAGATATTTGAAACTTGGAGGCCTATACGACTAGCTGAAGCAACTTCAATCCACAATGAATGGATCGTTTCAAGACGACAAGAGTATGGAGAAGATGTAAGAAGAATGCTAGAAATGGGACTTGAAATAACAGCTGTGAAGTACATCAATGCCCTTTACAAATGGAGAGAGAAAATCAAGGATGCGTTCCTGAAAGCCATGTCTGGATATGATGCTTTGTTGGTTCCCACCACTATCATTCCTGCACCATTTTTGGACCAAAAGGAAGTTAAAATTGAAGGCAAGACCATTGATGTATATTCTTGCTTAAGCAAGTTAACAACCGTCTTTGATATTACCGGTCTTCCTGCACTTAATATTCCAGCAGGATTGGTAGATTCTAAGCTGCCTATAGGGGTTCAGATGGTTGGAAGACCCTTTGATGAATCACTCATAATTAAGATTGCATATACTTATGAACATCATTACAACTTATTTGAACAACTAAACTGTCCTGTTACATGATATCCTCTCACATGCCATAGACAAACCGATTGCAAATTATTATCTTTACTGAATTGCTTTCAAATTAGCAAGAAAATAGTTTTCGACGCTTTCTAGGTGCTAGAAAATTAAGCCCTCAAAAATATTTTATCAAGATTACTAAACATAGAGTTGCAGTTGAGATAGGGTGTGACCTTAGTCAAGGATACATAGATGTATCCTTTATCAACCTGACTATGAGGTCTCAGTAAAATCAGCCGATTGATTTAAAAATAAAGTGTTAAAAGTAATCAAACTCATTATCAATAATCATATGGCCAAAGTTGGAATTCTAGGGACTGGCGATGTCGGAAAGACTCTTGCAAAAGGCTTTCTAAAGCATGGTTATCAGGTAGCGATAGGAAGCGATCATCCAGAAAAACTTGCAGAGTTCAAAAGGGAAAATCCACAGATTGAGATTGCCACGTTTGAGCAAGCTGCTCAATCAGGCGACACCGTAGTTTTATGCGTTAAAGGCACTGTTGCAGAAAAAATTATTGAAAAAGTGAAAAGGCATCTCTCAGGAAAAACTGTTATTGATGCAACTAATCCCATTGCAGATGCACAACCACAGAATGGAGTACTGAAATTCTTTACAACTTTAGATGAATCTCTAATGGAGCGACTTCAGAAAATAGCCCCAGATGCACGGTTTGTAAAAGCACTTAACAGCATTGGATCTGGGTTGATGATCAATCCTAATTTCAGAAATAATACAAAGCCTACAATGTTCATTTGTGGAAACAATGATGATGCAAAGAAGAAAGTATATGAAATATTAGAAAAGTTTGGATTCGAAATTGAAGATATGGGTAAGGCAGAAAGTGCAAGAGCAATAGAACCATTATGTATACTGTGGTGCATACCTGGATTTCTTCGCAATGAGTGGGCACACGCTTTCAAGCTTCTGAAGAAATAATTTTTTTCTTGTCTTGATGATGTCGGGCTTTGCTAGTCGCCCATAGACTGTGCTAAGGATGCAGAATCATTGAAAACCCAGAATTCAGCTATCTTGCCATTATTTTTGTGTACTTTAATAATATGCGCAAAGTATGTTTCAAAACGCTTCTGGGTCATTTTTGACTGCCCTTTAATGAAACCCACAACCACAACCTTTTCTCGTTCTCCTATGAAATCTATTATATCGAACTGTTCAATATCCAAGCCTTCTCCTAATAGCTTGAAGAATTGTTTAACACCTTCTTTTCCATTATAGGTACCTCCCCATGGGAGAATTTCTGTTGACAAGGTAGGCCCATGAAGGATAGCGTCCTTTGCAAACAAGTCCAAGACAGATTCAGTATCCTGGCGCCTAAATGATGCGTATAGTGATTTGGCTATATCAATAGAGTCCTGAACCATTAAATTGAAGAGTATTAGTCTCCGCTCTCAGATAAAGTAGTTTCGACCCACCGAGTTGGTTAAGAACAATGCTTATCTCATATGTTGACTGATTTTTCCTTATTATGACTTCAAGGCGAGCAGGAGAAGTAGAGGAAGGAGCCCAAACAGGGACAACAAGAGTAGCTAAAATTGTCGAGATTGTTGGTACATCAGAGAAGAGCTGGGAGGATGCTGCTCTAGTCGCAATCGAAGAAACAAGAAAAACAATTCGCGGGATACGTGGGATCAAGGTAAGGGATATGACTGCGAGGGTGGACGCCGATACTGGGAGGCTTGTTGAATACCGTACATCTGTCAATTTGTCCTTTGGAGTAATGGCGGATGAAGATTAATGATACAACTAGGCTATTAGTGCTGGAGAAAAATAACTACAGAACAATAAAGCTTCTTTTTGCTTAAGATCCTAGGTCCCAATCAGTTTTTTGAATATAGCAAGACTCGACATAAAATCTATCAGAGCTCATGAGTTCGAGTTTTCACAACATTTCATAAAAGTTCTAGTGATCGACCATCATGCTTTTCCGACAAGAAGCCAACGGATAGCTTTGGCTTAAAAGTAAACAATGTTTAGGGATGTTATTCATATATCCCTGTACCAGTCATGACGACCATTCTGGCCGGATTGCAAGATTCGCTTCTTGTGCTGGGGTCCTCAAAGTCTGGATGGAAGGTTCATGAGTCCTTAATAGGAACCCATCCAGAAAGCATAGCATTTGATCCAATTAATCCAAGCACGGCTTATTGTGGCACATTTGGCATGGGCATATGGAAAACAGATGATGGCGGACAAGATTGGGATAAAATTGGAAAGGATTTTATCTCCAGTCCGAATGTGACCTCGGTTTCAGTTAGTCCTCTAGAAAGAGGAATTGAAGAAGGATTCAATGTGGTATATGCGGGAACTGAGCCCAGCGAGTTTTATAGATCGAATGATGGAGGCCACTCGTGGGAAAGAATGATCAGTCTAAATAATCTGAGTTCGTCTCACTCATGGAGCTTTCCCCCAAGACCCTGGACTCATCATGTGCGGTGGATTGAACCAGATGTCAATAGTCCAGGCTACGTTTTTGTTGCGATAGAGGCAGGAGCATTAGTTCAAAGTCGTGATGGCGGCAGGACTTGGATTGACAGAGTTAAACAAGGACCATATGATAGTCACACTCTGGCTACGCATCGAAGGGCTCCTAAACGACTATACTCTTCAGCAGGTGATGGCTATTTTGAGAGCTTTGATTATGGAGAAACATGGAACAAGCCAATAGCTGGACTTAAGCACCATTACCTTTATGGACTTGGTGTAGATTCTCAAGATCCACAAACAGTAATCGTTTCTGCCTCTTCTGGACCTTGGCAAGCTCATTCAGCAGAAGATGCTGAGTCATTCATATACAGAAGATCCGAAGGCTCTGAAAAATGGGAACTGGTTTCAAAGGGGCTTCCGGACTCTGGCAGAACAATGGTTGCAATTCTAGTTGCAAGCCAAAAGAATGCTGGAGAGTTCTATGCTGTCAGCAACCGTGGAATATTTTGCTCTACTGATTCAGGTATATCATGGAAAGCCTTGGATATCCCATGGCCAAGAGAGTATTATTCACAACACCCTTGGTCACTAGCAATTCAGGAGGAATAATAAAACAAGCCCTTGCACTGCACTTGATAGTGAGAAAACCTTCACTATCTGGAAAATATGCCAATATGATTTGACATTCATGACTATGTGGGTAACTTGAAAGGATGCGCACCGAAAATGCCTCTTGAATATTCATAAACAGCTTTGAGAAATCATATCTTTTCAAGACTAACAGTAAAAAGGAATTTGCTCCTATTTGTATCAAAATACTTCACACAGCATAGGAGGGGAGTGTGTGTGTGTGTCAGCTTTCTCTAGTAGAGGCAATCAAGCCAGGCCAGTCGCACACATACACATCTTCTTCTATGTGTAAAGTAGACACAGTGTATAAGTGAGATAGTAGCATCGCAATGAGAAATCGTTATGATATTAATAATAGCAAATCTGTTACCTTCATCATTTGTCAGTCATGTAAAAGAGCTAAGGCGGAAATATTCCAAGTTGATGGCAATTATTGTCTTAGCTGTTGGCAAGATAAAACACATACCAATGTGTAATTTTGTTTTTGAATTTATCTAGCCGACATCATAAAAACGCTATTCTGAACTTTAAATTCGTGTCTGATGTATGTGACCCTTATATCTTGCTTGAGATAAAGAATAATGGATTCATTTGGATAGACATTGCCAAACCTACTCGAAATGAAATGAAGAGGCTGGCAGAGCGATTCCCCTTTCACGAACTCAACCTCGAAGACTGTCTATCCAAGATTCAAATTCCAAAAATTGACCGGTATGAGGACCATGTCTTCGTGATACTAAACTTTCCTACTTTGGAAAAAGAAAGAATACCTCGATCAAGCCAGCTTTGTGCATTTATCGGCTCAGGTTATCTGGTCACTGTTCATCAGGGCGAACTCAAGCCTATTTCAGAGATATTTCAGCAGTGCATCCAAAGCGACAGAGCTAGGCAAGAGCTTATGGGAAGATCAGCAGGCTATCTATTTCACAGTATTATTGATGCTCTTACAGACGATCTTCTGAATCTCGTGAGAAAGATTGTCGGCAACATAGAGGATATCGAAGATATAGTATTTGATGAAAAGGCAAATGCAGCAGGAGAGATTTCGTATATAAGGCGGCAGATAACAGTGCTCAGAAGAATTGCTATTCCTTTAAAAAGAACTTTGGCTGAGATTACTGCCAAAGACATACGTCGATTTTCAGAAGAAGATTTAACATTGTATTTTGACGACGTAAATGACCACATCGATAAGGTAATAGATACACTTGAAGAATCAAAAGAAACCATAGAGATATACAAAGACACTGACTATTTACATGGCACAGACAGGTCTAACAAAATACTTGCAATTCTCACAATAATCTTTACGCTATCAATGCCTGTTACAATAATGAGCTCTCTTTATGGAATGAATGTCGATACACCAGTAATTGAAGACGAGTCTTTGAAATTCCTAGGAAGATACACAACTTTTATTGTAATAGTGATAGTTTCATCTGCTGGAGCAGTGGCTATGGCTCTGTATTTTCACAAGATCAGGTGGATTTAAGTAAGTAAAATTGTAAGCTTAGCTTTCTCATAGAATACATGTTATTCTTATCCTAAAAAGAAAGGGGGTTTGCGATTGCTAACTTTTTGGGTGTCAAGGAACTAGTGGTAGCTCCTAAGCGACTGCATGTGTATGTGATCTTGCCAGCAAAAGCGAGGCAGCAGTCACAGACAATTTTTTCCTTTTTTGAATAACGTGGAGGGTAGAACTAATCAGCCCTCGACATTGCAGTAGCCGCAATCGCAAGATTCTTCACCATATAGTTCACACTTTGAAGTCTCTTGCATGACTATCAAAAATGATTAAACACGATAGCCCTAAATTAGTTGCTCAAGCTGACTTGCAACTACTATAAAGCGATCATGATTTATCAAAAGTGATTTGCTTCGAGGTGAGTAATATACAATTCAAGGATGATTGCCATCACAGACGTATATGAGTAAATAAGGCATGTGATCTAAAGTCGCTTAAGCAATTGCGAATATAGCTTTTTAGGTAGATAGATGTGTGGATTATCCTGGTAAAGAATGTATTCTGCAGCTATGATAGTAGTAAAGAATCCCCATATTGAAGTGATATCAATTCACGAGCCCCACAGATCCACTCTCTCTATCACTAATTTTTCAAGGGGATTCTATCAAGCTATTGCATGGTGATGCTATTTTACTTCGACCTCTGCTGCTATATTATTCAGTGCTTCCTCTGTTGTTCTCATAATGCCATCTTTTGCAAAACCCCTTCCAAAGATTGGGATGCCAGACATATCTACATTCCAAAATACGTCAATTTTTGTTGCATTGATATTAGATGAAGGGCTCAATGTGAGTACTCTGGTACCTGTCACAGGTCCTTCGGTGATATTTGTTTCTACTACAAATTGTTCTGAATTCACAGTTACAAATTGATGAGTTATCGTCTCTCCAAGAGGACCCGTTGCTAGAGTTACTTCTCTCTCAGTTGTATTAGCTGTCATGTTGATAGCTGTCATATCGATATTTTTTATGGCTCTAAAAGTGGACCAATATTTTGTCTCGTTGTCTATATCCGAAACAACATTCCAAACTTGATCCATGGGTGCATATATCTCACGGCTGACCTTAATCTCTTCTAACGAAGAAGCTGTTGCTTGCGGAATTTGCCATACTGAAGTCGTAACAATAGAAACTATTGCTATAACAACTACTACTGTTATAGAGGCTGATATTTTCCTACCTGTGTATTTTTTCACATTTGTCGTTCTTTTCATCGTGGAGTCAAGCGGTTGAATTTTTTTATAACCCTTGTTCACCTATGATACGTAACTTAGTTACCTCAGTGTTAATCTAGGTCTATCAGAAATTCCCCTTTTAGAAAGGGTGCATACAACTCATAATGCTAGTGGTAATAGACATGTCTCTCAATCTTCTTGCTTGCAAGGAATCTCACAGTACAGGATTATTAATGTGTATCAATAATGGGTTTGTACTGCATCGATGATCAAACCCAAGGAATCTGGTTAAATTGGTTCATGAATATCGCGACAGAGTCTATATTAGAAAAGACATCATACTGAAGCTATCAGAATATGGAGAGTTAAACCAGACCAAGTTGATGAGCTATTGCGGATTGAACAACGTGAAACATAAGGAGATCATTGATGATATGGTGGAGAAAGGCCTTATGGCCAGGCTTGAAGAGCCATGGGGAAATAAAAAAACCATAATCAAATACAAGCTTTCAGAGAAAGGTAGGGAAACTCTCAAAATGATATTGGAGCCGTATGAAGCACTGTTTCCAAGGAGTGAAACAGATAAACCATCATCATCTTGAGGTGGATAATGACGATGATGATTATTATGACGACTGCAGGTAACAATGTTACGGCATTCTTTATAATGCAAGGGAGGAGAGTTAGATAGTGGCAGAATCCAAGGACGACAAGCCTACGCAAAACATATTCCAGATAATGGACCAGATAGTCCATCAGCTGAACAAGACCAAAAAGATGTTCCTGATTATGATAGTCTCTATCATAGTTGTTGTGCCTGCGACCTTTATCGTTACCTTTGCACTAGCTGGGGGAAGCTCATTCTGGAATGATGGACCGCCGTGGGGCGGACCCCGTAATGGCGGACCTCCAGATGGCTCTGCCTTCGGCATAGCACGGGCCATAGTAATCGTGTTTGTGCTTGCTTGGATAGTTATAGGAATAAGGCAGTGGTTTGTCCTATCAAAATGGACCCAGAGATACGAGATATACAAAGAACTGCAGAAAAAGATTGATGAGAAGCTGGATTATGATAATGACGAAGGAAAAGGAGAGCAAAGACAATAACAGAATATATCTTTGCACTTACTTACTTCAGATAGAGAGTAGGAGAGAATAGGAGAGAATGTACACAGAGTATTTCTATCGGTTCGAAGTGATATCGCGTCTAAAAAATGATTCTGCCATAGAAGTACAAAGTGGAAGAGCTAAAAATCTAGCCAAGAAGTCCTCAGGGATTTGAATTCTTGTTCGCCAGATAGGTTCATTTTTTTCATAGAAGAAAGCATTTTTATCTGCCACTTAGCTTTAAAGTTCTTCTGTCTGCCCCTTTTCAAGAGGCAACGTAAATGTAAAAGTCGCCCCCTTTCCATCAGCATTGTTCTCTGCCAACATTTTGCCGCCGTGAGCCTGGACTATTCTGTTTGATATGTATAATCCAAGTCCTGTGCCTTTTTCTGACTTTGTAACGAATTTCTCAAAGAGTCGAGGCATAATTTCTGGATTGATTCCAGAGCCTGTGTCCTTTACCGTGATCTGCGCAAGACCATCAATGGGTTGGGTCTTTACAATAATTGCTCCCTCTTTTGTAAACCTTAGCGCATTGTTGATTAGGTTTGACATGACCTGCTGTATGCGCTCCCTGTCACCTTTTACCATCAGCTTTTTGGGCTCATACTTGATTTTCACTTTTTCCTTTTTGTCGTTGTCTGTCCGAATCGCATCTGCCAGATTATTTCTGTAGTCAATTATTACAGATGAAATGACTTCGTCCAAATCTATTGTTTGTATGTTCAAGGTCAAAGCTCCGCTTTCGATTCTGCTTACGTCTAGTATGTCTTGTGTAAGCCTCTCAAGCCTTCTTGCATTTCTAGCAATCACCTTCATCTCCTGACTTCGTTCTCCCAACTGAGATTCAAGAAATTGTGACAATCCTAGAATAGGTTGGAGAGGTGTACGAAGTTCATGTGCAGCTATGTTAATAAATTCCCTTTGAAGTTTATCATGTACTGTAAGCTGCTCATTAGCCTCCTTTAGAAGGGCTGTTCTCTGCGCTATAGTTTTTTCCAAGTTTTTGTTCCATTGAAGAATTACGACTGCAGCTGTAACAGCTGAGGCTCCAATAGCTACGATGAGCAAGACAGAAAGATTTTTTTGGTTCTCAACAAGTGTAGTTACCTCGGCAACCTGTGTATATGGTGCAATAATGTAAAGGACTCCAAATTGATTCCCTTCCAAGAGAATAGGTGTATAAACAAAGGCTGATTTTCCATTGATAGAGATCTCTTCTGAGCCAGAATATCCCTGCAGCCCAAGTTTGAAGCCTGTGCTCATCGTTCTGATTGTTTCTGAGCCAAGTGACTGCAGAAAAGACTGGAATCTTACGCCAAATACATTATTGCTGACATATTCACTATCCTGTAAATAAAGAATTATGCCAGTTCGATCTATGAGACCAACTTGACCCTCCAAGCTCGGCGATATTTGGCTCTCCAAGTACTTACCCAAAACATCAGTTCTGATTCCTGCTACAATTGTCCCTCTGAAGTCGCCTCCCAAGGAAGAAGATCCAGCGTAGGCTACAGGATCAAGCTGTGCAGACATATTCTTTCCAACTAGTGGATATGATACGTAAAGCCTATTGATTCTGTCGTTAGAATCCACAATGCTAGAATAATAGACATTATGTGTTGCCTTTGGTTCGCTAAAATAAAGCCTATAGCTTAGGTCTAATCCTCTATACTGCTCATACTCTGTTTGATTAATGTTGCTTATCCATACTACTCTTCCATCTTTGTCAAGCCACATGTAAAAGTCAACCAGATCCGAGGTAGCCAACTGGGCTTCGTTGAAAACAGATGCTGCTCTGCTCAGATCGCCTTCCTGAAGAGAGCGTGACCCACTCATTATCTGTAGTAAAGAAGTGATATCATCAAGCTTGTTGGTCAAAGCGTTACCTAGATTATAAGCTTGGATCTCGGCATTTGATGTAGTATCACGAATCGATATTTCCTCAATCTGTGCGGCAGAATATTGAGAGTATTGGAAGGAGATAAGAGACAAGGAAACTGCAATAGCGATGATTATTGCAATAATCACAAGATTTCTCCTCGGTCTCTTATTGACGCTCAAGATCCTGTCCCTTCTTCCTCAGTGAGATAGATAAAATACCATGATAAAATCTTCTATGTGTTCAAAGGTTCAGCTTCAAGTCGTTCAGGTACCTCTATCTTTTCTTGTAGAATTTCATTTGTAAGTTTAGCGAGCCGTTCCCGCACGCTCTCTGGCACTCTGCTTTCTAAGTCGTGGAAGGGTGCTAGATAAACGATTCCTTGTCCATCAGACCCCCTTTGTAACTCAATTCCGGGGCGGGATATTTTGCCCGTAAAGTTACCATCCATAACCATCTTGACTGCAGTGTCATATGCTTTATCAACATCTAGAACGAATGAACTCAGTACTGTGTCAGGGGCAAGATGGTTCTGATCCTGTACAGCCCCCAAGGCGTAAATTCCACTATCATCTGACGCCTGAATTACCCCTTGGCCAGAGGAGTCTGCCACATGAAACATAAAGTCAGCGCCCTGCCGGATGATCGATGTAGCAGCCTCTCTTCCCCTTGCAGGGTTGTCCCAGTCATTGAGGTAAGTTCCAATGACAGTGATGTTGTCATTTACCCATTCTGCACCCTGCTTGTAGCCTTCAAAGATGTTTACAACATTTGGATACTCTTCCCCGCCTACAAACCCTATGACATTGCTATTTGTCATCATACCAGCGAGTGCTCCTAGAAGGAATGACCCCTCCTGCTGTTGCGGGAAGATTGAGGCGACATTTCTGGATTCTACAAGGCCGGTAAACACAACTATCTTTGTCTGTGGATAGGCTTGACCTACCTGCAAGGAAGGTTCGCCCCATTGGAATCCATGCGCTATTATCAAATCATATTCAGACTCAGAGTACTTTCTTAGCGTCATTTCAATGTCCGGAATTGCTATGTTGTCTTCACGGGCAATGCTAAAGTTATATTTTTGCTCTATATAACGCGCGGCATTAAGGCTAGACTCCCCCCAACCCTTGTCGGAAAAGTTAGCATCAGTAACCACCGCAATCCTCAAATTTGACTTTGGGATACCTTCAATATCTAGAAAGTCTTGTTGCCATACCAGAGGGTAAATGTAAAGAAAAGAAAAAACTCCGACTGCAATGAAGACTGAACCTAATCCTACAGATAGATACAACTTACGTGCACGGTTCTTCTTCTTCTTCTCCTTCTCCTCTTCCTCCTCTCCTACCACTCCATCAACCCTCTGAGCAGAAAGAAAAATCTACCTATCCATAGTATCGAAGTCTTCACTTCAAAGCGGAGCATTGACCAAGAATCCATTAATGCTTGTTGCATACTTTCTATTTCATTCCTTTTTCACAAGAATCCTATTTTAGGAGTAATATCGTAGCAAACGCATGAGATTTGCATCAAATTATCATTTGAATCCAATAATTAGGCCTATAAGTTGATGATGTAAGAGAAAGAGAAAGTGAGAGAGAAAAAGAGAGAGATATCATCAAAAGATCTCCCTGCAATCCAATGGGACATAGGCTTAAACTCGAAACTGCTATAAAGAAATAACAAAAGTTGCAAATACACCCTAGATTAGGTGTGGGCGCGCTCCCTCCTTTCTTCAAAAGATATAGTTGGTTCCCACGCTATTCTGTATAAAAACAGAGGGCATCCTTCTAGCTATTTCAGTAGTAGCTTTCAGACCGGAGCAATGGCATGGCACAACGAACTTTGGTTTCACTTTCTCCAATTCCTCTACCGTTGTGGGAATTATTGGCTCAAATAATCCTCCTGATAGATGCATGCCTCCAAGCACAGAATAGATTCTATCTTCCCCCGTCAATTCTTTTGCATAATTTAAGGTGTTTATAATTCCTGCGTGCCCGCATCCTGTAATAATTACAAGTCCCTTATCTTTGACTGTCAAGATAATCGCTTGATCGTCTTTTATCAATGGATCAGCTTCCATCTTTCCTTCTTCTATCTCAGAATAATGGTTAGGAAACCCGTTTTCAAAACTATTGGTCCTAGGAATTTCTCCTGTAACGAGGACTCTATCGCCAATCCATAAGCTGGGAGAATGCTTTTCTATAATATCGTATCCTGCATTTGTCAAAAGAGATCTATTGGGGGCAGGCAGGTCTATTGTTCTACCATCCAGAAACTTTACTAACCTGTTTCTAAAGGCATGTTCATGAAGGACTAAGGGAATCCTTTGCTGTACTGTATTCATCCTTTTTCTAAGATTGATCAAGCCACCTGCGTGGTCGATATGTCCATGACTTGAAATCAATGATTCACAATTAGTCATGTCAAACCCGAGGACATCTGCATTATGAGAAGCAGCCAATGGATCTAATCCAGAATCAAGTACTAGTCTGCGCTTTACCCCATCTATGTGTAAAGTTAACGCTGCACAAAAACCATGCTCTGCTAGAAGTGGTTGTTTATACCAATTCCTAGTTAGGACTGGCCGGTGAGCTACTTCAGTATTTGGCAGAAGGACATCTACATTGTTATCAACTAGACATGTGACTTCTACCTTTTCAACTTCTTTTAGGATCATTTTCTATCGTCACAGCATATGATAGTGATGAGTACTTCTTACTAAGTATTTAGAATACTATAGCACAAAGCCTTTTGTTATTGTCTCTGATGATATTGATTGTGTCAAGGTATCGTATACATCTACCAGATGTATATGACTGGATGCGGCAAGTCTTCAAAAGAGTGTGTTGACCTTGGATAAGAAAGAAGAAGAAAAAGACCCAGCGTTAGAGAAGACCATAGCACAGCTTGGGATTGCAGAATATCAGATAAACAAGTTACGCCGCATCCTTGCGAGCAGAATTGACCGGTCCAATCCTGTTGCATTTTCGAAAGGATCTTCAACATATACCTTTGAATCTGAGGATAGAGAGTACAGAATAACTATTGCAGTGGACACCTTTGACAGTGGAGGCAGGTCAACAACAACAACTACAATCTGCTCTTTTAGAAGTGCGCTCAAATCCCCCGTTTTTATTATCACGTGTACTCTATTCTTAGCAATCATTAGCGTGCTAGCTCTTGTCAGTATGTACTGGACTTCCCCGGTACTTGGAACCTTCTCTGACAGGGAGCTTGATATACTGGACAGGCAGTATTCTCAGATATTAGATCGCTGTGCTGCCATTATAAACAATGGTCAGCCTTATAACCCCCGGAGCTTTGGAGCCCACTATTCTACATGCAACAAAGCCATCGTCCAATTGCATGAATTTTGCGAAGTACATTACATCTCAACATGCGAAGATGAAAGGATAGAGCTTATCTTACGGCACATAAAGCTAGGACGTGACGTCTACTGAAATACTGATAGAAAACCCTCTTAACTTTGGTTTCACGACTGGGCTTGTTTATAGTCCTGCAGAATGGCCTCTTTTTTAATCACCTTTGAGCGATTGGTGGTCCAAGGTATGCAGTTCATGCAGTTGAGGGCGTGTAGGACATGAGGGGAGATTAAAAGAATTGCATGTTCTTCCTGGTAACAAGAAATATTTCTACAAAATGATCTTTTCTATGGCTCCTCCAATTCGTCGACCTTGATAGCCTCCAAGATCCTTGCATTGACTTCATCCATGTCTATGTTACCTCGTAAATACTTGTTCAAATCACTTGGTGCAATTATTCCCATAGGCTTCCTTGTTTGTTCGTCTATTACAAGCAGGTGCCTAACTTTATTGCTCAACATAAGATCTGCTGCAGTTTCAACTGTTGCATGAGGTTCTACAGTTACAACGGGCGAGGACATTACTTCTCGGATGCCTACATCTTTACTGCTTGTTCCTGCGGCGCAGACACGGATAACGAGATCCCTTTCTGTAACTATCCCTATTGGCTCCTCGCTCTTATTGTCCCCGCCAACGACTAGAACTGAACTAATTCGTTTGTCATTCATCTTTTTTGCTGCTTCTTGAGCGTTTTTTGTTACATCTATCGTTTCCAACTTTGTGGACATGATTTCCTTTACTGCGTTTTGCATGAACATATCTGGAATTAATTGAATAATAAAAATATTCAGGATAATAATAGACATCTATCGTCAGTAATAGCATCAGGATGAGATTTTTGCAGATAAGTAGTCTAGTATTACTTTCAAGCAGGGCAAAGCACTCTTGCAGGATAAGTAGGAGAAAGAGGAGAGATGTGATTGAGGCAAAAATAACTTAAGACATCAGATCTAATTCTTTTGTTCAAAGTATGGGTCTCTGCTTCTTCTTCTTTATCTATTGAGAAGAAATGAGGAGGAGGAGGAGGATTATTATGCTTTATTTGAAAAAAGAGCGGCTCCTCATGATGGAATAACAGAAAAAATTGATTCTTTGCCCAGAAATACTGGGGCGTAATTGTATGAAGCTCAGGCCAGAGGGCTATGAGAGCGCAGCCATGAACATTTTTCTAAGCCTATCCCACATCCTTTGGTTACTGCCTATATCAGGATTATGGACCAGTTGAAGTGCAATGCCATGATACAGTGCGAGGATTATGCGTGCAAGACCTTCAAGTTCAACTGGATCCTGAATACTAATCAACTGCTGTTTAGCAGCGCCTTCCAGGACTTCCTTAATATCAGCTGTTCTTTGGTTAATACCTGCATTAAATTCTTCTTTGATACGTTTGCTTCTTCTAGCTGTGCACCATGTTTCAAATATTAGCCCAAAAAAATCTGGATTTTGCTCCATATCTCTTTTGAAAAAAGAGATAGCGCCATCTACTAGTTCATCAATTGAATTAACGGCAGAGAGCGCTTCCTTTGCAGGTTGAATCATTGTATTTGAGCGGGAAGCAAGCGCCTTGCTTACCAAGTCCTCCTTGTCTTTGAAGTAATAATGTAGTAGGCTTTTGTATACTTTGGCATGACTGGCAATATCAGCGATGCTAGTATGAGCATATCCTTTTTCAGCCAAAAGTTGAATTGTTGAGGAGAGTATGGCATCAATTTTTTGGTCCCTCTTTTCCTTTTGCATACTCTTGTGTTAATATTGACTCATATATTAAAAGTTGGGCGGATGACCAGCCAAAACTTTTAATAGGGCCTTTTACTTTAATTGGACGGATGACTAACCAAATGGTGCGCCAGATGAATATGAAAATAGGCAAGGTAGTTATCGTGGGCGGAGGGTTAGGAGGACTTGCGATAGCTGCACTTTTGGCAAAGGCTGGTTTTTCTGTGACACTTTATGAAAAAAGACAAACAATTGGAGGGAGAGCTGTTTGCAAAAAGGTAGGAGACTACTGGTTAGATTCAGGATTCCATTCACTCCGGAGAGCAGACAAAGGGCCGGCAGCCATTGTCTTAGAAAAACTTGGCAAGCCGATAGAATTTGCAACCAAATATTCTGAAGGAGTCGTCCCAAAAACATATGATA
>OCZV010000247.1_pt1 | contig 19942 bp, 18 predicted proteins | sample 1539051 | NCBI WGS metagenome assembly OCZV01 (sample SAMEA3113581, study PRJEB22503) | soil metagenome
CCGAGGGCCTCAACGCCGCCACCGACGAGTACGAGGACCTGACCAAGGCCGGCATCATCGACGCTGCGAAGGTCACCCGTTCGGCGCTGCAGAACGCGGCGTCGATCGCCGCCCTGTTCCTCACCACCGAGGCCGTCATCGCCGACAAGCCCGAGGAGAAGGCCCCGGCCATGCCCGCCGGCGGTGGCATGGAGGACTTCTAGTCCCAGCCCCGAAACCGGCCGATCACGGCACGTTCGGAACCGCCGCCCTCCTGGGCGGCGGTTCCGCGTCCCGGTAGCGTTACCAAACCCGAGGGCGAGCCGCCGGTGCACCGGTAGCGTGGCTCGTCATGGACGGGACCCGGATCGTGTTGGTGCGCCACGGAGAGTCGCGGGCCCAGGAGCTGGGGATCGTGGGTGGCCACGAGGGCTGCCGTGGGCTGTCGGCGCGAGGGCGCCTACAGGTCGAGGCGTTGCGTGACCGGTGGAAGGCCTCCGACGAGTTGGGCGAGGTGGCGGCGCTCTACGCCAGCGTGATGCCCCGGGCGGTGGAGACCGCGCAGATCCTGGCGCCCGCGCTCGGGGCCCCGGACATCGTCCAGGATTGCGGTTTCTGCGAGCACCATCCCGGCGAGGGCGACGGCCTGTCGTGGGAGGACTACGAGCGGCTCTACCCCGTCCCCTCAGACGGCTGGCATCCCGACCTGCGGCGCGACCCCAGCGGCGAGACTTGGCGCGAGATGGCCGACCGGGTGAGCGCCGGGATCGATCAGCTGATCGAGCGGCACGCCGGCGCCACGGTGGTCGTCGCCTGCCACGGCGGGGTGATCGTCCACTCGATGATCCGCTGGCTGGCGCTCGACCCGGACGCCGACGGCGAGCGGGCCTGGTTCAGCCCCGAGAACGCCTCGATCACCGAGTGGCGCTACGGCACCAGCCCGTACCGCCCGCCGGCGAGCTCGTGGCAGCTGGTCCGCTTCAACGACCAGGCGCATCTCGCCGGGCTCATCTGAGGGCGCCGGGCGAACCTCACGTCTCACGCCTCGTGGTGGTGGGTCGGAGGGATCCAGCGGGGGTCGACGTCGTCCTCGGGCTCTAGCGGCCGCATGGCCAGGTCGATGGCGCTCCACAGCGTCTTGGACCACGGGAAGAACACGAGCGGGACCACCACCCCCACCGCCACGACCGCCACGACCGCCGGGACGAGCGATCCCGGGTAGGTGGTGACCGACCCCAGCACCACGGCCACCAGGACGGCGGCCGAGCTGACAAGGATGTTGAGGAACCACGCGCCCAGCCAGTGCCCCTCGACACGCTCGAGCCGGAAGCTGCAGCGGGGGCAGCGCTCCCGCATCATGAACCATCGGTGGAACAGCCCACCCTCGCCGCACAGCGGGCAGCGGAGGGCGAGCCCACGCGCCAGCATGCGACCCACCGTCAGCGGCGGCGGCTCGGCTGGCGGCGGCTGGGGCGGTTCCCCCCTCACGGGCAGAGCATGGCGCAAGGTTCACCGGCGCGACACCCGTCCGCCGATACCTTCGCTCGCGGCGGAGGTCATCGGCCGTTCGGCTGCGCGTCAGATAGCGTTCTGACGTCATCGTCACATATGGGGGTTGCGATGAAGCTCGGACGCAAGGGGCGCGCTCGCCGGATCGTGTTGGGGTTCACGGCGGCGCTGGTCGCGGTGCTCGCCGTCGCGACCGTGGCACCGGCATCCGCTGGGAAGGGCCAGCACCACGGCCACGGCGCCGGCGGCCGTTACCCCTACGCCGGATCGATCGACGTCACCCTGCCGATCGACCCCGCCAAGTGCGACCCGCTCGGCGGCGAGCGCTGCCTGCTGCCGTTCCCCAACGACTACTTCACGGTGAGCGACGGTTCGACGGAGACCGGGCGCCGGGTCGACTTGGCGCCCGACGCCACGCCGGCCAACGCCGCCGGCGTGCACGTCGATCCCACCGAGCTCAACCGCAACGACGGCTTCTCGCCCGGCTCGGCCCTCGTGGCCCTGCTCCCCGGCATCGATCTGGCGGCCAGCGGCGCGGCGCCGATCACCGACATGGGCAGCTCGCTCGACCGCGACGCCCCGATCGTCGTCATCGACGCCGAGACCGGTCGGCGCCATCCCTATTGGGCCGAGGTCGACAGCCGGGCACCCGACGACGCCCACCGCCTGCTGTTCGTGCGCCCCGCCGAGAACTTCCGGGAAGGCCACCGCTACATCGTCGCCATACGCGACGTGGTCGACGGCACCGGGCAGCCGATCGAGCCGTCCGACGTCTTCCGTGCCTACCGCGACCGGCTCGACACCAGCATCGATGCCATCGAGGACCGCCGGCCCCACATGGAGGATCTGTTCGGCAGCCTCGGGCTAGCGCACGTCGACCGCGACGAGCTGGTGCTGGCCTGGGACTTCACGGTCGCCAGCGGCGAGAACCTGTCCGAGCGGCTGCTGGCCATGCGCGACGGCGCCTTCGCCCAGCTCGGCGAGGCGGCGCCCGGCTTCACCGTCACCAGCAACGTGCCCAGCACCCGCGGCAACCTGGCCCGCGAGATCCAGGGGACCTTCGAGGTGCCCAACTACCTGACCGGCACGGGCGAGCCGGGCGCCGTGCTCAACAACGGCAACGGTCCGGGCGACGACCCCGTCCCGGCCCGCAACGGCACCTACACCGCCCGCTTCATCTGCACGGTCCCGACGTCGGCGCTCGACGCCGACGGCACCGCCAACCCGACCCGGATGATGCTCTACGGTCACGGCCTGCTCGGATCGGCGCGCGAGGCGCTCGGGGCCAGCTCCCGCTACGCCCGGGTGAGCAACACCACCACCTGCGCCACGTGGTGGATCGGCATGTCCGAGGACGACATCGGCGTGGTGCTGCAGGCGCTCGGCGACATGTCGGCGTTCCGCAGCATCCCCGACCGCCTGCAGCAGTCGATGCTCAACTTCCTGTTCCTGGGCCGGCTGATGAAGCACCCGGACGGGTTCTCGTCCGACCCGGCGTTCCAGGCGGCCGACGGCACGCCGCTGCTCGACCAGCGCAACCTGACGTTCAACGGCGTGAGCCAGGGCGGCATCCTCGGCGGCGCCCTCACCGCCGTGGCGCAGGACTGGGAGCGGGCGTTCCTCGGCGTCCCGGCCATGAACTACTCGACCCTGCTCGACCGCAGCGTCGACTTCGACCCGTTCAGCGTGGTGTTCGACCCCAACTACCCCGACTGGGTCGACCGGCAGCTCACGATCCTGCTGGCGCAGATGCTGTGGGACCGCGGCGAGAACAACGGCTACGCCCAGCACCTGACCGACGACCCCTACCGGCGCACGCCGACCCACCGGGTGATGCTGTTCGAGGCGTTCGGCGACCACCAAGTGGCCAACGTCGCCACCGAGGTGATGGCCCGTACCATCGACGCCGAGCTGCGGGCGCCCGGCTTGGCCCCGGGGCGCAGCCCGGACGTGGAGCCGTTCTGGGGCATCGACACCACCCGGCACCTGCCCGACCGCCGCGGCTCCTACCTGGTGGTGTGGGACTTCGGCACGCCGGCCCCGCCGCTCGGCAACGTCCCCAACCGGGCCGGGACCGATCCGCACGGCCAGGGCCGTGACCAGCTCGAGGTGCTCACCATGGCCACCGCGTTCCTCGAGCAGGGCGTGCTGGTGGACACCTGCAGCGGCGGCCCCTGCCAGACGTGGCCGCCGGGGTAGGTTCGCCATGTGAGCCCGCCTCTGCATCCGGACGTCGAGCCCCTGGCCTGCTTGCTCGGGACGTGGCGAGGGGAGGGCGAGGGTCACTACCCGACCATCGAGCCGTTCCGGTACTCAGAGGAGATCGACTTCACGCACGTCGGCAAGCCCTTCCTCGCCTACCGGCAGGCGACGGTCAACCTGGGCACCGGCCTGCCGGCGCACGCCGAGGCCGGCTACTGGCGCCCGGCCGGTGACGGACGGGTGGAGCTGGTGATGGCGCACCCGACGGGCATCGTCGAGATCGAGGAGGGGACCGTCATCACATCGGGCGGGGGCGTCGAGCTGCACCTGCGATCGACCGCCGTGGCCTGCTCGACCACGGCCAAGTCGGTGGTCACGCTGGCGCGTGACGTCCACGTCGCCGGCGACACGCTGCGCTACGACCTGGCGATGGGTGCCGTCGGTCAGCCCCATCAGCACCACCTGAGCGCCACCCTGCGCCGCGTCAGCTAGGCGCCGATACCCTCGATGGCGTGTCACGGGGGCGCACCGCCAAGGTGCTCACGCATCGCTACGACGGATCCGGCGTGACGCGCCAGCCCGACCAGCTCATCGTCGAGGAGCCGCTCGAGATCCAGCTCGACGGGGTGTTGGTGTCCACGACCATGCGCACGCCGGGCCAAGACTTCGAGCTGGCGGCGGGCTTCTGCTTCACCGAGGGCCTGCTGGCCGGCGCATCCGTCCGCCAGTGCCGCTACTGCGGCACCGGTTCCGCGGTTGACAGCGAGTTCAACGTGGTGACGGTCGAGACCGGGGGCCAGGCGCCGCCGCCCCGGCCCCGGCTGACGACCACCACGTCGGCCTGCGGCATGTGCGGCACGACCGCCATCGACGATCTGCGCGAGCGCCTGCATGCGTTGCCGCCTTCCGAGCCGTTCCCGCTGGAGGTGCTGACCCGGGTCCCCGAGACGGTCACGTCCACCCAGCGGCTGTTCGACGCCACCGGGGCGGTCCACGCGGCGGTGGTGTTCGATCGGACCGGCACGCCGGTCCTCACCCGCGAGGACATCGGCCGCCACAACGCCGTCGACAAGGTGGTGGGCCGGCTCCTGCTCGACGATCGGCTGCCCGCTGGGGGCCTTGGCCTGTACGTGAGCGGGCGGGCCAGCTTCGAGATCGTGCAGAAGGCCTGGGCGGCCGGGCTCTCCACCGTGGTGGCCGTCAGCGCGCCGTCGTCGCTGGCGGTGAGCGCTGCCCGCCTGGCGGGGATGACGCTGTGCGGCTTCGCCCGCGGCGGGCGCCTCAACGTGTACGCGCCCGAGGAGCTGCCGCGCCGGGCCGACCCTGCGCTCCGAGCCGGCGCGGCGATGACGTCCGAGGACTAGGCGTGGGCCTGCGCGAGCAGTTCACCGGCTGGAACCCCCGGCTGTGGGCCGGGTGGCGGCCCAACGGCGTCGGCGAGCAGAAGCCCAACCACTACCGCGACATGGCCCGCGTTGCCTGGGCCAACCGGGCCCATCCCGCCTACGCCTACCACGTGCTGACCAAGGGGGCCTGCGACGGCTGCGCGCTGGGCGTGGCCGGGCTCCACGACTGGACCATGGACGGCGTCCACCTCTGCACGACGCGCCTCAACCTGCTCGAGCTCAACACCGCCGACGCGATCGACCCGCTGCTGCTGTCCGACGTCGCGCCCCTGCGCACCCGCACCGGCGGCCAGCTCCGGGCGCTGGGGCGGCTCGGACATCCGATGCGCCGGCGCCGCGGCGAGGCGGGGTTCCGGCGGGTGTCGTGGGACGAGGCGCTGTCGGTCCTGGCGGCCGGCCTCCGCGCCGCGCCACCTGACAGAACCGCGCTCTACCTGACCAGCCGCGGCATCACCAACGAGACCTACTACGTGGCCGCCAAGGCCGCCCGGGCGCTGGGGATCGCCAACATCGACTCGGCGGCCCGCGTCTGCCACGCCCCCTCGACCGTGGGCCTCAAGCAGACCATCGGCCTGGCCGCTACCACGTGCTCGTTCCAGGACGTGATCGAGGCGCCGCTGGTAGTGCTGTGGGGCTCGAACCCGGCCAACAACCAGCCGGTGTTCATGAAGTACCTCTACCTGGCCCGCAAGCGCGGCTGCCGGGTCGTGGTCGTCAACCCCTACCTAGAGCCGGGGCTCGAGCGCTACTGGGTGCCCTCCAACCTGGAGTCCGCCCTGTTCGGCACCAAGATGTGCGACCTGCACGTGCCGGTCCGCCCCGGCGGCGACGTGGCGTTGGCCAACGCGGCGCTGCAGCGGCTGATCGCCCGGGGCGCGGTGGACCGGTCGTTCGTCGACGCCCACACCGAGGGGTTCGACGAGGTCGCGGCCGCGCTGGCGGGCCAGGACCAGGACCACCTGCTCGCCCTGGCCGGGGTGGATCGGCCGACGCTGGAGTCGTTCGTCGAGGAGCTTGTGCGGGCCCGAGGAGCGATCCATGTGTGGTCGATGGGCGTCACCCACCACCGTGAGGCGGCGGACAGCGTGCGGGGCATCGTCAACCTGGCGCTGGCGCAGGGCGGCGTCGGCCGTGACGGGGTCGGGCTCATGCCCATCCGCGGACACTCCGGCGTGCAGGGCGGCGCCGAGATGGGCGCCTACGCGACGGCCCTGCCCGGCGGGTTGCCCGTAGACCCCGAGCATGCCGCGGCGCTGGCCGCCACCTGGGGGTTCCCGGTGCCCGACCAGCCCGGGCTGACCGCCTCCGAGATGGTCGAGGCCGCGGGCCGGGGCGAGATCGACGTGCTGTGGATGTCGGGCGGCAACTTCCTCGACGTGCTGCCCGACCCACCGGCGGTCGAGGCTGCCCTCCGCCGGGTGCCGCTGCGCGTGCACCAGGACGTGGTGGTGACCCGCCAGATGCTGGTGGAGGGCGACGACGTGGTGCTGCTGCCCGTCACCACCCGCTACGAGCAGGAGGGCGGCGGCACCGAGACCACGACCGAGCGGCGGATCGTGTTCAGTCCCGAGATCCCCCGCCGCGTGGGCGAGGCCCGCAGCGAGTGGCGGCTGTTGGCCGATGCGGTCAACCGCGTGCGTCCCGACCTGCGCAGCGCCTTCTCGTGGCCCGACAACGCTGCGCTGCGGCGGGAGATCGCCGACGTGGTGCCGCTCTACGCCGGGATCGAGACGCTGGCCGACACCGGCGATGCCGTGCAGTGGGGCGGCCGCCACCTGGCCGTCGGCGGCCGGTTTCCGATGCCGTCGGGCCGGGCGCGGTTCAGCCCGCTGGAGCCGGCCGATCCACACCTGCCCGAGGGGGCGTTCGTGGTGTCGACGCGGCGGGGCAAGCAGTTCAACTCGATGGTGCAGGGCGACGTCGATCCCCTCACCGGCGCCGGCCGCGACGCCGTGTTCATGGACGCCGCCGACGCCGCCGCGCTGGGGGTGGGCGCCGGGGACCGGGTGCGGCTGCGCTCCGACACCGGCAGCCTCGAGGGCACGGTGACGCTGGCCCGCCTCCCCACCCGCACGCTGCAGGTCCACTGGCCCGAGGGCAACGTGTTGGTCGCCGGCGGCGCCGACCGCCGGGAGCCGGCCTCCAAGGTGCCCGACTACAACGCGGTCGTGCGGGTCGAGCCGGCCTGAGCGAGCGTCCCCAAAGGGGCGAGAGAGCGAGCGAGGCCCAAGCGGCCCGGCCGAAGGCCAAGAGCGGGAAGCACGGATCGATCGGTCCGGCCGTACCAGTACTCTCCGGCCGGTGATCACGGTGGCGCGGGTGTTGACCTTCCTGGCCGGGGCCGCTGTCGTCGGCGCCACCTTGGCGTCGGCGGTGAAGACAGTGGTCGTCCCCCGGGCGGAGAGCTCGCTGCTGCAGCGCTGGGTGTTCGTCACCCTGCGCAAGCCGTTCGACTGGCGGATCGACCGGGCGGGCGACTGGGAGGCGGCCGACCGCATCATGGCCCGGTTCGCACCGTTCGCCTTGATACTGCTGCCCGGCGTGTGGGTGGCGTGCGTGCTGGTCGGCTTCGCCGGCATCCACTGGGCCATGGAGGCCGACGGGTGGGACCGGGCCTTCGAGGTGTCGGGCTCGTCGCTGCTCACCCTCGGTTTCGCCTTCGACCACGGCCGAGCCTCGGTGGTGGCAACGTTCGTCGAGGCCACCATCGGCCTCGGACTCATCGCCCTGTTGATCAGCTTCCTGCCGACCATCTACCAGCAGTTCTCCCGCCGCGAGGTGCTGGTGTCGCACCTGGCGGCCCGGGGCGGCACGCCGCCCACCCCCCTGGCCCTGTTCCGCCGTGCCAAGCAGATCGGCTGGATCGACGAGCTGGAGGGGTTCTGGACCGAATGGGAGCACTGGTTCGCGGAGGTCGAGGAGTCGCACACCTCGTACATGGCGCTCCCGTTCTTCCGCAGCCCCAACCCGGCGCGGTCGTGGGTGACCGCCGCCGGAGCCGTGCTCGACAGCGCGGCCCTGCGGGCGTCGACCATGGACAAGCCCCGGTCGTGGCGGGCCGAGCTGTGCCTGCGCTCGGGCTACCTGGCGTTGCGGCGGATCGCCGACAACTACGACGTCGCCTACGACGACGATCCCGCGCCCACCGATCCCATCTCGATCACGCGCGACGAGTACGACCAGGTGGTCGAGGACCTCGCCGCGCTCGGCGTGCCCATCAGGCCCGACCGTGATCAGGCGTGGCGCGACTTCGCCGGCTGGCGTGTCAACTACGACACCGTGCTGTTGGCGCTGTGCGGCCTGCTCATGGCGCCGTACGCCCCGTGGTCGTCGGACCGTGGCCTGCCCTACCGGGTACGCCTGGTGGTCAGCCGTCGGCGCCGCCTGCCGGCCGGCCGGGCCGCGGGCGAGCCGGCGCCCGCCGCTAGCCTCGGAACGGCATGAGCTCCCCACTGTCGCCCACCACCGGCTGGAACGTCGTCCACCTGTTCTGCGCGGTGACGCCGCTGGCCGACGCCGGAGAGATCGCCGCCGCCGTCAAGAGCCTGGAGGCCGACGACCACCAGGTCGTGCCGGTGGCCGTGCTGGGCCACAAGGCCGACCTCTGCCTGCTGGCGCTGGGCCCCGACCTGTGGCGGCTGCGCCGCTTCCAGACCGAGGTCGCCGGCGCCGGGCTGCACGTGGTCGACAGCTACGTATCGCTCACCGAGGTGTCGGAGTACGCCCGGGGCATGCCCGAGGAGCGCAAGAACGCCCGCCTCTACCCGCGGCTCCCCCCGGAGGGGAAGACGGCGTTCTGCTTCTACCCCATGTCCAAGCGCCGGGGCCCCGACCACAACTGGTACGAGCTGCCCTACGACGACCGGGAGCGGCTCATGCAGGGTCACGGCAGCACCGGCCGCACGTTCGCCGGCCGGGTGCTCCAGCTCGTGACCGGCTCCACCGGCGTCGACGACTACGAGTGGGGCGTCACCCTGTTCGGCGTCCACCCCGACGACCTCAAGGAGTGCGTCTACACGATGCGCTACGACGAGGCCTCGGCTCGCTACGCCGAGTTCGGACCGTTCGTCACCGGCGTGGTGGGCACGCTCGACGAGGTGCTACACGCCGTCGGCGTGCACGCCTAGACCTCCTCACGCTCCGCGACCTGGCTGAGGAAGCGGCGGGTGCGTTCGTGGCTCGGGTCGCCGAGCACGGCCGCGGGCGGGCCCTCCTCGACCACCACGCCGCCGTCCATGAACACGACCCGGTCGGCCACCCGCTGGGCGAAGCCCATCTCGTGGGTCACCACCATCATGGTCATGCCCTCCTCGGCCAGCGACCGCATGACGGCCAGGACCTCGCCGATCAGCTCGGGGTCCAGCGCCGAGGTGGCCTCGTCGAACAGCATCATGTCCGGGTGCATGCACAGCGCCCGGGCGATCGCCACTCGCTGCTGTTGGCCGCCGGACAGCCGTGCCGGGTACTCCCGCACCTTGTCCCGCAACCCCACGCGATCGAGCATCGCTACCGCCGTCTCCTCGGCGGCGGCCTTCGAGCGCCGCAGCACCCGCCGTTGGGCGATCGTGAGGTTCCGCATCACGTCGAGGTGGGGGAACAGGTTGAAGCTCTGGAACACCATGCCGATCTTGCGGCGCACGGCGTCGACGTCGCAGTCGGGATCGGTGATGTCCTCGCCCTCGATCACGATCCGCCCCGACGTCGGCTCCTCGAGCTTGTTGACGCACCGCAGCAGCGTCGACTTGCCCGACCCCGACGGGCCGATCACGCACACGACCTCGCGGAAGTCGACCACGAAGTCGATGCCCTTCAGCACCTCCAGCGCACCGAAGTACTTGTGCAGCTCGTCGACCTCGATGGCCGGCGCGGTCCCGACGGCCTCCGGGGTGGTAGCAGCGAGCGCGGTCACCGTGCCCTCCGCGTCCGGGCCTCGAGCAGCCCCACCAGCCGACCCAGGGGGATGGTGATGGCGAGGTAGACCACGGCGCCCGCGACCAACGGGGTGCCGTTGAACGTCTGGTTCACTTCGTCCCGGGAGAACTTGGTGATCTCGATCGTCTGGGCGGTCGTGCCGAGCACGAACAGCAGCGAGGTGTCCTTGACCAGGGCGATGAACTCGTTGGTCAGGGGCGGGATGATGATGCGGAACGCCTGGGGCAGGACGATCGATGCCATCGCCCGCGTATGGCTCATGCCCAGCGACCGCGCCGCCTCGGTCTGCCCCTTCGGCACGGCCTCGATGCCGGCGCGGATCGTCTCGGCCATGTACGCGGAGTAGACGATGCCGAGGGCGACCGAGCCGGCGCCGTAGATGCCGGGCACGCGGACGTCGAGGGCGATGGGCGTCGCGAAGCCCACCGCGATGACCGTGACCAGCGCCGGTATGCCCCGGAACAGCTCGATGTAGCCGACGGCGAACCAGCGGTAGGGCCGGATCGACGACAGCCGCATGAGCGCGAGCGCCAGCCCCAGCACCAGGGCGAGGCTGAACGACAGCCCCGTGAAGATGATCGTGTTGCGGGCCGCCCGGGTGATGATCTCGGGGAACTGCTCGGCGAAGATGTCGGGCTGGAAGTACGCCCGCTGCAGCCGGTCCCAGTCGATGCTCAACGCCACCAGCGCGATCACCAGCAGGGTGACCGCGTAGAGGAGCCAGCGAACCAACCGGGCGCGCTGTCGTCGCGTCAGGCCACGACGAGTGCGCCCGGTCGGCTCGGCGATGGTCTCGACTCCCAGGTCTACGACTCCGCTTCGCCGAAGTACTGCTGGAAGATCTCGTCGAACTCGCCGCTGTCGCGCAGCTCGGCGAGGCCGTCGTTGATCAGCGTCAGCACGCCCTCGTTGCCCTTCTCGACGGCGAAGCCGTACTGCTCACCGGTGGGGAAGGTCTCGGTCACGACCAGCGAGTCGTCCTGCGTGGCCCGGAAGGCGTTGACCGGGAAGTCCTGCAGGATGGCCGCGATCTGACCGGCGGCGATGGCGCCGAACAGCCCGTCGGAGTCCTCGAAGGACTGGATCGTGGCACCCTGGGGCGTGTTCTCGTTGGCGTACGCCTCGCCGGTGGTCCCCGACTGAACGCCGATCGTCTGGCCCGCCAGATCCTCGAGCGTGGCGTAGGTCTCCTCGTCCTCGGCCCGGACCAGCAGCGACTGGTCGGCGTCGAAGTAGGGGTCGGAGAAGTCCACCTGCTCGGCGCGCTCGTCGGTGATCGTGACGGCCGAGCCGACCACGTCGCAGTCGCCGGCGGCCAGCGAGCCGAGGATGCCGTCGAACGGCAGGTCGATGACCTCCATCGAGAGGTCGTTGTTCTCGGCGATGGCCCGCAGGATGTCCATGTCGTAGCCGGTCTGCTCGCCGTCGGGGCCCTCGAACTCGAAGGGCTCGTACGGCGTGTCGGAGCAGACGGTGAGCGTCCCCTCGTTCACCAGCTCCACGTCGGCCGCGGCCTGGCCGCCGTCGGCCTCGGTGGTGTCGGCGCTGTCGCCCGCTTCGGAGTCGTCGTCGTCGCCGCAGGCGGCCAGCGCCAGCGCGCCGACGGCCAACGTCGCGACGAGCCGCGTGGTGAGTGTTCTCATCATGGTGCTCCAGCTGTCGTCGAAAGAAAGGTCAACAGTCTGCACCGTCTGCGGGGACGGTGTGGAATTTTCGCAACCTCATGGCACGGCGCGCTGAACGAAATGTGCACTCGACTTCCAGCTTGCGTGGCGCCGCAGGCCACCTAGGATGCGCGCCATCGCCGGATGGACTGCCGGTGAACGGTAGATACAAGGGGGACACACCCAATGCGACAGCGCACGTGGCTCCGCATCGCGGCGGCAGCCGGAGCCTTGACGCTCGTCGCCGCGGCTTGCGGCGATGACGATGACGAGGCGGGCGACACCACAGAGACCACCGAGGAAGATGGCGGCGCGGCGCCGACGGGCGACCAGCTCGTCTTCGGGCGGGTCCTGCCCGAGACGGGTCCGCTGGGGTTCCTCGGCCCACCGATGATCGTGGGCACCGAGCTGGCGGTCGAGGACATCAACGAGGCCGGCGGCGTCCTGGGCCAGGACGTCGAGCTGTTGGAGGGCGACGAGGGCGAGACGCCGCAGATCGCCCGCGAGACCGTGACCCGGCTCCTCGGCGAAGGTGCGAACGCCATCATCGGGGCGGCGGCGTCGGGCTCGTCCCAGGAGTTCATCGCCGACCTCAGCGAGAACCAGATCCCGCAGTGCTCGGGCTCGAACACCTCGCCGGCGTTCACCGACCAGGCCAACGCCGACTTCTACTTCCGCACGGTGCCGCCCGACGAGGCCGTGGCCCCGATCATCGCCGATCGGGTGATCGCCGACGGCAACGCCACCGTCTCGGTCATCGCTCGCGCCGACGACTACGGCAACGCGCTGGGTCAGCTGGCTGTCGACAGGCTGACGGAGGGTGGCGCCACCGTCAGCCCGGCCAACCTGATCAGCTACGACCCGGAGGCGGCGACGTTCGACGCCGAGGTGGCGCAGATCTCGGGCGCCAGCCCCGACGCGGTCGTGCTGATCTCGTTCGCCGAGGGCGGCCAGATCGTTGCAGGCTTGCTCGAAGCGGGGATCACACCCGAGCAGATCTACGGGGGTGACGGTGTCTTCGGGCCGTTCTCGGAGGAGGTCGACCCCGCCAACCCGAACGTCGTCGACGGCATGACCGTCATCGGGGCGGCCGGCACCGAGGACTTCAACGAGCGCATCGCCGAGCCCACCGACAACAACTTCATCTACGGTGGCCAGACCTACGACTGCGTCATCGTCACGGCGCTGGCGGCCGAGGCCGCGGGCAGCATCGAGGGTCCGGACATCATCGCCGAGATCCAGAACGTGACCAACGACGGCACGACCTGCACATCCTTCGAGGAGTGCAAGGGACTGCTGGAGGACGGCGAGGACATCGACTACGACGGCGCCTCGGGCCCGATCAACCTCGACGAGCCCGGTGACCCGACGGCGGCCACCTACGCCATCGGCCAGTTCGAGGATGGTGGCGTGCTCACGATCCTCGAGTCGGTCGAGACCGATCTAGCGCAGTAGGTGAACCTGTGGCTGGAAGTGGTTGGAGATCAACCACTTCCAGCCACACAAACCCGAGCCAGAGGCCGCGCCGCTAGGCGCAGCCCCGGCCCGAGCGGCCGTGGGAGCGGGCAGCACACGTCGAGGCCCGAGCGGCCCGGCGCCGCAGGCGCCAAGAGCGGGGAGACACGCCACGTAGGGCCGGCGTCTATTGGCGCCGGCTCTTGGGACCTGAGCGGATAGGGACGTCCTCTTGGCTCACGGTGGTCAGCGCTGCCGGGGAGCCGAGCGGTTGAGCTGGCGGTCGACCGCCAAATTCCCAGGCGTAGGCTGCACGAACCGCCCCTATCCGCTCGGCTCCCTAGCCGACCTGGGCGAGGGAGCCCAGGTACAGCTCGACGACCTTGGCGTCGTTGAGCAGGTTGGCGCCGCTGCCGGTGTAGGCGTTGCGGCCCTGGTCGAGCACGTAGCCGCGGTGCGCGATCTCGAGGCACCGGGTGGCGTTCTGCTCGACCATCAGGATCGACACGCCGCTGGCGTTGATGTCGGCCACGCGGTTGAACACCTCGGCCTGGAGGATGGGCGACAGCCCGGCCGACGGCTCGTCCAGCAGCAGCACCGCCGGCTCCATCATCAGCGCCCGGGCCATCGCCACCATCTGCCGCTCGCCGCCCGACAGCGACCCCGTCTTCTGGTGGCGGCGCTTGCCCATGACCGGGAACAGCCCGCACAGCTCGTCGAAGCGCCGCTTGAACCCGCTGGGCTGCAGGTACATGCCCATCTCGAGGTTCTCGACGACGCTGAGGTTGGGGAACACGTTGGCGTTCTGCGGCACGTAGCCCACCCCGGCGGCCACCAGCTCATGGGCCCGGTAGCGGGTGATGTCGACGCCCCGCAGCGTCACCGAGCCCGACCGCACCGGCACCAGGCCGAAGATCGTCTTCACGAGGGTGGACTTGCCCGCCCCGTTGGGGCCGATGATCCCCACCAGCTCACCGGGGAAGACCTCGACGTGGCAGCCGTTGAGGATGTCCACCTCGGGCACGTAACCCGCGACCAGATTCTCGGCGTGCAGCAGTGGCTCGGCGGTCTCGCTCATGGGGTGAGCCCTTCCTCGGCTTCTTCCGGGACGTGCGCGACGAGCGCCTCGCTGGCGTCGCGGGATTCCTCGATGGGGACCGGAGCGTGCCGGGCGGCGTGGTCGGTCCCGAGATAGGCGTCGATGACCGCGGGATTGGTCGCTACGGCCTGGGGCGGGCCCTCGGCGATCACCCGGCCCTCACCGAGCACTACGACCCAGTCGCTGATCTCCATCACGACCGCCATGTCGTGCTCCACGAAGATGACGGTCAGCCCCTCGTCGCGCAGCCCGGTGATGTGCTGCAGCAGCGACTCGGTGAGCACGGGGTTGACGCCGGCCATCGGCTCGTCCAGGCACACGAGCTGGGGCTCGGTCATCAGGGCCCGGGCCATGTCGAGGAGCTTGCGTTGCCCACCCGACAGCGTCCCGGCGTACTCGTCACGCATGTGGTCGAGCCGGAACCGGGCCAGCAGCTCGTCGGCCCTGGCCTCGATCTCCGCCTCCTGGCTCTGCCAGGTCGGGCGGAAGAGCGATGGGAGCAGCCGCTCGCCCGTCTGTGCTTGCGCCGCCAGCTTCATGTTCTCGAGCACCGTCAGCCGCGCCAGCGCCTTGGTGAGCTGGAAGCTGCGCACCATTCCGTGACCGGCGATGCGGTGGGCGCGCATGCCCGACAGGTCCTGGCCGCCGAACAGCCACCGCCCGTGGTCGGGGGCGTCGAAGCCCGTGACCAGGTTGAACAGGGTGCTCTTGCCGGCGCCATTGGGCCCGATCAACGCGGTGATGGCACCCCGCTGCACCTCGAGGTGGTCGATGTCCACCGCCACCAGGCCGCCGAACGACTTGCGCATGCCGTCGACCACCAGGATGGGGCCGGGCTTGGCGACGCCCGGCACGGGGTCGGTGCATGCCAGCTGCTCGCGTGTGGCAGTCGCCGCCTCGGTCACGAGCGTTGCGTCGGCCGCGGCGTCGACCACGGCCTGGCGGGACGTCTCACCGTCCAAGCGCGATCTCCTCCTTGTTGCCGAAGATGCCCTGGGGGCGGAAGGCGAGCATCAGGGCCAGGATCAGGCCCACGAGCGCCAGACTAAGGGCGCCTCGGGCCTGATTCCCCTCCAGGAACCCCGGTAACCAACCGTTGTCGTCGAGCTGGGCCAGCACCGACTGGGAGCCGGCGAAGATGAACTGGAAGATCACCGCGCCCACGATCGGCCCCAGCGGCGTGGCGGCGCCGCCGATGATCAGGATCGTGTAGGCGAAGAAGGTCTGCTGGGGTTGGAAGCTGTTGGCGTTCACGCCAGAGGTGGTCAGGGCCCACATGATCCCGCCGAAGGCGCCGATGACACCGCCGATGACGAGGCTCTGCATCTTGTAGCCGAACACGTTCTTGCCCAGGCTGCGGGCCACGTCCTCGTCCTCCCGGATCGACCGGATGACCCGCCCCCACGGGCTGCGGATCAGCCGGTAGACCAGGAACGTGCACAGGCCCACGAGCAACCAGCCCACGACCAGGCTGAAGAGCTGGGCGGCCGAGTAGCGGAAGTTGCCGAAGTCGAAGCCGCTGGAGAACGGGTTGAGGTCCCGGAAGTCCTGGCCCACGTCCTGCAGCCCGAACGGCCCGCCGGTGAGGTCGGTGGCCGACCCCGACCGGGCCACGAAGCGCAGGATCTCCGCGGCGGCGATGGTCACGATGGCGAAGTAGTCGGCCCGCAGCCGCAGCGTCGGCAGACCCAGCAGGAACGCGAAGACCACCGCCAGGGCGATGGACAGCGGGATCCCGGCCCACATCGACAGGCCCCAGGTGTCGACGGCCACCCCGATGCCGAAGGCGCCGAGCAGCATGAACCCGACCTGACCGAAGTTGTACAAACCGGTGTAGCCGAAGTGGAGATTGAGGCCGATCGCCAGCAGTGCGAGGATCGCCGCCTCGGGGCCGAGCGCGGCGCGGGCGGCGTTGCCGACGATGTCGGAGAAGTCCATCAGGCCACCCGTTCCTTCTCGCCCAGGATGCCCTGGGGCCGCAGCAGCAGCACCACGATGAGCACCGCCAGGGCCCACACGAACTTCAGCTCCGAGCTGAGCCACACCGTGCTGATCTCGGTGGCCAGCCCGACCACGATGCCGCCCACCATGGCGCCGTAGGCCGTGCCCAGGCCGCCGAGGATCACGGCGGCGAACATCAGCAGCAGCAGCTGGAAGCCGTTGAGGTAGTTCACGGTGGTGGCCGTCGCCTGCAGCACCCCGCCCAACCCGGCCAAGGCGGCGCCCATGACCCACACGAACAGGATCACGCGCCGTACGTCGATGCCGGACGACTCGGCCAGGTCGACGTCGTCGGACACGGCGCGCATGGCCTTGCCGATGCGGGTCCGCTGGAGCATGAGCGCCACGCCCACCAGGCATGTCACCGCGATCCCCATGATCACCAGGTCGCGGGGTGTGATCGAGAACGGGCCCCAGTCGAGGCGCTCCTGCACCGTGTAGTCGCTGTAGCGGAGGTTGTCGCTGCCGAACCAGATGAGCAGCGCTTGGCGGAACATCAGCGACAGGCCGATCGAGATCACCATGAGCTGGAACAGCCGGGTGCCGCGCTCCCGCAGCGGGCGCCACACACCCAGCTCGAGGCCCCCGCCGATCGCCGCCGTCACCGCCACCGCCACCGCCGCCGCGGACACGAGCCAGAGGTGGGGGCCCTCGACGTTGAGTGCCCAGGCCAGGATGGCACCGAACGTGACCAGCTCGCCGTGGGAGAAGTTGATGAGGCCGGTGGTGCCGAAGATGAGCGACAGCCCGATGGCGGCCATGGCGATGATGAGGCCGAACTTGAGGCCATCCACCGCCCGGCGGGTGATGCGCTCGGCCAGGCTCGGCCCGCTGGGTCGGGGCTCGGCCACGGGCTCGCCCTCCTCGCCCTCCCCCAGCAGGGGGAACGCCACCTGGCGGATCAGGCCGACCTGAGCCTGCACCTGGCGCACACCCCCGCCCTCGCGTATGGACACACCCTCGGGAAGCGACTCGGGATCGAGAGTGACGGTGTAGGGGCCGGCGGCCGGCACCGGGACCTGCCACATCCCCTCGGCGTCGGTGGTCGCCTCGCCGACCTCGCCGCCCTGGGCGTCGGTCACAATGACGGTGGCGTCCTCCACCGGTTCCCCCTGGACCCGGATCGTCCCGCCGACGCCGAGGGGCGGCCCGGGCGCGGTGGTCGTCGTAGGGTCCTCCTGGGCGGCCGCCGGCGTGGCAGCGCCAACCGCCAGGGCCGCGGCCACCACCGTGGCCGCGGCGGTCAGGTAGGCGACGCATCGCCGAAACACTGTGCGGGATGTCAACGAGTTGCGCTGATCGGTGGTCACTTTGGTCGGTCCCGTTGCCCGATGGGGCGCGTCAGTGTAGGTGTTGGGCCGCAGGCGATGCCCGTCCGCGCCCCCTCCCTCCGCGGCAGACTACGACGGTGACGACCGACGCGCTGTACCTCCGCGACGCCTACCTCCGCTCGTTCGACGGCTCGGTGACGGCCATCGACGGCGACCGGGTCGTCCTCGACCGCACGGCGTTCTATCCCACCGGTGGGGGCCAGCCGCACGACACCGGCGTCCTGCGCTGGGACGGGGGCTCGGCCCGGGTCACCGAGGTGCGCAAGCAGGGCGACGACGTGTGGCACACGCTCTCGGACGACCGCGAGGGGCCGTTGCCGGCGGTCGGTTCAGCCGTCCGTGGCGAGGTCGACTGGGAGCGACGCCACCAGCTCATGCGCACCCACAGCGCGCTCCACGTGCTGTGCGGGGTGATCTGGAACGAGTGGGGCGTCCCGGTCACCGGCGGCAACATGGAGCCGCTCACCGCCCGCATGGACTTCGAGCTCGATCCGACGCCCGAGGGCTTCGGTGCCCGGGTCGAGGAGCTGGTGGCAGCCGAGATCGGCGCCGACCGCCCGATCGAGGTGTCGTTCATCCCCCGGGCGGAGGCCGTGCTCGACGAGGCGCTGATCCGCACCAAGGTCAGCATGGTGCCCGAGTCGGTGGCCGAGATCCGGGTGGTCGACATCGTGGGGCTCGACAAGCAGGCCGACGGCGGCACCCACGTGCGCTCGACGGGCGAGGTGGGCCGGGTCCGGGTGGTCAAGACCGAGTCCAAGGGCAAGGGCAACAAGCGGGTCCGCATCACCGTGGAAGACCCGTGACCGCCGCCTCCCTCGACGGGCTGCGCGACCGGCTGCGGGCGCTCGACCGGGTGGTGGTCGCCTTCTCGGGGGGCGCGGACTCGGCGTTCCTGGCGTGGGTGGCACACGACACCCTGGGGTACGGCCGGGCGACGGCGGTGACCGCCGTGTCGCCGTCGTTGCCGGCCGCCGACCGGGCCGAGTGTGCCGACCTGGCGGCCGAGTGGGGGCTGCGCTGGCGCGAGGTCGAGACCGACGAGCTGGCCGATGCCGCCTACGCCCGCAACGACGCCGACCGCTGCTACTGGTGCAAGGACGCGTTGCTGCGTGTAGCGGGACCGGTGGCGGCGTCGGAAGGCGCCACGGTGGTGCTGGGCGTGAACCTCGACGACCTAGGTGACCACCGCCCGGGCCAGCGGGCGGCCGCCGAGCGGGGGGCGCAGTTCCCGCTGGTCGACGCCGGCTTCACCAAATCCGACGTGCGAGCCTGGTCCCGTCGCCTGGGCCTGCGCACCTGGGACAAGCCGGCGGCAGCCTGCCTGGCGTCGCGCCTGCCCTACGGCACGCCGGTGACCTTGCACCGGCTGGCGACGGTGGAGCGGGCCGAGGCGGCACTGCGGGCGCTGGGGTTCCGCGAGCTGCGGGTGCGCCACTACGGCGACACCGCCCGCCTCGAGGTGCCGCTCGACCGTCTCGGTGACGTGGTGGCGCTGCGGGAGCCGGTGGTGGCGGCCGTCCAGGAGGCCGGCTACCGCTACGTCACCCTCGATCTCGAGGGCCTGCGCTCCGGCAACCTCAACGCCGCGCTCGGCTTCACGGCTCGACCGCCGGGCTGACGCCACGGTTGGGGTGATTTCGCGTTTCCCCACACGAGATGCTTGACCCCACGGCCCATCGGGTCGAGGATGAATGGGCATCCTGTCAGGCCAAGGCCCCTCAGGCGGTCCACAATGATGTGGCGTACCGCTGATGCCACATCGGACTGACCGGCGACAGCGGGGGACGCCAGGCGTCATGTAGAGGGGGACGCCATGCGGAGAACGCTGTTTAGCGTGATCGCCGGTCTCGCGCTCATCGTCGGCTCCACATCAGCCGGCGCGACCAGCGGGACCGAGCCGGACCGTCAGATCTCTCACGGCTCAGAGGTGGGGCCGGACGACGGGGCGGCGAAGAACCACCTCGATCAACATGGCCCGAGCACCGGCCACCTGCCGGGGTCGTCGGAGAACGTCGAGCTACTGGGAGCGCTGAGGCTCACCTCGTTCGAGGGTGACATCTCCGACGTCTCGGCGCTCCAGACCGCCGACGGTCGGTGGTTCGCCTACCTCGGGAACTGGGGCGCGCACTGTCCCACCGGGGGTGTCCACGTCGTCGACATCACCGACCCGGCGAACCCGGTGCGGGCCGGGTTCCTGAACAGTGGCGGGTTCGGCTACGTCACCGAGGGGGTGCACGCCCTCCACGTGGAGACCAGCGACTTCGCCGGCGACATCCTGGTGATCAGCAACGAGTGGTGCGCGGTTAGCGGCAACCCCAAGAACATGCCGGGCGGCATCACGATCTGGGACATCACCGAGCC
>OCZV010000248.1_pt1 | contig 19941 bp, 23 predicted proteins | sample 1539051 | NCBI WGS metagenome assembly OCZV01 (sample SAMEA3113581, study PRJEB22503) | soil metagenome
AAGACGGCGATCCGTCGCATCGGTCTCCTCCTCCTCGCCGATTCACTAGTACTACGGCACGCTTGGTCCCTCGGTTCACCCACAATCCGGTTCATACCCCTCACCCGCTCCGCGCTAGGAGTTGTCCCAGTCGATCGTCATCGAGGTCGGGTTCGCCGGGTCCGACTTGATGGCCACCGTGTCCCCCGCCTCCAGTTGAGAGATCCGTTCCGGCGGGACCCCGGTGCGCGCGGGCCCCTGCATCGGCGGCCTGCCGGGGATCTCGATCGTCAGCATCAGGTCGTACACGGGGCGACCCTCCGAGTCGGTCCCACCGGTGGCCCGGGCCGAGGTGACCGTGGCTTTCCCTGCCACACCGGTCGCAAGCAGCCGCTCCTTCTCGGCCTTCCGCGCCTCGGGGTCGTACTGGGTGCTATCGGCGCTCGCCGGGGGCGTCATCGCCGCTCCGACCCCGGCCATCCCGCCGGACATCGCGTTCTCCCACTCGATCACGAGCTTCTGCGGGTCGGCCGGGTCCACCTTCACCGGGAGTGGCCTCCCCGAGCCGAGCGTCGCGAGAAGCATCAGCGGCACGTACTCGCGCACCGTCACCTGGTAGGGGCCGTGCATCTCGCTCTGCACTTGGAGGTTCAGCTCGATCTGAGGCTGCTCGTTGAGATACACCCCGGTTTGCCGCATCCCGAGGATGGTGGCCTGGCCCGGCACACCGGACATCCTCAGGCGCTGGGCTTCCTTGTAGCCCCTGGCCCACCGCCGGCCCCACAGGAACAGCCCGATCCCGGTCACGCCGAGGATCGCCGCGGTCAGCGTGAAGGGGCCGCGAATGATGTCGTTATTCAGCCCGATAACGAGGAACACCGCGGCGAGGACAAGCTCGAAGATCGCAGTGGCGTACAGCCACTTGTAGGCCCGACCGGACCAGGTGATCGGCGCGAACATGCCCATGGAGGCCCTTTCCCGTTGGGGCACTATCGAGCGTCCCAGCTGGCCTCGTCAAGAGGGCCGGTCGACCGATCGGCCGTACAATGTTCGCTGACGAGCGCCGGTAGCTCAGCGGACAGAGCGGCGGCCTTCTAAGCCGCGGGTCGGGGGTTCGAATCCCTCCCGGCGCGCCCTACCGGAATCCGCGGGCGACCTCGGCCTCGGCCACCCGGCCCACCCCGATCACGTAGGCGGCCTCGCGGAACGTGAGAGCCTCGCTCTCGGCGCGGGTCATGACCTGGTCGGTGGCCGCGCCCATCAGCTCGGTCAGCCGGTCGTTGACCCGGTCCTCCGCCCACTGCTCCCGCTGGAGGTCCTGGACCCATTCGAGGTAGGAGACGGCCACCCCGCCACCGGAGGCCAAGATGTCGGGCACCACCGTGACCCCCCGCTCGGCCAGGGTCCGGTCGGCCTCGGGCGTGACCGGGTAGTTCGCGGTCTCCAGGATGACCTGCGCCTTCACCCGATCGGCGTTCCCCTCGTCGACCGATTCTTCCAGCGCGGCCAGGACGAGCACCGCGCAGTCGAGCGAGAAGATGTGCTCGCATGGAAGCGTGTCGGCGCCGGGGAAGTCGATGACGCTCCCGGTCTCCCGCTTGTGGGCCAGCACGTCCCTGGCCGGCAGGCCGTCCGCGGAGAACACCGCGCCCCTGCTGTCAGACACGGCCACGATCGGGTAGCCGAGCTCCTCGAGGATGATCGCCAACCAGGACCCGGCGTTCCCGTATCCTTCGATGGCCACCGGGGTCTCCTCCCGCGACCAGCCCCTGGCCTTCACCAGCCGCTCCAGGCAGATGGCCGATCCCCGGCCCGTCGCCGCATCGCGTCCCAGCGAGCCCCCCAGCACCAGTGGCTTGCCGGTGATCACCGCCGGGTTCGGGCCGAACTTCCTCGAGTACTCGTCGGCCATCCAGCCCATGATCTGCGGCGTCGTGTTCACGTCCGGCGCGGGGATATCGACCTGAGGCCCGATGGCGTCGGCGATGGCCCGCATGTAGGCGCGGGACAGCCGCTCTAGCTCTGCCTCGGACAGGATCTTCGGGTCGACCCGCACTCCGCCCTTCGCGCCCCCGAACGGGATGTTCATCAGCGCGGTCTTCCACGTCATCAGGGCGGCGAACGTCCGGATCTCGTCGACCGACACTTCCTGGTGGAACCGGATCCCCCCCTTGAACGGCCCGCGGGCGTTGTTGTACTGGACCCGCCAGCCTCGGAACACCCGGAAGCCCCCGTGGTCGGTCGGGACCCGGAGCTGGACGGCGATCTCGCGGGCCGGCGTGGCCAGCGCCTCTCGGAGCGAGAGCTCGAGGCCGAGGCGCTCCGCGGCCTCCTCGTAGAAGCCGCGCACTGCGTCGAAGGCGGAGCCCACCGGTCACCCCCTGTCGATTTGGGTCACCAAGCCTAGCGGGAGGCGCCGGCGGGCGCCAGGTCAGGCGTCGGCCGGGTACACGGCCAGGATGTCGGCCTTCTTGACCTGGAGGAACGGCACCGTGGACGGGTTCGAGCCGTCCGGCATCGAGACCGTCACGCCCGTGACCGGGATGAACGAGCGGTCGTCGCGCATCAGGATCTCCCAGGCGTCGGAGAACCGGGAGAGCTCCGAGGTGAGGTGGACCGTGCCCTCGATCTTCAGGGCGGCCAGGAGGATCGTCACGCCGACCTTCTGCAGGGCCGCGCCCATGGCGCCCCGGATGCTGGCCACGAGTTCGTCGGGCTCGAACGGCTTCGACAGGAAGGTGCAGTTCAGCGACGTGGCCTTCTCCTCTACCTCCGCCCTCGGGGTGGCCGTGACCACCACGATCGGCAGCCGGGCGAACCGGCCGTCGTCCCGCACGGTCCCGATCAGGCGCCACCCGTCGGCCTCGTTCCGGAGCGACAGGTCGATCAGGGCCGCGTCGGCGCCGTCCTCGATCAAGGTCCGCCAGGCCTCCTGGGGATCGCCGGCCTCGAGCACCTGGAACCCCTCGATGGTGAGCCGCTGACGGACCAGCGAGACGATCCGAGGGTCGTCCTCGGCCACCAGGATCCTGGCCATCTCGGGGAGGATACGCCGTCAGTCGGCGGTGTTGCGGTAGTCGACCACCGCGGTCCGCAGGTCCGTCATGTCCATCAGGCCCCACTTCCCGCCGACCCGACCCCAGCCGGTGCGGGTCCCGGAGGCCCCGCCGAACGGCTCCAGTGCCTCCCAGTAGTCGGTGGTGTCGTTGACCACGATGTTGCCGGCGCGGAGCCGGTCGATGAACGTGAACGCCCGCCTGAGGCTCGAGGTGAACACGGCGGCCTGGAGGCCGAGGTGCGAGTCGTTCGCCAGGCGGATGGCCTCCTCGTCGTCGGCGAAGGTCGTCACGGGCAGGACCGGCCCGAACGACTCGTCGCGAAACAGCAGCGAGTCGGTGGGCACTCGGTCGATAACAGTGAGGTCGTAGTACAGGTCGGTGGGGAAGCCCTCGGCCCGCCCCCCGCCAACCAGGACCGGGGCGCCGCGGTCCCGGGCGTCCTCGAGGTGGCGGTCCACCTTCTCGGCGACCGGGCGGTTGTTCAGCGGACCCATGGTGGTCTCCTCGGCCAGCGGATCGCCGAGGCGAACCTCGCGCGCCTCCTTCACCAGCCGGTCGACCAGCTCGTCGTGCACGGCCTCGTGGACCAGGACGCGCTCGGTGGCCACGCAGCACTGGCCCGAGACGTAGGTAGCGCCGAACGCCGCCAGGGACGCGGCGGCCTCCAGGTTGGCGTCGTCGAGCACGATCTGCGGGCCGTTACCCGAGAGCTCCATGAGGGTCCTCTTCAGGCCCGCGGCGCGGACGATGGCCTCGCCGGTCTCGTGCGACCCGATGAAGGCGATCGCGTCGACGGCGGGGTGGGTGACCATCGCCTGGCCCGTGGCGGCCTCGCCGAACACCAGGGAGATCGCGTTCGGTGGGAACTCCGCCTCCTCGAGGATCTCGATCATCCGCGCCCCGATCAGCGGCGTGTACTCCGAAGGCTTGAAGATCACCGCGTTGCCCCCGGCGAGCGCCGGCGCCAGCAGCTCCGAGGGGATCACGAACGGGAAGTTCCACGGGCTGATCGCCGCGTACACCCCGTTCGGCTTGCGGAACGTGAACATCTTCTTGTTGGGGTCCTCGGACGGGAGCACCTCGGTGGTCATGCGCTTGACGTCCTCGGCAGCGATGCGGAAGTTCTCGGCGGACTCCTCGATCTCGGCCACGGCCTCGGTCCGGAGCGGCTTTCCCTGTTCCAGCGCCAGCTCGCGGCCGAGGTCCTCCTTCCGCTCCTCCATCAGGTCGGCGGCCCGGTGGAGGAGGCGGGCCCGGTCGAAGACCGTCATCGACTCCAGGGCCTCCTGGCCCTTCCGGGCGGCCCGGGCCGCGCGGTCGACGTCTTCGGGCGTAGCCACCGGGACCTCGCCGAGCGATTCGCCGGTGGCCGGACTCCGCACCTCGATCGTCTCGGTGGCGACGCCGTCGGTCCACGACCCCGCGATGTACATGCGCCGGCCCATCCGTTCGCCTCCTCGTCGACGCTGGGGACGGTCAGGCTACCGTATGCTCGCCGACATGCGGATCGCCGTGCTCGGCGCGGGGATGATGGGTGCGGCGACCGCACGGCTCCTGTCGCGCCGGCCCGACGTCGAGCTGCTGATCCTCGACCCGGACGGCGGGCGGGCCGAGCGGGTGGCAGCCGAGGGCGGCGGGCTATCGGCAACCGTGGGGATCGGGGACCCTGGGCTCGCCGACGCCCTGGCGGCCGCCGACGCCGTGGCCGCGTGTATCCCGTACCGCCTCAACCTCGACGCCATGGAAGCCGCGCTGTCGGCGAAGGTGCCATACGCGGACCTCGGCGGCCTGTTCCACGTGACGCTCCGCCAACTCGAGCTCGATTCCCGGTTCCTCGAGGCCGGCGTGCCGGCGGTCATCGGTATCGGGTGCTGCCCCGGTATCTCCAACCTGTTGGCGTGGGTGGCCGCGGACCGGCTCGACGAGGTACGGAGCATCGACATCGTCGACGGCGCCATCGAGGCCGGCGGCGAGTTCAGCATCCCATACTCCGCCGACACGATCCTCGACGAGTTCACCCATCCGGCGATGGTGTACGAGGGCGGCGAGCTGAAGGAGGTTCCGGCCGGATCCGGCGCGATCCGATACCTCTTCCCCGAACCGCTCGGCGAGATGGAGGCGTTCTACACGCTCCATTCGGAGCCGGCCACGCTCCCGGACACGATCGACCGGGTTCAGGACGTCCGGTGGCGGCTGGCCCTCCCGCCGAAGGTGGCCGAGGGGTTCCGGGTGCTGGTCGGCCTGGGGCTCGCCTCCGAGGAGCCGGTAGACACACCTTCGGGCCGTGCGGTCCCGCGGGAGGTCCTCCGGGCCCTGATCGCGCGGCTCCCGGCGCGAGAAGGGCCGCCCCGCGACGCGGAGGTCCTCGATCTGGCCGCCTCGGGCATGCTCGATGGCCGGCCCGCCCGGTTCCTCGGACGCGCCAGGTTCGCCCCAACCCGCGAGGGCATCGGAGCCGGCGCGTTCGGAACCTCGATCCCGATCGCCGTGGCGGCCCGATGGCTGGCCGACGGCCGGGTGGCCCCGGGCGTGCATCCCCCGGAACATGCGTTTGACGCGGAGCGGTTCCTCCAGGACGTTGCCGCGGAGGGCGTGGATCTCGAGATGACGGTGGAGACGGCGGGCGGCGCCTAGCCGGCCGTCGTCCCCCAGCGCGCGGCCACAGCGACCCATCGCTCGGCGCGGCGAAGGGCCTCTCGCGGCATTCCCGGCTTGCAGGTGTCGCCGGCGGGCAACTCCTCAGGCGGCGGGGTATCGAACGATTCGATGCTCACGCAGGCGTCGAGATCGGGACCGCCGCTGCCGAAGTCGTTTCCATCGAAGCCGTCGAGCAGGTCGAGCCCCGCCTCGCCGTACAGGTGATCGTCGCCGATGTCGCCGAAGATGATGTCGTTGCCCGGCCCCCCGTTCAGGATGCCAACCCCCGGCCCGCCGCCGTCGTTCCCGGGGCCGCCGTCGACGGTGTCGTCACCGTCGAGGCCGAACAGCTGATCCGTTCCCAGGAAGCCGAACAGGCCGTTCCCCGTCGTGCTCGGCGCGTTGTGGCCGGTCAGGACGTCGTTGAACTCGGAACCGAAAAGGCCCTCGGTGGCCACGATCGTGTCCGTCCCCTCATTGGTCACCTGCGGGGTGGTCACATTGAGGTCGACCACCACGCCGACCGGGGAGTGCTCGAAGCCTGCAAGGTCGAAGGCCCGTCCACCGCCGTCGAAGACGTCGTCTCCGGCACCCCCCTCGAGGATGTCGGATCCCTGTCCGCCCCGCATCCGGTCGTTCCCGGGACCGGCGATCAGCGCGTCCCCACCACCCTTGCCGATCAGGTCGTCGTCGCCGGCCAGCCCGAACATGATGTCGCCGCCGGGGCCGCCGTCGATCCGGTCGTTGCCCTTCTTGCCTCGGATCGTGTCGTTGCCGCCACCGGCGCAGATCAGGTCGTTGCCGGCCCGGCCCAGGATGAAGTCCCGGCCACCCCGCGCCACGATCACGTCGCGCCCCGGTGTCCCCTTGATGCGGTCGCGCTTGCCGGTCCCCTCGATCGTGGCCTTCTTCCCGAAACACCGCGGCGCGGCCGAGGCCGGCGGCGCGAGCAAGAACGCGGCAACCAGGACGGCGGTGAGGACGATCGAGGTTCGGATCGGACCGGGCATGCGTCCTCCCATCCAACAGCCTTCGACGAAATCGGTCAAACGGTCCAGCGTGCGTCGCTCGGTCTGCTCACGGCGCCAACCAGCTGCTCCGCGGGTGGCGGCTCCCGGTGGCCCTGGCCGTGCCGGGGCCCTCCTTGGCCTCGCGGCCGGAGCCGTCGGGCTGACCTAGTCGCTTGCTACAATCACGATGCGTGGTGGGCGTAGCTCAATCGGTTAGAGCGCCGGGTTGTGGTCCCGGAGGTTGGGGGTTCGAGTCCCCTCGCTCACCCGTCCCGGGCCGCTAGCTCAATCTGGCAGAGCAGGGGACTCTTAATCCCAAGGTTACAGGTTCGAGTCCTGTGCGGCCCACGAAGTCAGGTCAGTCGGCAAGCAGCAAGCGGCTGATGGTGACCCAGGCCGCCCGGTCCTTGGCTTCCGGCGAGAGGTCCTGGACGATCTGCTTCGCCAGCTCCGACGCGGCGGCTGACTGATCGCCCTGGGCCTGCTCCAGGACTTCCTTCCCTCGCTCGATCGCCGCGCTCAGCTCGCGGCCGACCTCGTCGGCTTCTTCGGTCCGGGCCATCGCCTGGTCATCCTACCCGCTGCGAACCCATTCAACGCGGTTCGGGACGCTGCTCCCCGGGGTGAGGCGTCGAGCGCGTCCTCCACGACGAGGCGGCGAGGCCGAGGCGCAGGGCCGGCTCCGCCGAGGGACGCCGCTCTCGTCGCGAACCTGACGCTTACGGCTGCGGCATGGCCCGGAACACGGCCACGCGGAAGCCGTTGGGATCGGTGGGGTCCTCCAGCTGGGCGATGAACGCCAGCTCGCCCGAGTCGCTCAGGCCCTCCTCGCAGAAGACCAGGTTCTGGACCGCGGCTCCATCAAGCGTGTCACCGGTGGCGATCACCCGGTCGGCCACGGGATCGGGTCCGACGAAGATCCCGCTGGTCGAGAAGTCGTCCAGCGTGGCGTGGAAGGCCACGGTGCCCTCGTTGTTCAGCGACGGCGGCCGGAAGCCGAAGGACGAGAAGACACCTCTGGTGTCGGCCACAGTGGTCAACGGCCCGCCGTCGCCTGTCACGATCTCCTCCACGAACTGATCGGACACGGGGTCGAAGAAGGATCGGACGAAGGCAGCCGTGCCGGCATCGTTGAACGTCGGCTCCTGCACCGAGACGTCTGGGTCCGGAGCGGAGATCGTGACGAGCGCCCCTTCCCTGCCAGCGAAGATGCCGTCATCGAAGCTGATGGACTCGTCGAACGCGATGTTCCCGAGGTTGTTGATCGAGGGGCGGGAATCGTTCCCGTCGAAGTCGCTGGTCGAGGCGAGGTAGTGCGTGGTGACGTCCTTCCCTGCCCCCGAGAACAGCCCCTCGTCGAAGCCGAGCTCCTCGTCCAGCTCGCCCTTGAACGCGACTTCCCCGGCGTTGCTGATGGACGTGTCGAAGCCGAAGAAGTTGAACTCGTCGGCCGTGGACGCGATGGTGGTGAGCTTCTTGCCGGCTCCCCGAAGGACGGATTCGGTGTCGGGCTTCTTCCCCTCGTCGACCCGAGCCGCGAAGGACACTTCGCCGGCGTCGTTCATCGAAGGATTGCGGCCGATGAAGCCGAACCGCTTCTGGTCCTCGACGATCGTGGTCAGGGTCCCGTCCGGGTCGACACGGTAGATGCCGGGGATCGTGTTGAAGCCATCGGGGGCGAGCCTCCCCGCCCGGAAGGCGACCTGTCCCCCGGCGTTGATCGTGGCGCAACCGAAGCTGAACGGGTCGAAGCCGTCCACGGTGCTGTCGGCCACCTTGGTGAACGTGACTTCCTGGGCGTGGGCGGGCAGGGCGGGGGCGAGCAGCATCGCCGCGGCCGCCAGCCCGACGATGGTCTTCAGGATGCGCCTCATGGGTCCTCCTCCGTCGAATGGCCGTCTTGTCCAGAAAAGAATCCGTCGCGGATTTGAAGCCGGTTTGAGCTGAAGATGAAAGTTCTCTCAGCAAAGACCGCGAGACGCGGCGGGCGTCAGTCCTCTGCAGAAGGATCCGTACGCGTGCTTTCCCTCCCACGGCTAGGAGCGCTCAGGAGGAGTCCCGCGGCGAGGACGGAGCCCGATGTCGACACGAGCAGCATGATCCATGCGCCCGTGCTGACCCCTGCCATCAGGTCCCGGGCCACGACGAGGGCGAGGAAGGCCACCCAGGCGAAGAGGGTTCCCACGCAGCCGGCCAGCGCCAGGACTCGGTCCCTCGACCGCTTCACCAGGATGACGATCCCCCCCGCGAACTGAAGCAGCCCCGACACGACCAGGCCGATGTCGATCGCCACCAGGGCCGAGCCGACCGTTCCGATCCCGGCCCGGTCGAAGATCGCGAGGTCCCCGGCCAGCAATCCCAGGTCCCAGCCGTTGTATGCGGCCGAGGCAGCACCGAGGAGGATCAGGACGATCGCCGCGGCCGTGGACGCTCCCGCGCTGGGGGGCGGGGCCGCTTCCGGAGGCGCGTGCACAGAGGGCGGCGGCACGGGGGCGGGAACGTGGGCTCCGGGGGCCGGGGCCGGCTCGATCTCCATCCCCCCGACCCTAGCGCAGCGCCAACGGATCCGATCGATTCCTATACTCGTGGGGGCGAGAGTGGCGGAACCGGCAGACGCGCCGGCTTTAGGAGCCGGTGCCCGCAAGGGCGTGGGGGTTCGAATCCCCCCTCTCGCACGCGAAGAGGCCGGGTCGGCACGACCGGCCGCGTCCGCCGGCGCTCAGGCCACCCCGACCGGCACCCCGGAGGCGGCCAAGCCCTCGCGAAGCGGGGTCAGCGACAGGCCGAGCTCGTCCTGGGCTGCCGGCACGTCCTCGGCCAGCGAGTCCATCGCCAGAACCTCCAGCATCGTCAGCGACAGCCGCTGCCCCATCAGACGAGCGGCCCTGCGGGCGGCCGCCGGGGGGAGGTGGATCTTGCGCCGACGCCGGCCGGCCAGGAGATCGATGAGCTCGTCGGCCGTCACCTCGTCAGGTCCCTGCAGCGCGAACGTCCCCTCCACGGCACCAGCGCGATCATCGCCGGTCAGCAGCGCGCGAGCCACGTCCTCGACGTACGTCGGCGCGACCCGCTCCCGCCCGGTCCCGACCACCGTGGCCGCCACCGCTCGCGATGCCGCCGCCCGCATCCGGTCGAGCCACGCCTGGCGAGGGCCGTACACGTGGGTCGACCGCAGGATCAGGTGCTCGATCCCCGATCCGCGGACGGCCTCCTCGGCCAGGCCCTTCGCCCGGAGGTAGGGGTTCGGCGAATCGGGAGAGGCGCCGGTATACGAGAGGAGCAGGAACCGGCTGACCTCGGCCTCACCGGCAGCCTCGAGCGCGTCGCGGACCGTGCCGAGGTTGGCTGCCTCGTAGGCGTCCTCTCCCGACAGGTACAGCCCGCCGGCCAGGTGGATCACGGTATGCGCTCCCTCCATAGCCGTGGACACCGTGGCCGTGTCGGCGAGGTCGGCCACCGCAACCTTGGCGCCGGCCGCCCGGAGAGGGTCCGCGGCGGCGTCATTGCGGATCAACGCCCGCACCTCGCCCCGTTCGACGAGCATCGGCACCAAGACCGCCCCGATGCACCCCGATGCGCCGGTGACCACGACCGGCACGGCTACAGCCCCTCGAACAGCTCCGACTCGCGGAGCTTGCGGAGGGCGATGCGCTCGACCTTGCGGACGGTCTCGGCCGACACACCGACCATCTCCGCGACCTCGCGCAGGCTGAGCGGGTGTCCCGTGCCGAGGCCGTAGCGCAACACCACGACCTCGCGCTCGAGCGGCTCCAGCGCGGTCTCCACGGCCTCCCCGATCTCCTCACGCAGCAACGCGTCCTCGACCGCATCGACGGGACTCTCATCCTCGACCAGCGAGACGAGGTCGCCGAGCTCGGTGTCCTCGCCCACAGGCTCCTGGAGGGAGCGCGGCTCGCGACGCGCGGCGATCTCGAGCGGGCCGAGGTCCTCGACCCGGACCCCGGCCTCGCGAGCGATCTCCTCGGGCGTGGGATCCCGTCCCGTCTGCTGGGCCAACCGCTCGCGAACCTGCCGCACCTTTCGGATCCGCTCGTGGACGTGGACCGGGATCCGGATCTGGCGGCCCCGGTCGGCGATGGCGCGGGTGATGGCCTGCCGGATCCACCACGTGGCGTACGTGGAGAACTTGAAGCCTCGTCGCCAGTCGAACAGCTCGACACCACGCATCAGGCCGATGTTGCCCTCCTGGATCAGGTCGAGGAGGGGAAGCCCCTGACCCTGGTACTTCTTGGCGATCGACACCACCAGACGCAGGTTCGCCAGGATGAACCGGCGCCGGGCCCGCTCGGCCCGCCGGATCTCTTCCCGGAGCTTCCGCTTCGTCGCGTCCGACCGGATCCGCCCGGATGCCCGCCGGGCCTCGGCCTCCTTCCCGTGCTCGATGGCGATGGCAAGCTCGACCTCCTTCTCCTTGGTGAGGAGTGGCTCGGCGCCCGCGGCCTCGAGATAGAGGCGCAGGTCGTCAACGTCGGTCGGATGGAATGCCTCGGACACGCGTTCGCTCACCGGTCGGGTTCTATCATGGCGAGGTGCTGCAGGTTCGCCGCGACGCCGAGATCTACCGGGCCGAGGGCGGCTGGTTCACGGCCCGATGGCACTTCTCGTTCGACCGCTACCGGGACCCCGAGAACATGGGGTGGGGTCCTCTCCGCGTGTTCAACGACGACCGCCTGGTGCCGGGCGCGGTCTGGCCCCTCCACCCGCACCGGGACATCGAGGGGCTCACCTACGTGGTCGAGGGGACGTTCCGCCACGAGGACGATCAGGGAGGCGACGGCGTCCTCCCGGCCGGGTCGGTCCAGCGGATGACGCTCGGCAGCGGGGCCTGGCACTCGGAGCAGAACGCGTCCGAGACCGAGCCGATGCGGTTCATCCAGATGTGGATCCTGCCGAACGAGCGGGGCCTCCCGCCCAGCCTGGAACAGAAGGTCTTCACACAGGACGACCGTACCGACCGGCTCCTGGAGGTGTTCTCGCCGGACGGCGGGGACTCCGTGATGGTCCACCGCGACGTGTGGGTTCACGTGGCCAGGCTGACGCCCGGGACCGAGGTGAAGCACGGCTTCGAAGGAGGTCGCGGTGCCTACCTGTATGTGATCGAAGGCTCAGCCACGGTCAACGACGAGACGCTCGGTACGGGCGATGCGGCGAAGATCCGCGATGAGGCGGCGCTGCGGCTGTCGACCGAAGCCACCACCGAGCTGATCCTCGTCGACGTCCCGCTCGACTAGTCGACGCCTCCGGTGCTGACCCGCATCGCCTTCTCGTAGACCAGCACACCGCCGAGGTACTGGCCAACCGAGAGCACCACGAAGCCGATCGCCTCGAGCACGATCCACAGCGTCTCGGCTTCGGGAACGGTGCGGTCCGGGAACCGAAGGAGGAGCGTGCTGAAGAAGAACAGGAACGCCGTGACCTGGAACAGCAGGTGGAAGGTGGCGATGCGGCGCTTCGAGGAGCCCCTGACCATCCCCCACCAGTCGATCAGCCCGGTGGTGACAAGGATGACCGTGGCCAGAGCCGCCCCGATCAGGAGGAACGTCCCGGCCTGGACCAGGCCGGGGTTCGGCTCGATCCTGGTCATGATGTCGAAGACCAGCGTCGCCGTGTAGAACGCGATCGGAAAGTGGACGAACAGTGGATGGCTGGGATGGCCGAGAGGCTTGCCCTGCAGCCATTCCACGAACGTCCAGGGCCTGTTCTCCCGACGGTTCCTCAGGCTGATCGGCATGCGCTCCCTCCTCGGACGGCGGAACCCCGGCCATCATCGGCCGGGGTCCCCGCGACAGTCAAACCCGTGGCTACTTGCCCTTGGGGTAGGTCGCCTGGAGGTTCCGAGCGGCCTCGTCCACGTCGACCTCCGCGGCCTCGGCCGCAGCCCTCAGCTCGCTCATCGTGATGTGGCGGCTGTCGCCGTGGTCATCGTCCGGGATTCCGCATCCGCACGTCAGGCACATGGGCGATTCTCCTTTCGGGTTCGGTCCTCCGATTATCCCCCGGCCAGGAGGTCGCGAAGCGTCCGCAGGGCCCGCCCCCGGTGGCTGATGCGGTCCTTCTCCACCGGCTCGAGCTCGGCCATGGTCCGGTCCCAGCCGAGCGGCTCGAAGATCGGGTCGTAGCCGAAGCCGCCGCTTCCGCGCGGCTTCGTGCCGATCATCCCCTCGCACGTGGCCTCGGCGTCGAGCTCGCCTCCGTCCGGGCTCGCCAGCACGGCCACGGCCCGGTAGCGGGCGGTCCGGCCGCCGCGCGGGACGCCGGCCAGCGCACGCAGCAGGGCCTCCAGATTGGCCAGATCGGTGGCGCCCTCGCCGGCATACCTGGCCGAGCGAGGGCCGGGCCCGCCGCCGAGCGCATCGACCTCGATCCCGGAGTCATCGGCCAGAGCGACCTCGCCGGTAGCCGCGGCGGCGGCGCGAGCCTTGAGACGGGCGTTGTCGAGGTAGGTCCGGCCGGTCTCCTCGACGTTAGGGAGCTCGGCGTCGGTGACCCACTCGACCGGCCAGTCGTCACAGATGCGGAGGATCTCGCGGATCTTGTGCTCGTTGCGCGTCGCCAGCACGATGCGCGGGGGGAACCCCGGGCTCACGCGCCGGCAGCCTCCAGCTGGATCGCGGTCAGACGCTCGATCCCGGATGCGGCCAGCCCGAGCATCTCGTCGAGCTGGTCCCGTCCGAACGGGTCGCCCTCGGCGGTGCCCTGGACCTCGACGAGAAGGCCCGACCCGGTCATCACCACGTTGAAGTCGACCTCGGCCCGGCTGTCCTCCTCGTAGTTCAGGTCCAGCATCGGCTGGCCGTCGACGATCCCCGCGCTGACCGCAGCGACGGAGTCCGCGAGCACGTCGTCGCCCTCGAGGTCCCCACGCTCCTTCAGCGTGCGGACGGCCAGGCGGAGCGCGATGTACCCACCCGTGATGGCCGCGGTCCTGGTCCCGCCGTCGGCCTGCAGCACGTCGCAGTCGACCCAGATCGAGGACTCCTTGAGGCGGTCCAGCCGGGTCACGGCCCGGAGCGACCGGCCGATCAGGCGCTGGATCTCGTAGGTACGGCCGCTCTGGCGCCCTCGGGCGGCCTCGCGGGGGGTCCGCTCCGAGGTCGAGCGAGGCAGCATGCCGTACTCGGCCGTCACCCAGCCCTTCCCGCTGCCCTGGAGGAATCGCGGCACCTGTGCCTCGAACGACGCCGCGCAGAGCACCCGGGTCTTGCCCATCTCCAGGAGCACCGACCCTTCGGCCCACTCGAGGTAGCCGGTCTCGTACCGCACCGTCCGGAGGTCGTCGAGGGCCCGCCCGTCGCCCCTCACCCACCGACCTCCACCGCGAGGCCCTCCGCCGCCAGCAGGACCTCGCCGTCGAACGCGCCGGTCGCCTCCTCCCGGGAGCGGTCGCGGTCGAGGTAGGGCCGGAGGTGGGTGAGCATGAGCCGGCCGGCCCCGGCGCGGGCCGCGGCCTCACCAGCCTCTCGGGCCGTCATGTGGATCGGGGGCCGCTCGATCCCGTCCGTCTGCCACGAGGCCTCCGCCACCAGCAGGTCGCAGCCCCGGCTCAGGCGAACCAGCTCGTCGCTCGGGCCGGTGTCCGCCGAGTACGAGAGCGCCTGGCCGTCGGCCTCGACCCGGACGCCGAGGGTCGGCACGGAGTGCGCCATCGGCGCGGTCCTGATCCGGAACGGGCCCAGCGACAGCTCGGTGCCCGGCTGAACCTCGATCACGTCGAACGCTTCCTGCGGCCGCATGTCCCCGCTGTCGTCGGCCAGCAGCGGCGTGAACCGCTCCAGGACCTTCGGGGCGAGATATAGCGGGATCAACGGCGGGCGCTCGGGAGCGAACAGCCGGGCCATGAGGTACGTGTACAGGTCGGCGACGTGGTCCGGGTGCGAGTGGGAGATCAGTACCCCATGCGGGTCGAACAGACCGGTGTGTTCCTGCAGCTTCGCCACCGTCCCGGAGCCGAGGTCGAGCACCAAGCTGCGTCCTTCGTGGCGAACCAGCAGGCCGCTGGTGGCCCCGCCGGCCGGGGGCCAGGTCCCGTGCGCGCCGAGGACGATGAGCTCCACCTCAGCGCCCTACCTGCAGCGTCGACCGCTCCTCGGCAACCACGACCTCGCCATCGAACGCCGCGGCCGCAAGCTCGCGGGAGCGGCCTCGGTCCACGGTCGGCCAGAAGTGCGTGAGGACGAGGGTTCCGGCGCCGGCGCCGGCCGCGTGCTGGGCGGCCTGGCGGGCCGTGAGGTGGCCCTCGACCAGGATGCCCCGGTCGTCCTCCCAGGACGCCTCCGACACCAGCACGTCGACGTCCTTGGCCAAGGCCTCGATCTCCTCCGACGGCCCGGTGTCACCCGTGTACGCGAGGGCGACCCCGTCGGCCTCGACCCGGAAGCCGAGGTTCCGGACCAGATGGGGCAATGCTCGCGTGGTGATGCGGAACGGACCGACCTCGAACGTGCCACCGGCCTCGAGGTCGTCGACCTCGAACAGCGCCAACATCTGCTGCCGCTGCTCCTCGGTCTCGAGAGCGGCCACATGGTTGAACACGCCGCTGGGGGCGAAGAACGGGAGCGGCGAGAGGGGCTCCGGATGGAAGACCCGGGCCACGGTCAGGGGGGCGAGGTCGAGGCAGTGGTCGAGGTGTTCGTGGGTGACGAGCACAGCGTCCAGCCGTTCGTGGGGCAGCTCGAGCTGGAGGTTCGACAGCGTCCCGAAACCCAGGTCGAGGGCCACGGCCGTCTCTCCGCTACGGACCAGGAGGCCGGCGGCCGCTCGGCCGGCCGCGGGCCACGCGGCGGAGGTGCCGAGCACCGTGACCTCCATCAGCGCTCCGATACCGGCGCGGGCTGAACGCTCTGGGCCCGGACGCCGGCGGCCTCGGGCCCCAGGAACCTGGCCGCCAGAGCCCGGAACGACCCCGGGTCTCCGGAGCAGAGGAACTCGTGCTCGGGCGGTGAGGCATCGTCGCGGAGGAGACCGCCGTCGAGGAGTCCCGCGTACACGTCCTTGGCGGTCTCCTCGGCCGAGGACACCAGCACGACGTCGGGGCCCATCACGCGCTGGAGGAGGCCCGACAGCAGGGGGTAGTGCGTGCAGCCGAGGATCAGCGTGTCGACGCCGGCCTCGCGCATCGGGGCGAGGTATCCACGGGCCGCGGACATGAGCTCCGGACTGGTGGTGTCGCCACGCTCGACGTGCGGGACGAACGCGGGACAGGCCGCCGACCGCAGCTCGACCCCGCCGTTCTCGGCGGCCACCGCACGGTCGTACGCGCCGCTGGCGATGGTGGCCTCGGTCCCGATCACGCCGACCCGCCCGTTGCGGGTGGCTCGCAGCGCCGCGCGGACCCCCGGCTCGATCACGCCGACCAGGGGCACGTTGGCGCGCTCGCTGAGGTCTTCGATGGCGTTCGACTCGATCGCGTTGCACGCCACCACGAGCATCTTCACGTCGCGCCCGAGGAGGTAGGCGGCGACCTCCCGAGCGAAAGCGCGGATCTCATCGACCGCCCGCGGCCCGTAGGGCGCCCGGGCGGTATCGCCGAAGTACAGGACAGGCTCTCCGGGCACCAGATCGAGGACGGCCCGAACCACCGTGAGCCCCCCTACCCCCGAGTCGAAGATCCCGATCGACCTGGGATCAGACATCGGCGAAGCCTACCAACCTCACCACCACAGCGTCTGGCCGACCTCGTCGGCGGCCCTGTCCAGGTCGCCGGTCCAGGCCCGCGTGGACAGATACTTCCACCCGCCGTCGGCCAACAGGCACACCACGTCCCCCTCGTCCAGGCCCTCGGCGACCCGCCGGGCCGTGTGGAGCACCGCCCCAGACGAGATGCCGGCGAAGATGCCCTCCCGCTGGGCCAGCTCCCGGGTCGCCCGGACCGCATCCTCGGCCGAGACCAGGAGCTTCCGATCGAGCACGGACTCGTCGAGGATCGGTGGGATGAACCCCTCGTCCAGCGAACGCAGGCCGTAGACGAGGTCGCCGAGCTCCGGCTCCGCGGCCACGACGACGACATCGGGGCGGTGCTCCTTGAGGCGCCGGCCCGCTCCCGTGAGCGTCCCGCCGGTTCCCAGCCCGGCCACGAGGTGAGTGACCTCGGGGAGGTCCCGGACGATCTCCGCGCCCGTCCCCTCGTAGTGGGCCCGCGGGTTGGCCGGGTTCCCGTACTGGAACGGCATGAAGTACCGGGGGTCCTCGGCCAGCCGGCGGGCCACCTCGATGGCCCCGTTCGTGCCCTTGTCGGCCGGGCTCGACACGATCTCGGCGCCGTACAGCTCCAGGAGGCGGACGCGCTCCTCGCTGGCGTTGTCGGGGAGGACCGCCAGCATCCGGTAGCCCTTCCGCCGAGCCACCAGGGCCAGGGCGATGCCGGTGTTGCCCGAGGTCGGCTCGAGGATGGTCCGGTCGGGCGTGAGGTCGCCGGACCGCTCGGCCTCCTCGATCATGGCCACCGCGATCCGGTCCTTCAGCGAGCCGGTGGGGTTCTGGCCCTCCAGCTTGGCCCAGAGCCGCACCGACGGCCGCGGCGATAGCCGTTGGATGCCCACCAGCGGCGTGTTCCCGACGGCGCCGAGGATGTCGTCGGCGCGCATCCGGACCACTCAGCCGCCGGCGACGGCGGGGAGGATCGACACGACGTCGCCGTCGCCGACCTCTGTCTCCAGCGAGCCGAGGTACCGGACGTCCTCGTCGTTCACATACACGTTGACGAACCGGTGGAGAGCGCCGTCACCGGTCACCAGCCGTGCGCGGATCCCCGGATATCGGGTCTCGAGATCTTCGAGCACCTCGCGAACCGTGGTGCCATCGCCGTCGACCTGGCCCTCGCCGCCTGTGTGCGTTCGGAGGACCGACGGGACCTTCACCCGCACCGGCACCGCGTCACGCTCCTGCCGAGGGCGTTCGCTCGGCCTCCGGCGGCGCCTGCCCCGGGGCCAGCCCGCAGAACGCCTCGTAGTCGATCAGCTCGGTCACCGTGGGGTGCTTCCCGCACACGGGGCAGTCGGGGTCCCACCGCAGCTTCACCGAGGTGAACTCGTTGCGCATCGCGTCGTACAGCACCAGCGAGCCGGCCAGGGTCTCCCCCACGTCGAGGACGAGCTTGATGGCCTCCACGGCCTGGATCGAGCCGATGATCCCGGGGAGCACGCCGAACACGCCGCCCTCGGCGCACGAGGGCACCGTCCCGGGCGGGGGCGGCTCCGGGAACAGGCAGCGGTAGCACGGCGTCTCCTGCCCGGGCAGGAACACGCTGGCCTGCCCCTCCCACTGATAGATCGAGCCGTACACGAGCGGCTTCCCGAGCATCTGGCACGCGTCGTTGACCAGGTACCGCACCGGAAAATTGTCGGTGCCGTCGACGACCACGTCGTATGGCTCGAGCACCTCGAAGGCGTTCTCGCTCGACAGCAGGACGCGGTGCGGGATCACGTTGACGTTCGGGTTGAGATCGTTGAGCCGGTCACCGGCCGACTCGACCTTGGGCCGGCCGACGTCGTCGGTATCGTGAAGCAGCTGGCGCTGGAGGTTCGACAGCTCCACCTGGTCGAAGTCCACGAGCCCGATGGTGCCCACGCCGGCGGCGGCCAGGTACATCGCCGCAGGCGAGCCGAGCCCACCGGCCCCGATCACCAACACGCGGGCCTCCTTCAGCCGGCGCTGGCCGTCGCCCCCGATCCCCGGGAGGATGATGTGGCGGGCGTACCGGCGGACCTCGTCCTCGCTGAAGCTCACGGAACCCTGATCTCCTCCTCGACCGGGTCGCCGCCCTCGAATCGGAACGCTCGCAGCTCCGGCTCGTCGCCGGCCAGCGACACGATCACGTAGCGGGTGCCGGGATACGCGGGGACATGCTCGCCGGTGACCGGGTCGGTCCAGTGGGCCAGGGCCCGATCGGTCGGTGAGGGGGAGGCTTCGGTGCGCGGATGGCTGTGGAAGAAGCCGAGGAGACTCCAGCCCCGATCATCGATGTCGGTGAAGACCCGCAGCTGCTCATGCTCGTCGAACCGGTAGACCACCGGGCTCTCCTCGGCATTGTGCATCGGGTACACCCGGACCGGCCGACCATCCTCGCCGGCGATCACGCCGCAGGCCTCGTTGGGAAGCCCGGCCCTGGCGTGCGCCACGATCACCTCGACCATCTCTCGGGGTACCTCGAGCACGACGTCACCGATCCGAATCCTACCAGCGGAGTGGGATTCAGCCGGGCAGGCGGCCCCGGATGTCGATCCGCCCGGACGGGCCCTCGACCGTGCGGCCGATCTCCGCCACCGTGACGCCCCGGGCCCGGAGTCCGGCCTCCAGCGCCTCGGCCCGCTCCCCCGACGCCGCGATCAGGAGGCCGCCCGAGGTCTGGGCGTCGGCCAGGATGAACCGCTCCGCCTCGTCGAGCTCCCCCCAGCCGACGTGCGGGTCCACGAACGAACGGTTGCGACGGGTTCCCCCGGCGATCACGCCGCGGCGGGCCAGCTCCAGGGCACCCGGGAGGACCGGCACGCTCCCGGCGTCGACCTCGGCCGCCACACCGGAGGCCTCCAGCATCTCCAGGAGATGCCCGAGGAGCCCGTAGCCGGTCACGTCGGTGGCGGCCTCGGCCCCCGCCTCGACCATCGCCTCCGAGGCCGGACCGTTCAGCGTGGCCATCAGGTCCACAGCCCCCCGGGCTTGTTCCTCGGTAGCGGCGCCCCGCTTGATGCCGGTGGTGATCATCCCCACGCCCAGGGGCTTCGTCAGGAACAGCCGCGCGCCGGCCGGTGCGGTGGAGTTCCGAACCAGGCGGTCGAGGGCCACCAGCCCGGTCACGGCCATCCCGTACTTCGGCTCGGGGTCGTGGATGCTGTGGCCTCCCACCACCGCGGCGCCGGCCTCGTCGGCCACCTTGGCGCCTCCCTCGAGGACCCGGGCCAGCAGATCCAGCGGCAGGTCGTCGACCGGCCAGGCCACCAGGTTGAGGGCCAGGATCGGACGGCCGCCCATCGCGTACACGTCGCTGATGGCGTTGGCCGCGGCGACCCGGCCCCAGTCGAAGGGGTCGTCCACGATCGGGGTAAAGAAGTCCACGGTCTGGATCAGGCCGGTCCCGTCGGGAAGCCGGTAGACGGCCGCGTCGTCCTTGGTGTCGGTGGCCACGACGACATCGGCCGGCCGGGGCGCCGGCCCCAGGCGCCCCAGGACCTCGCTCAGGTCCTGAGGGCTGAGCTTGCAGGCGCACCCCGCGCCGTGGCTGAAGCTGGTCAGCGGCCGCT
>OCZV010000249.1_pt1 | contig 19916 bp, 18 predicted proteins | sample 1539051 | NCBI WGS metagenome assembly OCZV01 (sample SAMEA3113581, study PRJEB22503) | soil metagenome
ACGACCAAAGGTAGAGGATGAAAACCCACTCGACGACGCCCAGCGAGATAACGCGCGATTGGTGGCTGGTCGATGCCGACGGCGTTGTGCTGGGCCGGCTGGCGTCGGAAGTCGCCCAGCGCCTGCGAGGCAAACACAAGCCCTATTTCGCCCCCCACCTCGACACCGGCGACCACGTCATCGTTGTCAACGCCTCCAAGGTGGTCCTTACGGGTAGCAAGCTCCTGAAGAAGCAGCACTACCGCCACTCCGGTTATCCGGGAGGTCTGAGGGCCATTCCGTATTCGAAGCTCATGGTCGAGCGGCCCGAGAAGGCAATCGAGAAGGCCGTCAAAGGCATGCTCCCCGGCAACCGGTTGGGGCGGGCGATGCTCAAGAAGCTGAAGGTCTATGCGGGTCCGGACCACCCGCACTCGGCTCAGAACCCCCAGGTACTTGATCTGAAGGACGTCGCGGCGCCGCACGATCCCGAGCAGGCGCACACCATTGAGGAGGTAACAGGTGCCTGAAGCGCTTGCCCGGGCGACCGGTCGTCGCAAGGAAGCCGTCTGCCGGGCGCGGCTGCTGTCCGGCAGCGGGCGGTGGGAGATCAACGGGCGGCCGCTCGAGGACTACTTCCCGAGCGCAGTGCACCGGATGGTGATCACCGAGCCTCTGCGCCTAACCGAGACGGAGGGTCGCTACGACATCATCGCCAAGATCGAAGGCGGCGGGATCAGCGGCCAGGCCGGTTCGCTCCGTCACGCAATAGCGCGGGCGCTGGTCGACCTCGATTCCGATCTCAGGCCGGCGCTCAAGCGGGCAGGTTTCCTCACTCGCGACGCACGCGAGAAGGAGCGGCGCAAGTACGGCCTGAAGAAAGCCCGCAAGGCGCCGCAGTACTCCAAGCGCTAGACCCGAACTGTCCGCAATCTGTCACGGTATGCGTGACTGGAAGCGGACAGTTCAGCTTTGCGCGAGCATCCTGCGCAGCACGTACTGAAGCACGCCCCCATGGCGGTAGTACTCGATCTCCACGTCGGAGTCGATGCGGCACTCGACCTGGAAGCTGATCTCGCCGCCGTCGTCGGCGCGCGCGACGACGGTGAGCTCCTCGTGCGGCTCGAGGCCATTCGCGATACCGGTGATATCGAACGTCTCGGTTCCGGTGAGGCCGAGCGAAGCGACGTTCTCTCCCGGCAGGAACTGAAGGGGCAGCACGCCCATACCAACGAGGTTGCTGCGGTGGATTCGTTCGAAGCTCTCGGCGATCGCTGCACGCACACCCTGCAGTCGCGGTCCTTTGGCCGCCCAGTCGCGCGACGATCCAGAGCCGTACTCCTTGCCGGCGAGAACGATCAGCGGAGTGTCCTCGTTCGCATACTCGACTGCGGCGTCGAAGATCGGCACGACGTCACCGTCCGGCAGTTTGGCCGTCCACCCACCTTCTTTGCCACCGGCGAGTACGTTGCGCAGTCGGATGTTCGCAAAGGTTCCTCGCATCATCACCTCGTGGTTGCCGCGCCGTGACCCGTAGCTGTTGAAGTCCCGCGGCTCGACACCGTGTTCGATGAGGTACTTGCCGGCGGGAGAACTCGGGGGAATCGATCCGGCCGGCGAGATGTGGTCGGTAGTCACCGAGTCCCCGACGAGCGCCAGGACGCGAGCTCCGGAGATGTCGGTGGGGTCGTCCGGCTCGCCCCCAAGATCCATAAAGAACGGCGGCTCGCGTACGTACGTCGAGTCCGGATCCCAGTCGTAGAGCGCACCCTCCGGTGAGGGCAACTGCTTCCAGTTCTCGTCGCCATCGAAGACCCGCGCGTACTCCTCGATGAACAATTCGGAACGGACGGAAGCGATCGCCTCGGCGATCTCCTCCTTCGACGGCCATATGTCGTGCAGGTATACGGGATTGCCGTCGGAGTCCTCACCCAGAGGTTCCGAAGTGAGGTCGATCTCGATCGTTCCGGCGAGTGCGTAGGCAACGCACAACGGAGGCGAACCGAGGTAGCTGGCCTTTACCTGGGGATGGATCCGGCCTTCGAAGTTGCGGTTGCCGGACAGCACTGAGACGACGGCGAGGTTGTGTTCGTCGATCGCTTCGGCAATCGGCTCAGGTAGGGGGCCTGAGTTCCCGATACAAGTCGTGCAGCCATAACCGACGACCTGGAATCCCAATCGGTTCAGATACTCGGTGAGTCCGGCCCCGTCCAGATAGTGCGTGACGACGCGCGAGCCCGGAGCCATCGACGTCTTGACCCATGGCTTGCTGACGAGTCCTCTCTCCGCTGCCTTCTTGGCGAGGATGCCGGCGCCGAGCATCACCGTCGGATTCGATGTGTTCGTGCAACTTGTTATCGCCGCAATGACCACAGAGCCGTGTTTGAGGTGGATGGTTCCGTCGGCCGTCTCGACGTCGGTCTCCTCGGCCGGATCGGGATGTTCTGGCGTGTGGGGCTTCTCCGCGCTGCCGCCCTCTGCAAGCCAGCGTCCGATCTCCACTGGGTATCGTCCGTTGCCTCCGGCCAGTTCGTCGCCGTAGACGGCCTTGAAACTGTCCCAGGCTCGTCCGAGCGCGACGCGGTCCTGAGGGCGGCGGGGGCCTGCGAGGCTCGGCTCGACCGTCGAGAGATCGAGCTCGAGTGTTTCGGTGAACGCCGGATCCGGTGTGTCGTCGGTTCGGAACATGCTCTGCTGCTTCGCGTATCGCTCGACGAGGTCCACGGTGTCTTCCGGGCGCCCGGTCAAGCGGAGATAGGCGAGTGTCTGATCGTCGATCGGGAACAGGCCGGCGGTAGCGCCGTATTCGGGTGACATGTTGGAGAGGGTGGCCCGGTCGGCAACCGTCAGGCTCGACAGCCCCGCTCCGTAGAACTCCACGAACTTCCCAACAACGCCGTGCGCCCGCAGCATCTCTGTCACGGTGAGCACCAGGTCGGTTGCCGTTACTCCGGTCTGGAGCGCGCCCGTGAACTTGAATCCGACGACCTTCGGCGTGACGAGGGGAAGCGGTTGACCCAGCATCGCGGCCTCGGCCTCGATCCCACCGACACCCCATCCCAGTACACCGAGCCCGTTGATCATCGTGGTGTGCGAGTCGGTGCCGACAAGGGTGTCGGGAACTGCAACGCCGTCGAGGGTTCGCACGACGGTCGCTAGGTGCTCGAGGTTCACCTGATGGACGATGCCCATGCCCGGCGGAACAACCCGGAAGCCGTTGAACGCTTGCTGTGCCCACCGCAACAGCGAATAGCGTTCATGGTTGCGCTCGTACTCTCGTTCCACGTTGATCGTGAACGCACGATCGCTCGCAAAAGCATCGACCTGGACCGAGTGGTCGATGACCAGGTCGACCGGCACGAGCGGATCGACGCGCCCGGGATCACCGCCCTCTCGCTTCATCGCCGAACGCATTGCCGCAAGGTCGACGACCGCCGGTACGCCCGTGAAGTCCTGGAGGATCACCCGTGATGGGGAGAAGGAGAACTCTCGGTCCTCGAGTGGCTTCTGCCCCCACAATGCAAGGAACGAGACGTCGTCCTCGGTAGCGAATGGTGTCGCGGAGAGACGGAGGAGGTTCTCGAGGAGGATCTTCACGGTCGTCGGGATCAGGTCGAGGCGTGCGTCGGCACTCGCTCCGAGCGCCTCGAGGCGGTAGAGCTCCACGCTGCCGCCGGCTACATCCAGCGAACCCCTGGCGCCGAATGGGTTGTCCCCGCGTGGAGCCGTCATGGAACCTCCTTTGAGAGTGAGATTCCATGATAGGGCCGGACGGCTCGGCGAAATCTAGTCGTCGCTGGGGTTCGCCTGCGGGCGGCTGCGCCCTGGCCGGCGGTCGCTGCGGGCGGCGCCATCACCTCGGGCTCGAAACCGTTTCTGAGTCGCCCTGCGGGGGCGCCACCGTCCTCGCTCGTGACCACTGACCCTGCGTGGGCGCCGCCGTCCTCGGCTCCGGTGCACTCCAGATATCGCCTCGCGCCGGGGGCGTCGCTGCGGGCGGCGCCATCACCTCGGGCTCGAAACCGTTTCTGAGTCGCCCTCGGCGATGGCGCCGTCCTCGCTCTCAGTACTGGGGGTGCCGCCGTCCTCGGCTCAGTTGCACTCCAGATATCGCCTCGCGCCGGGGCATAAAGGCGATGGCGTGCAAATGTTCGATCGGACTGCCGTGGGCGCCGCTGCCCACGGCAGTGAGAGACCTTACTTGCCCAGGTTCGGGCAATCCTGGCCGTAGAGGTCGACGAACTGCTCCACGACCTCGTCGGGCTGGCCCTTCAGTTGCTTCTCGAGTTCCTCGCAGATATCGCCGGTTGGGTCCGGTTGGCCGGCGCCGCCGCCCGTATCTCCGCCGATGGCGCCCCCAAGGCCTCCGAACATGCTCTGCATGATCTGGTTGATGTCGACCTCAGTTGCTCCCTCGGGAGCCGCCACCCCGCCGCTGAACTCCTCGATTCCTACGGTGATCGCGAACTGGTCTACACCCTCGGGGAACTCTGCTTCGGGGAAGTCCTTGAACTGAGTCAGGTCGAGCTGCACCTGGGTCAGGCGATCGCCGTCGACCCACGTGTCGATTGACACTTTTTCGTTCGGGACATCGTCGACCGACGGCATCTCCCCTGCGGCCTGCCCCAGGTTTGCCTGCAGATCCACCAGCGATTGATAGACGTCGCGGAGGTTGGCGGTGACAACGAGATTTGTACCGGGTCCGTCCTTGTCCCCCGTCACGACCTCCGAGTTCTTCTTGAGGGCCTCGGCGAATCCGTCGATAGCTTTCTGCTGAGCACCGGTCAGGTCGTTCTGGCTCGATCCGGCCTGCTCGAGCAGCTGGTTGAAGCCCGTGAGGGCGATCCACTCGCCGTTGAGGGCGGGCTCGACGAACTCGAATCCGGGCTGTGAGCCGGCCTGCTGCCTGAACGCATCCAGCTGCGAACTATCTGCACCGAAGATATCCATGATGCCGGCCACGTCCGCCCGGAGGTACAGGGTTCCATCGACGAACTTGACCTCGAGGGAGTCGGCCTGACCGGCGATGTCTACCGAGAATTCAGCCTCCGCCTCCTTGGGATCCTCAGTGTTCGTGCTGCTCGCGGTGAAGGATGAGTCGAGAATCTGCTGTGCCTGCTCCGCCGTCAGACTGCCCTCCGACAGGGCAACGAGATCATCGGACGTTGAATCGATGCTCAGTGAGATCGTGATGCCCTCGTAATCGCTGAGGGCTTCGACGGCGTCGTTGAGAGATCCCTGGGGATTCTCTGCCGCGTCGTCGCCGCAGGCCCCGGCGAAGAGCATGGCCGCGACGGCAAAAATCAAGAGCTTCCGCATGAAAAGGATCCTCCAAGAAGGGTTCAGAAGCGTCCCACAAAGTGGGATAACGGTCCCAGTATCGGCCAACACAGTCCCTTGGTAAAGGCGTGTTGCCCATAATATGCCTATTTCGCCCGATTCGCTTGGGCACGCCGGGATGCTCGGTCGGAGTCTCCTTCGGCGCGTAGGAGACTGGTAGAGGCCTCGGCTCGACGGGTTTGAGACCTCCGATCTATCGAGATTGACGAAAGGTTGGCGTGGCGACAACACTGACTCCTGACAAGCACGTCATAGTCATCTTCGGCGCGAACGGCGATCTGGCCCGGCGCAAACTCCTTCCGGCTCTGTACCACCTCTATCGCGAGGGGATGATGCCGGATGACTTCCGCATCATCGGAAGTTCGCGCTCCCAGATCAGCGACCAGGAGTTCAAAGACCTCGCATGTGACTCCGTCAACGAGCATGGTCGCTGCCCACCGGACGAGGGCTGGGAGGCATTCGCAAAGATGCTGAGCTACGCACCCACCGCGTTCGGTCCGGACAACACCTCGGAAGTTGAGGAGGACGTCTACCGAGCGGAGAAGGAGCTTGGGGGCAACGCTCGCCGGCTCTTCTATCTCTCCGTGCCGCCGGCCGCTTTCCCCGACATAACAGCCGGCTTGGCCATGAGTGGACTGAGTGAGAACGCTCGCGTGGTTTTCGAGAAACCCTTCGGGTCTGACCTAAAGTCTTTCCGGGAACTGGATGCCGTCGTCCGTGAGTCTCTCAGCGACGAACAGGTCTATCGCATCGACCACTTCCTCGGGAAGGAGACGGTTCAGAACATCCTTGCCGTTCGTTTTGCCAACGGCATGTTCGAACCTGTGTGGAACCGGCAGCACATCGATCATGTTCAGATCGACGTTCCGGAGACTCTCGGCATCGGAACCAGGGCGGGCTTCTACGAGGGCATCGGCGCCATGAGGGACATGATCGTCACGCATTTGTTCATGGTTCTGAGCTTCATTGCCATCGAGCCACCTGCATCGTTCACACCGAAGGCGCTGATGGATGAAGTTGCGAAGGTGTTCGAATCCATGGCTCCCATCGACGCCCATGGAGTCGTCTACGGCCAGTACCGGGGTTACCGGGATGAAGAGGGGGTTAAACCGAACTCAATTACCGAGACATTCGCCGCAGCCGAGGTCTCGGTCGACAACTGGAGATGGGCAGGTATTCCCTTCTACCTTCGTACCGGGAAGAAGCTCGCCGAATCTCGCCAGCTCGTGACACTGGTCTTTCGAGCTCCGCCGCGACAGATGTTCCGGGACGTGCGAGCGCGTAACTTCAACCACGATCACCTCACCATCGATCTAGGACCCAACGAGGGACTTCGCTTGAGTTTCCTCGCCAAAGCTCCGGGACCTGCGATCGAGCTCGACCAAGCGCACATGGACTTCCGCTACGAGGGAAGTTTTGGGTCGAATCTGATCGGCGCGTACGAGCGTTTGATTCACGATGCTCTGATTGGTGACCGAACCCTGTTCACGCGCGCCGATGGGATCGAACGGACGTGGGAGATTGTTCAGCCGGTCATTGAGACGCACGACGCGGTGTACGGATACGAACCGGGATCATGGGGACCCGAGGAGGCGAACCAACTCATCGCTCCCCGGCGGTGGTACCTGCCCGAGTAGCGGTTGGCTTTACGGCTGCTCGTCAGGGTCCTCCCAGTCGACTTTCGAATAGAGCACCGTCTTTCCATCGGCGTCGCTGATCCCGATGCCCTGGCAGCGGCGGAGGCTGAGTGCCGCGGTCAGCTTGAGGTCCAAGGAGCCGCCCTCGTCCGGCGTCCAGAACGTCCCCGCGGGAACGCGCTCCCCCTCGGTGTCCTCGAGCCACACGAAGTATGTCTCTTCTTTCGGCAACCCGTCGATGCTCAGATCAACGAAGTATGTCTCTTCTTTCGGCAGCCCGTCGATGCTCAGATCAATGCGAGTTCCGCCGGGGAGATACTCGAGGGTCGCGGTTGAATCGCTGTCGGCCGCGTCCCCGGCGAGTTGGACGGTCGACTGGGACGAACCATCCATCAACGTCCCTACGGCGAGAGCCCCGAGGAGGAGAGCGGCGGCTATGGCGACAGCCCCCGCGACGCGTCTGGTAACGCGGGAACGTTTGGCCCGGCGCTCGTCGCCTATGGCATCCATGATGGAGTCCATCAGGGACTGGGACGGCACCTCGCGTTTGGTATTCCGGAGGGGGTCCGCAGCCGGCAATATCCGAGCGACCTCCGATAGCTCGGCGAGCTCTGAGCGGCAGGCGGGGCAGCCGTCGAGGTGGGCGAGAAGCGCGGTGCGGCGCTCGTCGGGGAGTCCGCCCAACAGGTAGGCGCCAATGTCCTCGCGCCACGGCCGGCAATCGTCGCGCGTCATCTCGCCCCCCTTCGAGTCCGAGTTTCACCGTTTTCGGACGTCCCCTCTTCAGGTTCCCAGCCCATCTCCTCGAGCGCCAGCCGAAGCGCCTTGAGCCCGTAGAAGATCCTGCTCCGCAGCGTCCCTTCGGGGATTTTGAGCTCCGCGGCTACCTCGGCGTGTGGGCGAGCTCGGTAGTAGGTCTCGACTATGGCGGTCCGGTGATCGGTACTGATGCGCCTGAGCGCCTCCTCAATCTGCCAGGCGACCAGAACCGTGTCGACCGGGTCGTCTACGGCGATCGTGTTCTCTTCCTCCGTCGTTAGCGGGGGCCGTGAGGCACGGGAGCGTCCGATGTCGATCACAACGTTGCGTGCGATCGCGAACAGCCACGTCCTGAGGGAGCTAATGGAAGGGTCAAATCGCTCCCCTGCGCGCCAGGCGCGCAGGAACGTCTCCTGGACAGCCTCCTCGGCTGCTCCCGCGTCGCCAAGAGCACGCAGGGCGAACCGGTACAGCTCGCCGCCGTGGGCTGCATAGGCGGCCCGGACGCCCATCTCATTGCCGAGGCGGACACCTTCCATGCGGCTCACGGCCCCTCGGGTCGGTTGGTTTACTCAGCGGTCTACCGACCGTATCTAGGACATCCCCTGCCCCACGCACGGTCGGTAGACCCGCCAAGGAAGCATACGGACCCCGTGAGGTTCCTGTTCAGCGACTCAACCCAGGGTCCAGAAGTGGCCCCGTAGTCCCACCCTGTCGAAGCTCTCGGCTGCTTCGGCTGGGGTGAGGCGTCGCCAATCTCGATTTAGCCGTCCCGTGAACCAGTCCTGGGCGAGGCTCCACGCTTGCCCCAGGTCGAGGACGCTGCCCGTCGGGATGTCATGTCGGGCGGACCATTCGTCGACCTCCTCCCGGGTCGAGAAGAACAGAATCGTGGCGCACGTGAACCGAACGTCGTCCCACCAGTGTGCGGCGGGGACCGGTATGTGCATCACGGCGCCCGAGCCGGCGACCGCGCCGCCGGAGGTCCGGATCTCGAGTGGCCGACCCTGCGCCCCTGCGGTACTCCGTACGACCGCGTCCTGGTCCAAGAGAGCGGCGATGCCGAGCGATTCCCACGCGCAGTTCCCCCACCACGAGCCGGCGGACGTCTCGACCCAAAACGGTGTCGGAATCGCAGAGAAGGGCGGGGCGACAACCACTCTGTCCCGGGCCGGGTTCAGGATCAGGGCTCTGCTCTGTTCGAGGTGGACCAAGGCCCTAATGACCTCATGGGCAGGAGCTCCGGACTTGTCTGCCATCTCCTGCATAGTCGGCGGATGCCCGCGCGCGACGAAGGACTCGTACACGTGGAGCCGGACGCCCGAGGCTAGTTCGCCGATGGCCATTCATGCACCTCCGAGAAAGTTTGAGCAACAAACCGACTCTAGACCCTTAGCGTCCCAGGAACGTGTGTACACAGGACGACAATGATTGTCGCTCCGTGTACAAGGGATGGTCGCGGCGCGCCCTACTGGCCGGCGGCGAGCTCGATTATGTCGACGGCGAACGCGAGTTCCTCGGCCTTTACCGGACGCCCCCGCCAGAACCCTTGGGCCAGGTCGCAACCCAGCGATCTGAGCCGATTCCACACCTCCTCCGACTCGACTCCCTCGGCCACTACCTCGAGGCCCAGGTTGTGCGCTAGGTCGATGGTGCTCTGGACGATGACGAGGTCGTTTTCGTCGGACGCCATGTTGATTACGAATGACTTGTCGATCTTCAGGGCGTGCACCGGAAGGCGTTTCAGATAGGCGAGCGACGAGTGGCCGGTGCCGAAGTCATCGATAGAGAGACGCACTCCCATCGAAGACAGTTGAACCAGCGTCGCCCGGGCGCGCATTGGATCGGCCATGATGCTGCTTTCGGTGATCTCCAGCTCGAGAAAATGGGCCGGCACATTGAAGCGATTCAGCAAGGAGTCGACCTCGCGTGCCAGCGTTACGTCGATAAGGCTACGGACTGAGAGGTTCACAGACACCGTCATCTGCCGGGCTTCGTCGAGCCAGACGCGCGCCTGTTTGATGGCCATCCGCAGCGTTTCCATCGTGAGTGGCTCGATCAGGCCGGTGTTTTCGGCGATGGGCACGAACTCGCTGGAGGGCAGCAGGCCGCGCATCGGGTGGTCCCATCGAACCAGCGCTTCCACACCTTTGACTTCGCCGGTGCGAAGGTGAACCTGGGGCTGGTAGTGGAGCAACAGCTCGCCACTGTCGATGGCGTGACGGAGTTCGCCCATCAAAGCGAGGCGCCCCGGGCTGTTTTCGTCACGATCTGCCGTATACAGCGCCCGTCCTGTGCCTTCGGATTTGGCCATGTACATCGCAACGTCTGCGCGCTGCAGCAAGGTATCGACGTCCGAGCCGTGATGCGGATGGAGCGCAATGCCGATGCTCGCGTCGACATGAAGGCTGAGCCCCTGCACGCGGATCGGCTTCTGGAGCTCGCGCCTGATCTTGTCGGCGACATGCACCACTGCCGCGGGATCAGTTACATCGATCATCAGCACCGCGAACTCATCCCCGCCCAGGCGCGCCACGGAGTCGGTATCGCGCAGCAACTTTGTGAGCCGCGGTCCGATCTGTTGGAGCAGCAGATCACCGTGGTGGTGCCCCAGCGTGTCGTTGATCTCCTTGAACCGGTCGAGGTCGAGAAGCATTACACCCAGGCCGGTCTTGTTTCGTCCGGCCTGTTTGATCGATTGCTGAACGCGGTCGGCAAACAGCGTTCTGTTCGGCAGTCCGGTGAGGGGATCGTGAAGCGCCTGCCGCTGATGATCCGCAACCTCGGTTCGCAACCGCTTCGAGGCCCGATCGACGATCCGGAGAATTATCAAAACCAGAGTTAGGAATCCCGCAGCGATGATCAGTGCGATTCGATTGCTGTCTTCATTGATCTTCTCGGCGATCGGTTCATAGGGAATACGGATCTCCGCGAAACCGTCCGGAACGAGGTTCGACTCGGACTTCAAAGGCACATAGATGCTCAGAACCCGATCGCCGGGCTCGAGGTGGTCGGCGGGCTCAGATGAAACGATCTGTGCGGATTCCTCGCCCGCCATCGCCGAGCTTAGGCGGCCGCTGGTGGGTTGCTTCGCCCCGGTGTCGACTACGCCGGGAGAGGAGTAAACGTGCTCGGACGTGGTGCTCCAGATCCGGACGATGCGATCACTGGGAGATCCCTGAAGGCTGCCGAGGGCCTGATCGAGGTTCGCGGACTCCGCGGCATCCAAACCACCGGCAAGCGATCCGCCGACTAAATGCGGCGCAATCCCCACGTCCGTAAGAAGGCGCGCTTCGCTCCGAGCCCTCGTGACTATGTGGTCTTTGACCGTATTGCCCAGGGTCCTCCATAAGACCACTCCGAGCGCGGCCGTAAAGAGGATGCTGAGTATCCCGACCTTTGTCGGGAGACCAAAATTTCGCACCGCGACCCTTCATCCGGACGAAGAGACTCTTATGCGTTTACTTCGGGATGCCGCGGGGGCCCCTGAAATACGAGGAATTACGTACCGGCGATCCGCTAGGGGAGATCGGCGATGGCGGCCTCAATGGGCTTTCTGATCCCGGTTACAAACGGGATCTCGACCTTCGTGTACCGGCGCGCCTCCGTGGCCCGCAACTGGCGGATCAGTTCGACGATCCGAACGGGGGACTCTGCCTCGAAAGCCAGGATCCACTCCCAGTCGCCCAGGCCGAAGGCCATCGTCGTGTTGGCCTGCACATCGGAGAACGATCGGGCCGCCTCGCCGTGCTCGCGGAGGAGCTTCGCCCTCTCCGACGGCTCGAGCAGGTACCACTCCGGGGTCCGGACGAACGGGTACACGCACAGGTACTTGAGTGGGTCCTTTCCGGCTACGAAGGACGGCCGGTGGTCGGGGGCGAACTCCGCCGGCCGGACGAGGCCGAGGAACACCTCGGTGTGCTCGAGGGCCCGGCCAACCTCGGTTTGCCGGAAGGCGGTCATGACGTCTTGGAGATCGTCGGCCGAGGGACCGATCCACCAGAACATGAGGTCGGCGTGGGCCGTGAAGCCGGCGGTCGAATAGATGCCCCTGTTCTCAACTCGCCCGCCGAAGCTATCGAGCAGGGCCGCGATCTCCTTGGCGGCGACGGTCCGGTCGACGGAGGCGAGCCGGTCGGGGTCCGCCCGGAAAACCGGATACGCGACGTAGATGGTCTCCTCACTCATTTGACAATCCTTCCTCGGGTTTTGCCACAGAGCCTAGTGCGCACCCCTGCGGACCGCGGCAATGGCCTTTCGCGCGGCCGCCTCACCCTGCGAGATGCAATCCGGCAGACCGGACCCCCCAATCCCTGCGCCGGCGGTTTCGAGTCCGGGGAAGCGAGCTGATGCCCTTTCGATCTCTTTGACAGAGTCGAGGTGCCCGACCGAATAGACGGGTAGCGCCCGATCCCAGCGAGTTACCCATGTGCCGATGGGGGATTCAGTCGTCCCCGTCACAGCAGCTATCTCGGCGGCGAGGCGTTCGCAAAGATCCGAGTCGCTCAGACTTAGCGCCGGGTCTCCCTCCGTCCGGCCGGCGAAGCCGCGCATCACTGCCCCGCCTCCCCTGGGTCTGGCGTGCGCCCATTTACGTGAGTACCAGGCGCACGCAATCAGCAGACCGTTCTCCGAACTTGGAACAAGCCAGCCACTGGCACCTTGGGGTGCGGGGACGGATCCTCCCGGATACAGAAACGAAACGACGGCTGAGCTCGAGTAACGGATGCGGGAGAGAGCATCGGCCATGCTCCCGTCGAGCGGCTTCAGGACCTCCTGTGCTGCATACGCTGGAAGGGCCACGATCACTGCGTCGGCGTGCAGCGTCTCGCCGTCGGTCGTTACCTCGTAGCGTCCATCGAGTGCCCGGATCGCTCGTACAGGCGCGTTACATCTAAGGGTGGTCCGCTCGAAAGAGTTAGTGAGACGGTCGACGAGCCGCTCCATTCCCCCGGACAACCCCACGAAGGGATGGGTCCTGGATTGTCCCTGCATCCCCATCAGGCCCCTCATGACGCTGCGCGAGGAGCGAGCCGCCGCGTTGATCTCGGGAGCGGCCGCGGCCAGGCCGAGCTCGGAGGTCCGCCCCGAACGCGAGGCACCGAACATCGGATCCGCAATCCGTTCCAGCACCTGCGCCCCGAACCTCCGGCGCACGAACTTCTCAACGGAAACATCGGGGCCCGACAGAGGGCCGGGCAGGAAGAGGTCGGCGAGGCCACGAAGGCGCCCCGCGGGGGAGAGGCCCCGGCACCTGAGCAGCGCACGGGGAGAGGCCGGCACTCCACGCACGAAGCCGGTCGGGAAGGGAACAAGCCGGCCACCGCTCCAGATGCGCGCCCCGGCAGTGACAGGACGAACGAGGTCGTCGGCCAGGCCGAGGTCCCGGCAGAGGTCCAGGGCCGCAGGGTTGGTCGTGAGGAACCAGTCGGGCCCGGCCTCGACCGCAGCGCCGTCGACGTCAAGTGTTCGAATCTTTCCTCCGGGCCGGTCCGTGGCCTCGAGCACAACCACATCCAGGGCGCCGTCTCGGTCGAGAACACGCGCCGCGGCAAGCCCGGTTATACCGGCGCCAATCACTACTGCGCGCGGCGTTCCCTCAGGCATTCGGCCTCCATTCGTGTACGAAGTCCACAAGCCGCTGCAGAGTGCCCGGGTCGGTTTCCGGGAGAACGCCGTGACCGAGGTTGAAGACGTGCCCCCGGCCGCCGCCCCGCTGGAGCACCTCGCCGGCGTGTGAGCGCACCGTGTCCCACGGCGCCAGGCAGACGGCCGGATCGAGGTTTCCCTGGAGGATGACGGATCCTCCGGTGCGCGTCCGGGCCACGTCCAGCGGCGTCCGCCAGTCCACACCGACGACGTCGGCACCCGACTGCGCGAGCAGCCCCAGCAGTTCTCCGGTCGTGACCCCGAAGACGATTCGCGGAACGCCCGCCGCCTCCAGTCCCCCGAGGATTCTCCTTACTGCCGGTAAGACGAAGTCCTCGTATTCCTTTGGTCCGAGATGGCCGGCCCAACTATCGAACAGCTGGATCGCCTGGCAGCCGGCGTCCACCTGGGCGCGCAAGTACTCGAGCATGGCACCGGCGAGTACATCCATTAGGCGGTGCCAGACCGCCGGCGCGCCGTACATGAGAGCCTTCGCCCGAGCGTGGTTCTTGGAGGGTCCGCCCTCGATCAGGTAACTCGCGAGGGTGAAGGGAGCGCCAGCGAAGCCGATCAATGGGACATCGAGCTCCCCGCGGAGGATGCCGATCGTCTCGAGGACGTACGGGACACCCTCCTCGGGCGTCAAGGGAGCGAGCGCGTCGATTCCGGTCTCATCGGTGAGAGGCGACTCGATGACCGGTCCGACTCCGGGCACTATCTTCAAGCCGACCCCCATTGCTTCGAGGGGGACGACGATGTCGCTGAACAAGATGGCCGCGTCTACGCCCAATCGTCGAACCGGTTGGAGTGTGACTTCTGCGGCGAGATCCGGCGTCCGGCAGAGACTGAGGATGTCGTGCGTCGCACGGAGCGCGCGATATTCGGGAAGGCTGCGACCGGCCTGGCGCATGAACCATACGGGTGTGACATCGGAGACCTCGCCGCGACACACCGTCAAGAAACGTTTGTTCATATGTAGGTCACAGGGTAAAGGCGCCGTCTCTCATCCGTCCGAAACCCTGAGCACGGCGGCGCCCGATACGCCCCCGGTCGCCAGAGCGGTGAGGGCGACGTCGGCCTCGTGTAGGGAGAACGGGGTTGTCGTCGTCCGGATCGGAATCCGCGCAGCGACCTCGAGAAGTTCACGTCCGTCGGCGCGCGTATTTGCGGTGACGCTTCTTAGCTCCCGTTCCTCGAAGAGGTGGCGCCGGTAGTCGAACGTCGGGATGGTGCTGAGATGTATTCCGGCGATCGCGAGCTTGCCCCCCCGGTCGAGATGCTCGAGGGCAACCGGCACCAGTGTCCCTGCCGGCGCAAAGAGAATGCTCGCGTCGAGGGGAGTTGGAGGTGGGCCGGAGCCGTCACCCGTCCACCGTGCGCCCAGCTCTTCAGCCAGTTTGCGCGCCCGAGCCGAGCGGGTGAACACGTAGACCTCGGCGCCCTCAAAGACTGCTACCTGAGTGGCGATGTGAGCCGAGCCCCCGAATCCATAGATGCCGAGTCGGCCCCCGGGAGGGAGGTCGGCCCGGCGCAACGCCCGGTAGCCGATGATCCCTGCGCACAACAAAGGCGCGGCATGCTCGTCGTCGAACGCGTCCGGGATTTCGTACGCATATTCCTCGTCGACGATCGCAAACTGTGCGTATCCGCCGTCTGCGGTCCACCCGGTGAAATCCGGATCGAGGCACAGGTTCTCCCGACCCGCTGTGCAGAAACGACATCCCCCACACGTCTTGCGGAGCCACGCGACACCAACACGCGCTCCGACGGGGAACCGTGTAGCACCGGCACCGGCGGCGTCCACGATCCCCACGATCTCGTGGCCGGGGATCACATTGGGACGGACGACGGGAAGGTCGCCCTCCGCGACGTGGAGGTCGGTCCGGCAGACCCCGCACGCCGAGACGCGCACCCTTATCTCCTTCGGCTCCGGTTCGGGCACCGGCCGCTCGACGAACTCCAGGGGGCCGGACTCGATCGGTCCCGGGCGCCGCACTTCCCACGCTCGCACATGGCAAGCCTATAAACGGCGCGCCGAACCGGAGTTTGGCTGTGTAATTGGCTCATGGAATACGACGCGATCGTGCTTGCGGGAGGGCGGGCCCGGAGGTTCGGCGGGGTCGACAAGGTGCTTATCGAAGTCGGGGGCAAGACCCTCCTCGAAAGGGCCCTTGCCGCGGCGCGCCGAGCGCGCTCGACGGTTGTCGTGGGTCCCGAGCGCCCCGGCTTCGAAAGCGTGTCCTGGCTGCTCGAGGATCCCCCTCGATCCGGACCTGTACACGCCCTGCTGGCCGGCCTGGGCGCCGGATCGGCGCCGCTCGTCGCGGTGCTCGCGGCGGACCTCCCCTTCGTTTCCGTCGCGGTCGTCGAGCGGCTTGTCGCCTCGGTGGGCGGCGCGGACGGCGCCGTTGCCGTCGACGGCTCCGGCCGGGACCAGTACCTGTTGGCGGTCTACCGGCGCGCCGCTCTCAGGTCGGCGCTCAAGAAGCTGCCGTCGTCGGTCGGCGCGCCCCTGCACAGAGCCGTGGCTTCTCTGGAACTTGTTCGCATCGAGGACGAGTCCGCTTCGAGCGACTGTGATACGCCGGATGATGTGACCGCCGCCAAGAGACTAATCGAGGAGGAGGAACGTGTTCGAGGAGTGGATTGACGAGCTGTGCGAGTTGTTGAGCATCGATCCGAACGACGTCGACATCGACGGCCTGCTCGATCTCTCGCGCGAGGCGGCCCACGGGATCGAACGGCGAGCCGCTCCAGTCACGACCTATCTCGTAGGTGTCGCCGTCGGCGCGGGAGCCGACGCCGAGGAGGTCATGTCGAAGGTGTCGGGACTGCTCGAAGACCGGACCTAGGACCCTCGGGTACTCCGGTTGTCCCTGATACGGCAGAATCGGCGGTCATGACCAGGCTTTTCGGAACCGATGGGGTCCGCGGCGTGGCGAACTCCGAGCTCACGCCGGACCTGACCCTCACGCTGGGCAGAGCCGCCGGCCGCGTCCTTGCCCCCAACGGGGGACTCGTTGTTGTTGGTCGAGACACGCGTGTTTCGGGGCCGATGCTGGAGGGAGCTCTTGTCGCCGGATTGTGCTCGGCTGGATGCGAGGTCCATCTCGCCGGGATCCTCCCGACTCCCGCCGTTGCCTTCCTGACGATCGACGAGGGAGCGGCCGCCGGAGGGGTTATCTCGGCCTCCCACAACCCCGTGCCGGACAACGGGATCAAATTCTTCTCCTACGAAGGGCTGAAGATCTCCGCGGAGGCCGAGCTTGCCATCGAGGAACTGATGGAGGCGGAGTTCGAAGATCTTTTGGCGGGAGACGCAGTGGGGACCGCGCAGACGCTTCACGGCGCCCTCGATCGTTATCTGGCGCACCTGCTCGGAGCGATGGAGGCGTCGATGGACGGCCTTCGGGTTGTCGTCGACTGTGCGTACGGCGCCGCATGGGAGGCGGGGCCGCGAGCACTCGCGGCCGCCGGAGCCGATGTCATCGCGCTGCATGCGGAGCCCGACGGCCACCGGATCAACGTCGACTGCGGCTCCACTTCACTTGGCGAGCTGGCGCGCACGGTGGTGGCGGAATCCGCGGACCTCGGGCTCGCGTTCGACGGTGATGCGGACAGAGTTCTCGCTGTGGACGAGCAGGGGAACGAGGTCGACGGTGACCGCATCATCGCAATGGCCGCGCTGCGGATGCACGAGGCGGGAGTGCTGAAGAACAACCTCGTCGTTACCACCGTGATGACAAACCTGGGTTTCCACCACGCTCTCAAGGAACGGGGAATCGAGGTGGCCGCGGCGCCCGTCGGAGACAAACACGTGGCGGAAGCTATGGCCGATCGAGGGGCGATCCTCGGAGGTGAGCAGTCGGGGCACGTCATCTGGGGCAAACACTCCACCACCGGCGACGGTGTTCTCACGGGCATGAAGCTCGCTGAGATTGTGGCAACCTCGGAGCGGGCGCTCTCGGAGCTAAGCGATGTGTTCGAGACGTTTCCCCAGGTGCTGATCAACGTCCCGGTCGCCTCGCGCGGCGCTCTGCAGTCCGCCGAGCCGGTGTGGGCGGAAGTGCGCGATGCCGAAGCTGCACTCGGCGACGACGGTCGCGTGCTTCTGCGCGCGTCTGGAACCGAGCCACTCGTGAGAGTCATGGTGGAGGCCGTCGACGAGACGACGGCGCGCCGAACCGCCGAATCGCTGGCCCGGATTGTGGAGCGTGAACTCGGAACCTGACCCGAGTTCTACTGCGCGCGCCCCACTTCGGCGACGAACCGTTCGACCGCATCGAGGATCGCATCCATCTCCGGCTTCGCCGGGTCGCTCAGTGGCCAGTGGTCGCTGCCGGGAAGTTCCACGTACCTCGCATCGGGGATGTTCTCGGCGAGATAGCGCCCCTGACCGACGTCGATGACGTGGTCGTCGCGCTGATGGATCACGAGAGTCGGGACTCTTAATTGCTTGAGGAAAGGGCGCACGTCGTCGCCGAGGCTGGTGCGCAGCAGGTTGAGGGCCGCGCCAGGACTTGCTCCGCGTCGCTCCACCCGTGCTGCCCATCTCACAAACGTTGGATCGTCGGCCGCGCTCGGGCTGACTCCGCGCACGCTGGCTCCGGCTCCCCACCCACTCTCGATGTAGTGCAACAAGCGCTCGCTTTGAGATTCCGGCCATCCCCAAGGGTGATTTTCGGCCCTGCCCATTCGCGCGTAAGTCCCGTAGAGGACCAGGCCTTGGACTCGGTGTGGATGCTCGACTGCAAACTGGACGGCCATTGGGCCACCCTCGGAGATGGCGAGGATGACGCACTGCTGGCTGCGCGCTGAGCGCAACACTGCACGGATGTCGTTCATGCGCTCGTCCAAGATCGGCAAATCTGCTGTGCGATCCGATAGGCCTGTTCCGCGCTTATCGAAGGCGATCACGCGTGCGACATCCGCCAGCCGTCGATACAGGAGACCGGCAGGTCCGAAGGCCCATATCTCCTCCATGGGATAAACCCATCCAAAAACCACAAGCACATCGATTTGGCCCCTGCCGAACACCTGATACGCAATGTGCACGTTCCCATTGCGCGTGTAGTGCGTAGGGGATGCATCCGGTGGCTCAGTGGCTCTCGAAACTGCGTCTGGGGGAGCTGACTGCTTATCGCGGAGCGCGCTGATGTAGAGATCATGGGTTTCAGGCGCTGGATCTACGCCGAGTTCCTCGGCCAGCACCCGCCGGCAGTGCTCGTAGGTTCGCACGGCTTCCGCGCGATCACCTGCTTCGAGGTGAAGCCGCATCAGTCTGCGATGAGCGGTTTCGCGGAACGGTTCGAGTCCGATCACTTCTTGTGCCAGCTCGACGGCACCGGCGGCGTTTCCGGAGCGCGCCCGAATGTCGGCGGCGGCCTCAAGCGCTCGCACGTACAGCGCGCGCATGTCGAGGCGAACGGCTTCTACCCACGCACCACTCTCGCCGGGCAGGAAGGGGCGCGCCAGAGTCTCCAATGCGAGTTGAATGGTGGTGGGGTCGACTTCGTGATCTTCTTGGAGGCCACGCTCCATCACCTGAACGGCTCCCTCGGCGCGATGGAGGTCGACCTCCGTCTCCTCCGGGAGCTCGAGTTCGTAGGCACCAGCGAGTGCTCTGATATGAGCGGACTTGCCGTCGTCGACGGATTCCAGGAGCCCGCGCAGTTTCGACATCACCGCAGAGAGGTGCCGTTCCCACGCGTGCGGTAGGTCATCTCCCCAGATCCGGTCGGCCAGGGCAGCGCGGTCCACGGCATGCGCGGCGACCAGTAGCGATGCGAATGCGATCCTCCCCTGCCGGCCGGGGAAGTCGGTAGCCTCCACGGTCCGATTGGAACCCTCCAGGCGCAGCCGCCCGGTTACCTGGACCTTCAACGGCACCAACCTTTCTCCAACCTGTCTCCAGCCTGCCGCCAAGCGCCGACGTTCAGTATCGGCTCCAGTCTCAACTAACGCGGGGAAGGAACAAGATGCTGGGAGTTCGGACACGGCCCGACGCAGAGGCAGCGGGAGTATCGATCAGCCCGCTGGCGCCCAATGACGGGTCCGCAGTGGAGGAAGTCTTCGCGGGATTATCCGCGGACAGCCGCTTTGCCAGGTATCACACCGGCACCCCAACCCTTCCCTCCGGGGTGAAGGCGCTTCTGCGCCGTATCGACGGCGACGGCGTGGTCGCACAAGTGGCCAGGGGACCCACGGATGCCGCAATCGGTTTGGTGTGGCTGATTCGGACCGGCGACTCCGAGGCGGAGCTCGCCATCGAGGTCGTCGATGCCTGGCAAGGACGTGGGATCGGATCCCGGTTGCTCAGTGCAGCTGAGCTAACGGCGGCGAAAATCGGGATCGACTGCCTGAGAGCCGAGGTGCTCGGAACAAACCGCGCCGCGGTGCGCCTTCTCCGCAAGTCCGCTCCTCACGCGAGGGTGGAATCGGAGGGCCCGGAGTTGGTGTTCGAGTGGGAGCCGGGAGTCCTCGCCGCGGCCCGGCGAGCGGCCTAGAAATAGGGCGAGGCTCTCGCCCCCTCCGCGCCCCTGTCGTCCTGCA
>OCZV010000250.1_pt1 | contig 19886 bp, 15 predicted proteins | sample 1539051 | NCBI WGS metagenome assembly OCZV01 (sample SAMEA3113581, study PRJEB22503) | soil metagenome
CGGCATCACGTCGTTCGATTCCGTTCGTAGTCACGGAGCCGAGCCGCCGCGCCGAGCACTCGTCCTTCCACCTGCTCCGGCCAATCCCGTCGAAGCTCTCGGAACGGTAGGGTCGCCCACCTCAACAGCGACGCGGCCTCGAATAGGAGGTATTCGGTCCCGCTGGAGACGCCGACCGAAAGATAACGATCGAGAAACAGCCGGTAACCAGCCTCACAGCCTTCGGCGGAGAGATACGAAAGGAAGTGCCCGACGTCCGAGTGAGGCGGCCCCACGATCGCTCCATCTGTGTCGATGAACTCCACGCCGGCATCCCCCACCAGAACCTGGTCGTCGTGAAAACTTCCGTGCGTCGTTGTGACGTTGCCGTCGCGTGCGCAAAGCAGGGCCGCAAGGCGCCGGCACAGCTCCGTTGCGAACGCTTCCATGCTCGGCAGCACCGATCCGATTATTGCGGCGGTGTCCTGCAGATCCCGGACCTCGTCGTCCGGTGAATAGCGAGGTAAACCCTCGACGCGGCTCAGATGCAGCGACGCAAGAGCGTCGGCGACCTCCGGCATCCATCGTAAATAGTCGTCGGTGTCACGAAGGTCGGCGAGGCGGGCACCTTCGCCGCTCGCCTGTATAACCATTCCGAGATCTGCCCACCACGCGAGCGTCCGCGGGGTCGGCACGCCGGATCGCCTCATCGCGGCCCCGATCCGATGCAACCTGCCCGCCCCGTCGTTTCTGAGCTTTCCGTAGACGGTCTCGGGCGCCAATCCAGCCACGTCGAATTTCAGCACCGCTCTTTTCTGCGCTTTGTAGCGAACGAGTTCGACGCGGCACCCGCGTACGTCTCCGCCGAACGCGTGGGCCAGGTGTCGCTGGAAACGACGCCCCATGGCCTCCGGCGACGCTGCCGTGCGCAACCCTGGGAGGCCAACGTCGGTGGGAAAGAGTTGTGCCAGCCCATCTATTCGATCGACGTATACCGCCTGCTCGTTCGAATCGGCGCGACCGCGCGCCGCCCCATAACGTGCTGCGAGCTTCGCAGCGCGAGCCGGCGGGTACAGAGCTAGATGCGCTGTCACCGGCACGGTTCGTCCGTCGGCTCCCTCACATTCAAGCCGGTACTGCACTTGTGCATATCTCTCCGGCTTGTATCTGACGTAGTAGGGGTGACACTCGCGGACGGTTATATCGCCAAAGCTCTCGTCGAAGAGTCCGGCGATGGCGTCGGCATGCAGCGCGACGTCCATGCCGGGCATGCGCCGGTCCGTCGGGAAGATAGCCATCAGTGCGCGGGATCGACGACGGGAGAGACTCCGGCAAGAGAGCGCATCAACGCCGGCACCGCCATCGGATGCAGCGAGATGAGGGCGAGAAGCGCGCCGGTGGCGTCCCGCTCGGCTTCGTCCATCGCAGCGTGGTGAAACATGATCCCTACCGGGCCGTCTCTTCGGATCGCCGCCGCCACCAGCTGCCCGAAATCCGGCTTGTTTAGGCGGACCCCCTTTCGGTGGGCGAACCAATCGACGCCTACCGGCAACTCGAGCAGGTCCGGGATGGCCAACGGGACGGCCCGTGCTTCGCGCGATAGGACGCGGAAGCCGAGCTCAGCAAGGCACAATCCCGTCGCGCGCGTACATCTATTCCAGGGAGGCGTGAAGATCGGGTCGATCGAGGATCCGAGAAGGTCCGCGAGTCGCTTCCGCCCCGCGGCGACGTCTCGGCGCTGCTGTCTCCTCGGTCGCGATGGACCGAACTCGTTCTTGCGACCGGTCGACTCGTGATTCAGGTGAGCGAACCCATGCTGATGGAACCCGATCCCGCCCGAGGACCGCTCTGCGTGGGCAAGGAGCGATCGCGCCAAGCCCTCGGTCACATCACTTGGTATGACTGCAAGGTCGACGGGCAGCGCGTGCTTGGCGAAAAGCTTCAGGAGTGCCCACAGACCGTCGTCATCCCAACCCACGTCGTCGGCTCGGAAGAAGATCCGTACCGGACGCTCCGTGCGGTCGAGCGCCGCCCGTATCGGATCGAGCCAACCGTCCATCGTCAGCTCGCCTTTTTGCCAAAACGGTCGGCATGGAGTTCGGTCATGATCCGCAGCGTGTTCGGCGCGCCGTAAAGGTCAAAGGAAAGACGGCGCGGCCGGAAGCGGAGCAGCGAACGAATCTCTTTCGCCAGGCTGACTGCATTCAATCGAGCCGGGTCTAGGACTCGCACCGCATCGAATCGTTCGAGGAGGCGCGCCCGCTTCGTCTGTTCGTCCTCGCCGTTCTCCGCGAACGGCACGACAAGGGCAGGGATTCCGGCCTGCATGAGGTCGAGAGCCGTGTTGTATCCGCACTGGCTGACGGAGGCACGCGCCGTGGCCAATTCAGTACCCAGGTTCGGCACCGATCGTTTCAAGACGAGATTCCGTCGCCCTGCCGCTTGCCTTTGCATGGACCGCCAATCATCCGTTGGGAAAAACGGACCGGTGATGATCCGCACAGGAAGATCACCGAGTCCGTCCTGCGCGGCCACAGCCGATCGCATCAAGGACACGCCCGCGATGCCACCGCCGGCCGATACGACGAGGTCGCGGCGGACTCCGTGGCCGTTGGGAGGCGCAGCCCTCGATGCGACAAAGCCTGTGTAGTAGGCGGGCGTGTGCATGGGTGTGCGCGGTCGGAAGGATTCGTCCAAGCGAACAAAGTCCGGGTCGGAGTGCACCAGGACCGCGTCGAAATAACGATTGGCGAGCTCGCTGGCACGGTCGTCGAACTCTTCCTGATCGGCACCACGGCCGACCAAGATGTCGCGAACGCTAGAAACGACGATCGGGGCAGACGGCCCGAGGCTCGCGGCCTCATCGAGCAGAGGGATGAGTTCCTGCGCGAACCTCCTCTTGCCGAAGGGGAAAAACTCGATCAAGACAGCCTCCGGCCGCAGGGAGCGAAAGATCTCCACGATCTTCTCCCGTCGGAGCCGGCACACACGCTCAAGACTCCGGCGCCGGTCGTGACTAATCAGCCGGCCGTCGATCGCTGCTCCAAGGGCCGGCAGCGCGAGTACTTCGACGCCCGCGGGAGGCCTTTTCGCTGGGGGGAGCTTCCCGCCGCAAAGAAGTACGACCCGGAAGCGCCGCGCCAACTCCTCGCACAAAGCAAACGATCGCGTCAGGTGGCCGAGCCCGAGAGAGTGCTGACAGTAGAAAAGCAATGGGGGCCGCGACGTGCTCATCGAAGCAACTCCCGGGCCTCGTGTAACAGAGACGGAATCTGCTGTGATGCGCGGGCGCGCAAACGCGTTACAGCCCTAACCGCTCGCTCGGCAAGGGCAGCCGACTCGTGCACGCGCATGGAATCTCGGTCGGGCACAGGACGAACAGACGAATATCCGCCGATGAATGCCGCGGCTCGCGCTCTTTCGGATTGAGGGGTGACGAGATCGAGGATCCGATAGTAACGAAGCAGGCCGAGGAAATTGCCGAGGTCGGCGCCGGCGGAGCCGATGGATGTGCGATCGAAATCGATGAGCGCAACCCGATCCCCCTGCAGGATCGCATTGTTCTCGTTGGTATCACCGTGGACGAACACCCGCTCGTCAGACGCCTCGTCCCATCGCACACGGAGGTCCTCGAGCAGGGCGACGAGCGCCTCCTCCACATCGGGTCTAACCATGCGGATGCCGCCGGCTCTGCGCTGCAGGCGCACAAGCGCATCGCGAACATCCCCGATGCCGTCGTTCACCGGAACGGAGTGAAGCGTTGCCAGCGCGGCACCGTATGCGCGCAGACCGGCAAGGAGTCGCACTCCCGTCAAACTACGGATCGACTCACCCACGATCGGCTCGACCAAGAGGGTCCGGAGTTGCTTCGAATACGCGAGCGGCTGCGCTATTCGCAGCCAGGCGCTCTGCGCGCGGCGCGCCAGATCCCCTTGTATGCGGTAGGTGCGTTCCCCCTCATCCCCGGCGTGTACCTTCGCGTAGGCGACGATCTGGCCGGAGTCGTCGAGGCACTCCACGACGGCCGAGGCTTCCGGATAGTAGTCGACCAGTCGGCTCGTGACCCACCGTCTATTTATGAGCTGCGTCACGTCGTCGTGCGCGCCTGCAACCGCGGACAGGTTCGTGATCCTGCGATCGTTGGGCCAGACCCAAAACACCGTCTCGAGTTCCGAGTCGTAAGCGACCGACCGAAAATCTCCTGCGTAGCACGCGTTCCTTTTCGCATTAGAGAACGCGCGCTCGCCCCTGCTCTTGCTGCGGAACGTGCCGGCGGCCACGTGGAGCACTCGACCGTCGGCCTCTAACCGATAGACCACGCGAACGCGCTTGCCGGGCCGGTAGCTGACACAGCTTAAGCGGCAGGAATGGATCGAGACCGGGCCGTGCCGGCCGGTGGTCGTCGATAGACGGCGCGCCATCGCGTCGAGATTCAGCAGCTCATCCCGCTGTGGCACCATCGGATCCGCGGCCAACGCGAGCGGATTGGGATTCACGATCCCTCCACCTCCGAATGAACGAGGCTCGGCCGCAGCGGAGCTATCAGGGTGATGAATCTGGCATCGGGGCCGGTCGTCGACGCGCTTACGACCGGAGCTCGCATTTTCGTGCCGTAGCGAGGCGATACCCACCCCGCCTCGACGGAGACGGAGACGGAGGCCGGCGACAAGAAGACGAGCGCCAGCCCCGGCGATACCACGACCTGATTCCCACCTGCGGCTACAAGGTCCGTCCGGCCCCAGGCCTCCGGCGAGAGATGCCAGCGGAGGTCGTAACGATGCTCGCTCGGGGCGCTCAGTTGGTCCTCGACCACCCAACAATCCCCGGTGACGAAAAGGATGCGCCGAGTGTGGACGGCGTCGTAGCAGGGACTCTCGGCTCGGCCCAAAAGCACCTCGACACCTGGAACACCCCACCGGCCGAGGAATGTTCCAGTCGCGGTCTGACTGCCGGGGCGGCCCCGTCGGTATGGAGTTTGGTCCAGGCCGTCGACGCACACCGTGTTGTGCGCCGGTGTGCCCTTGAACCAGCGCCGCATATTGGGACCGTCTTCGGAGTAGGTATAGCGGCCCGGGTCCACGATCAGCGGGCGGCCGTAAGCAAAGACCTCCATGTTCAACAAGTCGTAGTGTCCGTGCCCTCCGTCCCCGAGCGGCCCGCAGTCGAACACGAGGAAACGCTCGTGTGAGTACCGACCACCCTCATCCCCCCAGCCGCTCCGATGAAAGAAGTAGCCGGCGTCGGGGAAGCTCGCACTGTTATTGCTTGGCGGTCTCCCGTCGGCGCCCCTGGTTGCGACGTAGATAAAGTCAGATCGGTCGAGCAGCGATCCGGCCAGGCGCAGCACCTCCGGGTAGGAGGCAACGTCTGCGTCCGACAACGCGGGAACGAGTCCATCCGGCCTGTGGCAATGAAGGGCGAACTCACAGGCCCGCTCGAGAAGCGGATCGAAACCGTCGGGCAGGGACAGAGAGAACCGCCGGGCATTCTCCCGCGCACCCACCAACGACCTAAGGGCCACGAGATGATAGTGAGTCGAGTTCTCACGATGAACGCCGTCGGATCGGAACCCCTCCGTCAGAATTGTGTGGAGTTCGGAGATCGTGAAATCCACGAGTTCCGAATCGGGGTCGAGCGACGGGAACGCGAGCGCAACCACAAACAGCGCGTAGATCTCCAAGATTCGGTGATTCCTGAAAGGCTCCGGCGTCAACCCGTGTCGAACGAACTCGACGTGTTCGGACATGCTGGCGAGAACGCTTACGTCGAGCCCTCGTTTCAGGCCCGGAAAGGCAGGCGACGATGCCAACCGAACCCAGGCATAGGTCCAGTTCTGCATCCTGCGAGCTGCCACATCGCTCGCGTCGGAACCCACCGGGACCTGACGGATCCAGGAGCCGACCAATCCCTCCCATGTATTGAGAAAACTGGGGTCTCCCGTCTCCACAAAGGCATGGGCGAGATCCAGTCCGTAGTAGAACTTGTTCCACTCGATGCGCCATTCGTCATCCGGTGGGAGATCGGCGCCGAGCCAGTCCGGTTCTGTTCCGAGTTCGCGCGTTATCCCAGCGTGGGTAAATCGCCCGGCGCGGACGGCCTCCGCAACCGATCGGTCGTTGTGGACGTCCTGCGTGATGCAGTAGACGGGACGGGGCAGGATCTGATGGCTCGCATTGGCCGACCGGTTGGACGTTCCTCCCATCACGCGATCACCTGTTCGAACAGCTCCGCGAGCTCGCGCGCCAGGACGTCTCCGTCGAACCTCTTGTGGACGCTCGCTCGGCCCGCTTGTGCCAGCCGCCGTGCCAGATCGCGGTCTGCCTTGATCCTTTGGACCGCGTGTGCGAGAGCTTCCGGGTCATCCTGGGGGACGAGCAAGCCGTTGACTCCGTCGGTAATGAGTTCCGGAATCCCCGACACCGGAGTGGTAATCACGGGAACTCCACACCACATCGCTTCGAGGAGGACGTTCGGGATGCCGTCGCGGTCTCCGTTGTCCAGGACGCGACACGGAAGGCAGAAGACGTGCGCGTCCCGGTAGCGGTGGTACACCTCCTCCTGTCCGATCTGACCCAGCATTCGCACTTTGTCGTCGAGACCGAGGCGCGCGATGCGGCCTCGAAGGTCGTCACCAACGCTGAAGTTCTCTCCGACGTCGTCGTCCTCGCCCACAATCTCGGCACCAAAGGGCACGCCGCGGCGATCGAGAAGACCGCACGCCTCCACGAAGACATCGAGTCCTTTCTTGCGGACAAGCCTGGCGACGGAGAGAAGGCGGAACCCACTTTGCGCTGGGATGTCGGTGAGGGCTGTCGTGGAGAACCGTCGAAAATCGTCGTTCAAGCCGTGGTACACGCGGTGGATCGGAGTCCCGTTGGACATCTGATTTAGGTGCCGGCGGTTCGCATCGGTGCACGTGACGACGAACTCGGCGGCGCACACCTTTCGCCGGAGGAGATCCCGTGGGTTCAACCGATCGGCATAGATGTCCTTGGCGTGCGCGGTGAACGAGAACGGCAGGCCGCTCATAATCGATGCGAGCCAGGTGATCGTCGTCGTGTCGTGCGCGAAGTGAGCATGGAGGTGGCGGATGTTCGGAGTGCTCATCACTCGGTCGGCCAGCGCCACGGCCACCATCAGATCCCTCACGTAGCTGATCTTTGGCCATGACCAGAACGACCTCCGCGTGAGAATGGACTCGGTAAGAGCCAACCTGACAGCGCGGACAAAACCCATCGGCCTGCGGCGAAGCACGCGCGCAAGGCACGGCATGAACGAAGGGGCATTGGTCACCAACCAGCGCAGCCGCGAGCCCTCCGAGATGCGGGTTGTGGGTGGCAGATAGTCCGGGCGCGTTCGAATCCGATCGATCACGGGATGGTGCTCACGCTCATCGCGCGGCTTTACAACGAATATGAACAACCCAACTCCCGCCCTCTCGAGGCGATACACCTCGCTGGAGATGAACGTCTCCGACAACACCGGGAAGCCCTTGAGCACGTAGGCCACGGAGCGCGTAGGGCGCGCCGCAGTGGGATCCGTAGTCACTGCAGAACTCCTTCGGCCGCCTCGACCGTCGCCCGAACGCGTTCCGGCCAATTCGGTGCCTGTGACCGAAATGGATGAGTTGACCGACACAGGATCGCGGTCGAGAGGTACCACTCGATGCAGTCGGGGATGCCTCCCAGGCTCTCGCACAGTGGATGGAGAACCGCAAGGACGCGCTCGAGATCGGCGCCTCGCCCGCGTACGACGTCGGCTGCATAGGTAGCAACGTCAAGGGCCGCGGGGGCCATGCACATGCCGTCGAAGTCGATAACGACGTGGCTATCTCCGTTCACGATCAGTTGATCTACGTGGAAGTCCCCGTGGGCAGCAACAAGAGGAACGTCGACGGGAAGGCGGCGAGTCAACTGGTAGATCAGGGCGTGAAGGCGCTCGGCAAGTTCCGGCACCACAACTCCCGCGAGGCGCGCGTGGCGATCGGCCTCCGACAGCTGATGGGCGGGCAATGTGGGAGCCAAGCCGGCGAATTCACATGTGTGTAGCGTGCGTAAGAAAGCACCAGCCTGGCCCGCCGCATCGATTGCATTCCCGGGAGTGATCCCCGGCACGACCTCCTGCGCCGTGAGACGGAGATCCTGGATTCCGGCCACCAGTCTCGGCGTGCAGAGAGACGGCTCCCCCGCGCTGGTACTCAAGCCGGTAAGAGCCGCGTCGAACTGCCGCTCTTTGGCGTAGGCCTTGAGGATTGAACCGCCGAAGCGAAGGACCGCCCGCGACGCCGGCTTGTAGCCGAGGACCTCCGGGCCGTCCGGAGACTCCGCAACGGGGGCTTCGGCGCTCGCAAGGTAGCGGACGAGCATCGACCCGGGAGCTGCAAGTCCGGGCAGCTTCACGTCGAACGGCAGCCACGTGATGATCGCGTTGACTCCGGACTCGTGGATCACGGGTCGTACGCCGGGCGAACGTCCGTCGACCAACGCGGCCATTTCCGTGAAGCGTGGATTGCGGACTTTTGCCGCAAGATCCTGCCCCGCGATTACCGTCGCTACGGCATGATGCTCTCGGTCTTCGAGCGTTGTTCGGTAGTGGACCATGACCCGCTCCTGCGGGTCGTATCTCACACGGGCGATCCGAAGATCCTCCAGGTCGACATTCTCGAGATCTGGTCGGAGCGAGCGGTGCAGGACGTCACGCATTTCATCCGTGTCGAGCAACTGCGACATCTCTGGGAGCGCTGGGTCGGGAGGAGGCAGCACCGGCTGCGGGGATCGCGACGAGGACGTAGCACGCGGCGCGCTCACCCGGCGCGCCGCGTGTGCCGCTGTCCGGCCCTCCGCGAGGCTATGGAACGTCCCTCGTCGAGCGAGCAGTTCGTCAGGAGAACCGTCCTCGACGATCCGGCCTTTGTCGAGCACGATCACCCTGTCCGCGGTGCAAGCCAGGGCTATCGAGTGGGTGATGATGATCGTCGTTCGGCCCTTCGTCAGCTCCGACAGCCCTGCCATAACCTGAGCTTCACTGACGGCGTCGAGTCCCGTAGTTGGTTCGTCGAGGACGAGGATCGGCGGATCCCTCAACAGGACACGAGCTATGCCGAGTCTCTGGCGCTGGCCTCCGGAGAGCCCCACGCCCCGGGGACCGAGTTCAGTGTCGTAGCCGGCCGGCAGCTCCATGATGAAGTCGTGTGCCCGCGCGCGGCGCGCCGCCACAACGGCCTCGGTGAACGTGGCGTCGGAGGCGTACGCGATGTTGGCCGCGACGGTCCCGCTGAACAGGACGGTGTCTTGGAGAAGGAATCCCACCTGCCTGCGCAGCCAATCCAGAGAGCAATCACGCGCATCGCGTCCGTCGATGGAGACGCGGCCCGAGGCCGGGTCGTAGAAGCGCGCTATGAGAGCGGCGAGCGTCGACTTGCCCGCCCCCGATGGTCCGACGATCGCCACATGTGAACCGGGGGTTACGAGCAGCGTCGCGTCGCGCAGAGCCGGCCGTCCCGTAGCGTAGGAAAAAGAGACATCGTCGAACTCGACCTCGCCGGCAGCCCGACCGCGCCCGAACGTATTTGCTCGATCCTCAAGCTGAATGTCGGTTGCGAGGATCTCGGCCACACGATCAGCGCGGGCGACGCTCCGGGACACCTTGCCCATCTGACGGGCGATGTCTCTCAGTGGCTTGTACGTTTTTGATGCATAGGATGCGAACACGACGAGGTCCCCGGGTGACAGTTCCCCGGCGGCTACCCTCAGGACACCGACCACGACGACCAGCGCTGATGCGACCCCGCCGAGAACGTCGATGAGACCGCTGAACCGGGCTTCGGTCCGGGACAGGAGAACTCCGATCGCAAGCCGAGACTCGCTGCGACGCTCGACACGCTCGTGCTCGAAACGTTCGGATCCGAACGCTTTGACCACCTGCATTGCAGAAAGCGATTCGTCGGCAAGCGACGCTATCTCGCCTTCCTCCGCCCTCTGACGGCGCGCCAACTCTTTCAGTCGCGCCTTGTAGCGCGACGTGACAAAGAAGAGGAACGGACTCACGCCGAGCACGGCGAGAGCAAGCACAGGATCCACGAGCATGGTGACGGCCCCCATCCCGAGGAGGAGCAGCGCCGCTGAAACGATCTCGCCGAGTGACTCCGAAAAGAGCTGCCCAACAGAGTTGACGTCCCCCGTAACTCGCGTCACGAGGTTTCCCTTCTTTTGAGTGTCATGGAAGGAAAGAGACAGGCGCTGCAAGTGGTCGTAGAACACAACACGCAGATCGTGGACGATCTGCTCACCCGATCCCTTCAACCACACCTCCGAGTAGTACTGGGCAAGGGCGCGCATCGCGGCGATCACGAGGATGAGGAGGACGATGCCAAGAAGGAGGACCACGTCGACTCGTCCCAAGCTGAACGGCTGGTCGCGCGCGACCAGCTCGTCAATGACAAACTTCAGCGGCCACGGAGACGCCAGCGTCGCGGCCGTTGACACGATGGTGCACGCGCCGGCCGCCGCAAGCGACCTGCGGTGTCGCTTGACATACGGTCCCAGTACGTGTCTAGCAGTCTTCATACGGTGGCCGGTCTCGACTCCTCGGCGAACCACTCCACCGTTCGAAGGAGTCCTTCCTTGAGCCCGACGTTCGGTCTGTATCCGAGATCGCGGCGAGCGGCGCCGATCTCGGCGCACGTATGACGGACGTCACCGGGGCGCGGAGCGCCGAATGTGGGCCTCGGCTTGGTCCCAATGATGTCGCCCAGGATGTCGAGGAGCTCCAGGAGCGAGTGCGCGCCGCCTCCCGCGATGTTGTATGCCTTGCCCGAACAGATTCGAGCGGGCGCTTCGACCGCGGCCATATTGGCTCGCACCACATCCTCGATGTACGTGAAGTCCCGGCTTTGGTGGCCGTCCCCGTGAACGGTTGGTCCCTCGCCTCGGATCAGCGATTGGACAAAGAGTGGAATCACCGCAGCGTACGCGGAGTCCGGCCGCTGCCGGGGTCCATACACGTTGAAGTAGCGGAGGGCCACCGTCTCGAGCGAATAGAGCTCGGCGAATACCCGACAGTAATGTTCACCGGCGAGCTTGGAGACTGCGTACGGCGACCGCGGGTTGAGCCGAACCGTCTCCGGAGTGGGCATGGTCTCGGCGCCGCCGTAGACACTGCTCGAGGAAGCGAAGATCAGCCTTCGCACTCCAGCATCGACGCACCCCTTGAGCAGCGTGAGCGTCCCGTGCGTGTTTGCGAGGTCGGTGGCGAGTGGGTGTTCAACGGAACGCAACACGGCTCGGTGCGCTGCCTGATGGAACACGACGTCGACGTCCCTCAGGGCGGACCGCACGGTCGCCTCGTCGGCGATGCTGCCCCCGATCACCTCTACGTCGGGGGTTATCGATTCGAGCGATCCGGAGGAGAGATCATCGATAACCCGTACTCCGTGGCCGGCCGCCGCGAGCGACTCGACCAGATGCGATCCGATGAATCCGGCACCGCCGGTAACGAGAGTCCTCACGGCTGCGACCGCCCCCTCTCCGTGAGCTGCCGGCCATTGGAGGACGGCGCCTTCCTTCCGTTTGATGCAGCCCATTCGGTCGAGCCCCCCATCGCGTCTCGTTCGGCTTGCATCCGAATGTCACGGTTGAAGTCGGCAACGAAACGCAGAAGCGACGGACTGCGACCCGACGAGGCCGCGGCGGCGATGAGTCCATCCAGGTCCTTGGGGAGACAAGCTCCGCCGAACCCGCGCTCGCGGGTAACACTCAGGTGATCGGGTCCGATCCTTCTGTCGAGGCCAACGACGGCCTTCACGCGCGGCCACTGAACGTCGTACTGGGCGCACACGTCTGAAAGCTCGTTCGCCATCGCGACCTTGGCAGCAAGCAGGGCATTGGCGCACAACTTCGCCAGCTCTGCCTCGATCGGCCGCACTACGATCGCAGGAGCCTCGGGCGCGACCATGCTCATTAGCTCGACGAGGATCGTTGCCGCCGTGGTCGACCCCGCCCCCACCACAACGCGATCGGGATTCACGAACGTCTCGTCCGGATTGGACGCAACCAGAAATTCGGGAAGGTCCGCGAATTCGATCCGAGGGAACGCGTCGGCCAGCCGGTCGACTGTTCCCGGCGGCACGGTCGACTTGACCGCCACGATGCTGCCCTCACCTAGCACGGGTTCAATCTCGCCAACGGCCGCCCACACCTCATCGAGATCGAAGCCTCCGTCCGGCGAAGCCGGTGTTGGAACGCAGAGGAATACCACTCGACATCCGGCGAGGCGCTCCGGATCTCCGATGCCGAGATAGCGGTCGTATCCGAGAACCCTCAATCCCGCTTTCGAGCATGCTTTCGCCACGGCTCCCCCGACCATGCCCAGGCCGATGACACCAATTCGATCAATCACAAGCTCCTCCCGGATCACAGCCCCACCACGTTGGGGTAGTCGTGCCTGTCGTATGCATTACGTGCATCGAAGATCAGCTGCGCATCGCGCGCGATGCCGTCGAGGTCGTATGTCTCGTGGGGAGTAAGGAGTGCAACGCAGCCTGCCGCCCGTAGGGAATCAGAGTCGACCTCGATACGATCGATACGCCGTCCCTCCACGGTCACTCTCTCGACATAGGGATCGTGGAACGCAACCTCTGCGCCGCGTCGAACCAGCCAGTTCATGACCTTGAGGGAGGGCGATTCGCGGACGTCTCCCACCCCGGCCTTGTATGCCACGCCCAGGACCAGTATTTGAGTTCCGTTGACGGGCCGGCCGACGTCGTTGAGCACATCGGAAATGCGCGCGGCAACCCACGCCGGCATCTGTGCGTTGATGTCCTGGGACTGCTCAAGGATTCTGAACTGATGACCGGCGTCCCGCCGCATCTGCCATCCGAGGTAGGTGGGATCGAGCGGTATGCAATGGCCGCCGACGCCAGGGCCCGGATAGAAGGGCATGAAGCCGAACGGCTTCGTGGCTGCGGCCTCGATCACCTCCCAGATATCGATGCCCGTCTCCCGGCACAGCATCGCCATCTCGTTGACGAGAGCGATGTTCACGTGTCGGAAAGTGTTCTCGAGCAGCTTCGCAAGCTCAGCGGTCCGGCATGACGAGACGGTTGCGACCTCATCTACAAGCTGCCGGTAGAACGTCGCGGCGACGTGCGCGGAGGCGTCGTCCACTCCCCCGACCACTCGCGGAATCTGAGAGAGTTCAAACCGCTGATTCCCCGGGTCGATCCTCTCCGGGCAATATGCGAGAGAGAAGTCGCTCCCTGCGATGAGCCCCGAAGACTCGAGTATCGGGCGGACCACATCTTCTGTCGTTCCGGGATAGGTGGTCGATTCCAGAACGACAAGAGACCCCGGCGTGAGTTGGGCCGCGACCACCGCACAGGCAGCTCGTACGAAAGATAGATCCGGGACGTGATCCTGGAGTGGTGTCGGCACGCAGATGATCACGACATCGGCCCGATCGACGACCGCGGGCTCGGAGGTGAACCGCAACCGCCCGGAGGCGACGGCTGCGGAAAAAACTTTCTCGTCCACTCCCGGAACCGTCAGGAGTCCCGCGCTCAGTTCGTGGACGCGAGTGTCATCGACGTCGATCCCCACTACTCCGAAACCTTTTTGGGCCGCCCAGGTTGCGAGCGACAACCCCACGTACCCTTGGCCGAGCACCACGACTCCGGCGCGCCGATCCTGGATGCGAGAGACAAGCCCGGTGGTCGGGCCGACTAGAGTTTCGGTGGTTGCCATCGCGACTCGTCTAGAAACGGCTGCACTTCTGTCCTCCCCCGTACAAAGGTGAGCCTCAGAACCCCAAGCTAGAAAACGCGCTCATAGAGGCCCCCCAAGCCGGAGGCATTCAAAAGCAACTAGAGAGTTAAGAGTTGGTTAAGCCCGCAGGAGTTCGCGGCGTCGCGTGACTCGAGCCCGGCTTCGTTGCGACACCAGGACCTGACTTTCTAAATCGCGCGCTAGGGCAATTCTGACCGCGATCTGCAACGGTTCCACGGCTTTCGCATCGCGGCCAGAATCACACGCCGTCGTGCAGGATGGCTGGGCCTTCGGTGAAGGGCGGGGGGCGGGATCCGCCCCCCGCCGCACGATCTCGAGTGAACGAGATCAGCCGTTCACATAGTTGCCGGTTGCGACGCATGGGTCGGCGTCGGACCCCATGACGGCGATGTCGCCATCTGCTCCCGGCACTCCGAGGTGAACAAGGACATGAAGCGGGTGTCGCCGGTTCATCGGCAGGTTCTCAAGCCCCCCGGCCGCGTCGTCGGCGTCAGCGTTCGGGTTGTTGGCGAACAGTACGGAAGGAAGGACTACGTACTTCTCGTTCCCCTCCTGGGCGAGGATCACGCAAGTACCGTTATCGAGTATGAGTACGTGGGTGTGGTCGGCGAGAGCAGCACCGGCTCCCCCAAGCAGCAGCGCTGCTGCTCCAAGTGCAGCGAGAACTCGCTTCATGGAGACTCCTTTTCTACGAATTCGGACTCTTCTCAACATGTCCTGTCGGTGGTCGACGGCCGCGATGCGACGCCGAGCGGTTGCTGCCGGCGGCGAAGATCCTCTGATCCGGTGTCAACCATCCTTGGTGACTGAAACCATCGTTGGACGAGACATTCCCTTAAGCAACCAACGCAGGTGAAACCGAGAAGAGGTTCGGTGGCCCTCGAAACGAGATCGTGCCTGCGCGCACGGCGACGGCAGGGGTAGAAGCCACATAAACGCGCGGGAGAATTGCCGGGACTAGCCTCCGCCGACCGGGCCGTGGCCTGCTTGCCCGACGTGAGACGCGGTCGACCACCGACGCGAGGAGCGCGAGAACGCCGGCCGCGCACAGCGCAACGGCTCCTTGGATTAGGACGCCGATTTGGACGTGATAGTCAATGAGGAGCCCGGCGACTCCGCTCCTTGCAACGAGGATGCGCTCGGCCGCCTCGAGGACGAGGAAGGCGCCGATTTGCGCGGGTACGAGTCGGGGTGCGAGGTAAAGGCCGAGGCGCATCGGACTTTGACCGCGTGTGGGGGCCTGGTGCCTGGATCTGAGGAATGACACGAGGGCGGCCATGACCAAACCGAGAGCTACTGCCAAACAGCCGCCGAAGTAGCGATGACCGGTTGCTGCCATCAGTTGACTGCTGTGGTGTACTTCTGACGAGGCGAGCCAGTACGCGAAGTGGTGCCCGGCTATTGCTCCGGCCGCAGCCAGCCCTCCCAGCAACACGGTCGGGGAAGGCCTCGGGCCGCTACTCATGGCGGCAACGGTACTACGGCTTATGCCGGGCTGTGAGGGGGCGCACCAAGTTATGAACTCGGCTCTAAACGATCTTGTGTCTGGTTAGCGTGGCGTCGACGACCCCGGCGTTAGTGCAGGAGTATCTGCGTAACGATGGACACCTGACTCACTGCCACAACTTTGTCAAAGAACGAGCGCGCCAGGCGCGTTGTCATAGAGCGGCGGCGGCACCATCCGACCGTGGGTCCGCTACGGCGGAGAACCCCTCGTCGGAGATCGTGATCGCTTGAAGGTGTCCGGCCTCGTCGCTGTAGTCGGGGAGCACCGTCACATCGCGCCCCGCTGCCATCAGCCGCTCTACTGCCGCCGCACGCGCCTCCGCGAGCACGGAGGTTCGGGGCGACGGCTCGTCCTGCCCGCCGACGATCCACCTCGGGTCATCGACCGCCTCATCGAGTTCCCGCCCGCCGTCGAGGATTCGCATGAGCACCTGAGCCTGGATCTGCGGCTGAGCTCGGCCGCCCATCGTGCCGGTGACCGCCGTAACCCCATTTCCGTCATGGACGATGACCGGCATCAGTGTGTGCGGTGGCCGTCTCCCCGGCACCAGCAGTCCCGGACTCCGTTCGTCCAGGGAGAAGAGCGCGCCGCGGTTGTGGAGAATGATCCCCGTGTCTGGCTCCAGGATCCCGGACCCGAACGAGTGGAAGATGCTCTGGATCAACGACACCATCCATCCTTCTTGATCTGCAGTCACCACGGCGACGGTGTCGCCCCCAGCAGGAGTTGCCGGCTCGGCGCGGTCCACCTTGCCGAGGCGTATCGCATCAACGAGCCTCGTGATGTGAGCCTCGTCGAGCAACGCTTGGAAGTCGAAACCCAAAAATCGGGCGTCGCCGAGGTAGCGATCTCGTTCGGCGCTGCACATCTCGAAGACGGTCGCGATGGTCGCGGCGTCGGGTCCGAGCGGATCGGGTTCGATGCCGAGGCACTCAATGGTGGCAAGGGCCTGTAGGAGCACAAACCCCTGCGAGTTGGGGGGTGCTGTTGAAACGTTCCAGCGTCGATACGAGCTGCTTAGCGGGACGACAATTTCAGCCTCGTGGCGCTCGAGGTCCCCGGCATCTATCGGCGCGCCGACGCGGCGCAGTCCGGCAACAAGCCTTGCTGCAGTGGTTCCGGTGTACATCGCGTCGCTTCCGTGCTCTGCAATGTCCTGCAGGGTGTCGGCAAGCGCATGCTGCAAGAGAAGATCTCCCTCCCCCAGCGGCGCGCCCTCGACGAGGAAGATCGCGCGCAGACCTGGGTCGGCCCCAAGAATGGATTCGCAGCCGGCACAGGCATGAGCGAGACCGGTCGACACGGGGACGCCACCGCGGGCCGCTTGAACCGCGGGCTGCAGCACATCCGACAGCATTAGGCGTCCGTGACTCGACAGCGCCTGCCATCCTGAAACCGCGCCGGGCACGGTGATGGTGTGCGGACCCGCCTGAGGCATGCCGCGGCCCAAGGAGCGCAGGGCTTCGGCGCTTGCGCCCGCCGGTGCTGCACCGCTGGCGTTGATGCACTCCATGTGGCCGTCGGGGCGCACGACAATTGCGAAGAGGTCGCCGCCCACCGCGCACATGTGCGGGTACGCCACGGTAAGAAAGGCGGCTGCGCCGAGCGCGGCATCGACCGCGTTCCCGCCGCGCTCGAACATGAACAGCCCTGCGTCCGTCGCGCCGTGGTGGGGCGACGCGATCGCAAAGCGATTTCCCGTCGCAGCCTTCGCAACCCTCACGATTGCACTTCGACGGTCAGCCAGTTCTCGAAGCAGTGGTTGCGTGCGAGGCTCATCACTCCGATGGTCGCCCGGCCGCCGAGGCCACGTTCCTCACCGAACACATCTCGAAAAAGGTCCGTCGCGCCGCTCGACACCTTGTGAACGTCGAAGAAGTCCGGCGTGCATACGACAAAGTTGAGCGAGCGGACAAGGCTCGCAACCCTATTCAAGTCGCCGATCGCGTATTTAATCCCGGCGAGGCAGTTAATCGATGTGAGCCGCGCTGCCTCGTAGCCCTGCTCGATCGACACCTCGGCTCCGAGCCGTCCAGGGTGAAGGATGCTCCCGTCCGGGAACTCGGGGACATGCCCGCTAAGGAAAAGGACGGAGCCGACCTGATGGTGAGGCTTCATCGTTCCGTAGTTCGGCCCGTAATACGGAGTTACCGAGTAGTCGGGCAGCTCGAGTCCGAGTTCCTCGACGCGGGCGTTGGCATCCATTGGGCCTACCTCCTTCTGGGATGTGTCCGCCCTGTTTAACACCGAGCGCGCGCGGCGCGCCGGGGGGACCCCGAACTCCTCGAGTGGGTCGACTTAAGAGCCACGAGCGCCTGCGACGGCTCGTGTTTTGCGGCACCAGCCCCGTGGTTCGCAGCACCGATCGACCGTAATGTTGGTCGTGCGAGTGCCCGCCGGCTGGAACGCGTGCCGACTCGGTTGCCCAAGGTTCTCGACTCCTCTGTGTGGCAGAACTACGATCTGGCGATGAGGCGGGCGGTTTGACCGCGACCGAGTTGCCGCTGCCGGGACCTGTCCTGGTCGCCACAAAGCTGCACGTGCCTGAAGTCCGGCCGGGCATGGTATCGCGACGGGAGCTCGTCGGCCGTCTGGTCGCAGAGGGCCGGCCCAAGCTGGTGCTCTTGTGCGCTTTGTCAGGTGGGCGGTGACGGGTTTGAACCGCCGACCCCTGCGCTGTAAGCGCCTTACAGGCTTTCTACGCCTACTCTCAGCTCTCGTTGAACTGAACCATGCGTTGGTCCCAGCCAGTGAACCGGTCGCCGCCCTCCTCGACGTGGGCGAACGCCGTGACCGCGGCGGGCCCGGGGAGCCACTCTCCCTGGGGTCTCTCGAGCCTGACCGGGAAGGTGTGCGAGCCTCCATCGCAGGTGGGTACGTAGGAGCCCTGGCTCGGGTAGCGGAAGATCGGTGACTGTTGCCCGGTGGCGCCCACCGGACACGCTACCGTGACGTCGATCACCAGTGCCGTGCCGCCGTCCTCGAGGCGCCCCTCGCCGGCCAAGGCCACCGTGACGATCGGCTCGACCCGCATGACCTCCGCGTCCCGGACCTCCTTGGTGCGGCCCTGCCTAAAGACGACGACCGCGATCACCTGTGCTTGTCCGGTCTCGAACACGCCGTCGGACGGCACGGCAACTTCGATGATGTCGCGTCCGATGCAGCGCGGCGAGAAAGGCGCCTCGCCCGACGCCTGCGGTTGGACCACCCTTACCCGTGCGTCCACTACAGTCTGCTGCTCCGAACAGTAGACTTCGAGCCGCACAAGCGCAGCCTCGCTGTCAGGCATGAGCCCAACCGACTGCAAATAGACAGCCGTGTCCTGCGACGTGCCTGCACCCGCGGGCTGTGCGGTGCCGGCCGAAATCAGGGCGAGCAGGCCGGCGAGCGCCAGCCGAGGTACTCGGCGCAAGACATAGCTTCTTCCCATGACTACCTCCCGTGACTGACTTGACTGCTTACCTCCAGGCAGAAGCGGGCGCGAAGCGCCTGTGAGCGTCGGGCCCTCCCGCCCGTCGGGGCGGTTGGCCGGCGAGCCGGACCGCGAGAGGATGGCTGTATAGGCCGAGCCGATCGATGCAGGCGCGACGTGGTCGAGCCGAGACGCTCCTTTGGCCGGTCGGGACCACCTGATACTCACCTGCCCCACGCGCCCGACCCCGACCGTCCCAAATCACAGCGCACAAGCCAGACTCGGAGCAGTAGCTCCCGTGGCTCGGCATCGCGGCCTCAAAGCAAAACGCCCGCCTTGTCGATCTGATCTCACACCAGGTAATACTCGCTGGCCGCTCCAGTGGATTGCGATTTGCGCTGCCTCGCTCAGTTCTTGGGTGCGAAAAATCGGATCACGACTCATGTCACCCGGTGATATTCGTTAATCAGGCCGCCGAAACGACCCCTGCGTCCGAAGGAGCCCGCAGGCTTACAGGTCAGCAAGGTCGCTCCAATAGAAAAGGCCGCGGCCGCGGCCGGACGTATGTTGGATGGATTTCGCAAGGCGTTGGATTTGTTGGATTTTCGTCTTATGTCAATTCAGATCGCGCGCAGAACTTCGTTCGCATGTTGGATTTCTGTTGGATTTCGCGACCGCTCGACATGTGTTCGTATGCAAGAGGACATCGAAGACGCCCGCCGACCCGGTCTTTCGTATGGTGGGCGGTGACGGGTTCGAACCGCCGACCCCTGCGTTGTAAGTGCCACCGCGGCCTAGCTTGATCGGTAACGCCCTTGAGACCTCCGGTACCAGAGCGCGTTCAACGACCTTGTGGCCGACCGCCGACTTGGGCGCTTGCTTGCTCAGCTCCCCTGATGTGTGCGCGGACTCACCCCAGACGTGAGGGTTAAACGCACATCAGTGGACGGCCGCTCCCGCGCGTCGGCAGCCTCGTTGACGAGCAAAGGAACCAGGCCTTTATTGCCTTAAGAGATTGAAGTACTGGATCTTCATCCGGACGTTCATGACGTTCTCCGAGACCGGCGAGCCTTGATAGTTCTGGCAAGCCAGGCGATCGGGTCGTACTTGCGGTCAACCACTCGCTCCTTGAGCGGGATGATGGCGTTGTCGGTGATGTGGATGCCCTCGGGGCACACCTCGCTGCAGCATTTCGTGATGTTGCACA
>OCZV010000251.1_pt1 | contig 19862 bp, 16 predicted proteins | sample 1539051 | NCBI WGS metagenome assembly OCZV01 (sample SAMEA3113581, study PRJEB22503) | soil metagenome
GTTCATGCCTCTGTGGTAGTAACCTTCCCGTGGGCAAGTGGGCGCCGTGGGAGTGGGCGCTGAGATGAGAGGGGGGCTCATGCGTAGGACTGTGATTGTGCTCGCAATAATTGCGGCGCTGATCTTGCCGGTGGCTCCGGCATCGGCCATCGTTTACGGGGAGTTCGATAACGGTCAGCACCCGAATACAGGTGCCTACGTTATAAACCTCGAGGGCGAGTTCCGGAGGATCTGCTCGGGAACGCTGATCGACTCGGACACATTTCTTACGGCTGCCCATTGCGTGTTCGGAGCCGACCGCCGAGGTGTGCCGAGGGACGAAACGTTTGTAACGTTCGACGAGATCGTTTCGCAAAACTCGAAGTTTCTCTCCGGGACCGCGATCCCTGATCCGCGGTTCGGAACAGGCGGCGCTAGCGATACGAACGACATCGCCGTGATCGAGCTCGACCGCGCCGTGCGGGGAATAACACCGGCTCAGCTTCCCACCGCGGGACTGCTCGACGAAATGAAGTCGAGTCTTCGCGATCAGACTTTTACTGCGGTCGGGTACGGCACGATCCGAGAGACAAAGAAGACCGGCCCGCACGGGATCTTGCCGAACCTTCGCCGGCGCAAGGCCCTTCAGTCGTTCCAGTCGCTGACGGATGCGTGGCTCACACTCAAGATGAATCAGGCAACAGGTGACGGCGGAACATGTTTCGGGGACTCCGGAGGACCGCACTTCCTCGGCGGCTATGAGTCCAATTTAATCGTGTCCCTGACTGTCACAGGTGATGCGGTGTGCGTCGCCACCGATAAGACTTACCGAATCGACACACCTCCGGCGAGGGAGTTCCTGGCCGACTTCGTAGCACTCCCTTAGCTCGGGCTGCTCCAATCTGCAACTCTCTGCCCCGAGATACGGATTCCGAACTTCGGGGCAGAGGTTATCTAGCGGCGGTTACCCGGACGCTGCACCCCAGATCGCCGAGGTAGACCTGGGAGTATCCCTGCGGGTCGAGGTCCACGGTGTTGGCATCTTCAGCCGCTTTGTCGAAGTCAAGAAGTTGTCCGGTCCTGGCGTCGTGCACGTCGATATCGCATTCAGAGTTTCCTTGGAAGTCCTTGACCTCGACCGCGATCTGGTCCGGGGCCTCGAATGCGTCTGTGTCACCACCGGCCGGCCAGGCGAATGGCAGCGTCACGTCGCCGGTGCCCGAACGCCCGATCACCAGACAGCCTGGGTTGACTTTCCACCGGAAGGTGCCGGTTTCCTGCACCTGGAAGGACTGCGTCCCATATCTGTCCGTGATCCGCCAGGACTCGCCGGTGTTGTCGGCGCCGGTCTTAGTTAGGGTGACGTCGCAGCCGGTGCCCATCCTGTTGTCGACGACGAGCCGCCACGGGGATTCCGCGGTGAACTCGGTCTCTCCAGTACTTCCTCCGCTCTCCGAGGGCGGTGAGCCGCTGCGGTCCGGGTTCAGCAGGGCGGCTGCGATCCCTGCGACGGCGAGAACTGCGGCGACCACCGCGCCGCCGATCAGGACACTGCGCTGCGGACGAGCAGGTCGTCGCTTCTCCGCCGGCTTCCGGGCCGATCGCGTGGCTTCCTCCGGCTTCAGGACACTGCGCGGCGGGCGAGCGGGTCGTCGCTTCTCCGCCGGCTTCCGGGCCGATCGCGTGGCTTCCTCCGGCTTTGCCTTCTCCGCGACTTGGAAGACCTCGGGTTGGGCCGGCTCTTGCCGCTCGCCAGACCGATCCTCCCTCGGTGCTTCATCGGAATCGGGTGCAGATGCACCTCGCGCAGCCGTTGCCGCGGCCGCCACCATGCGGCTGTCGTCGTCGCGAAGGCGATCCAGTGCCAGCCGGGCCGCGAGTGCAAGCCCGGCATGCCGGCTTCGCAACAGGCGTTCCAGCTCGGGGACCGCCCCCGCGCGGACTGCGGCGAGGGGGCTCTCGATGGCATCGTGTAGCTCGGGGGGCAGTGACGCCGGCGTGGTGACGGGCCGGCTGCGCCGAGCGATGTATAGATCGCCCTCCACACCGAAGGTCCACTTTCCGGGTGTCTGGTTGGGGGTGGCCTCCCGGACCTTGTCGAAGACATAGTCGTATAGCTCGTCCAACGCGATCATGCCATCCTGGTCGCGGTCCGCCTCGCCGGTTTGTAGACCCTGCACAAGGGAACTCGTGAACACTGATGGCGGCAACTCTCGAGAGTCGGCGAGCTCGCCGCCCTCGAAGGCGTACTCCATCGCGCTGGATGCAGTTATCACGGCCCTGCCGCGACCCTCGAATTGGTCCTTGATGGCCACGTCCGTGCCGGCCCGTGGGGCCAGGCCGCGCTCGAACGCGCCCGCGTAACAACAGTCCAGCAGAAGCACCACGCGCCGGGAGCGACTGCGGTTCATGAGCCTGTTGACGAAGTCGGCGGCGACCGCGGTCGCACCCAGTCGGCGTAGCTTGGTGTTGGAAGTTGCGAAGTACAGCGCGCCGTCCTCATCCTTGACGCCATGGCATGAGAAGTGCACCAGCAGTAGGTCGTCGAGGGACCTGTCCGCGAAGAACTCCTCCACCGCCAGGTTGACCTCATGCGCGGGTTCGTTGAGCATCGTGCGCACTTCGAAGCCGCCGATTTTGGGATCGCTCAGCACCGCCGCCAGCGCCTGGGCGTCGCCGGCGGGGGCGTGCAATCGCCGCAGGCCCGGGTCCATGTAGTCATCGCTTGCGACGATCAGGGCACTGCGAATGGCGGCCATGGAAGCTGTTAGCGCAGCGCCCGAAGCCAAATGCAATGTGCAGGGTCGCCGACCCGTTCTTTCCTGCCCATCCCCACCTCCATGCATCGCCGTGCCCCGGTTCGTGATGATATCGGGACGGACCCCCCGGAGTAAGTGAGTTTGGCGTGATTCTGACGCTTAGCGGGCAAGGGGGCGCCGGAATCGAGATCACCACGATTCCGACGTGACTGTCGTCGCATGACTAGTCTCTGTATGACATCGAATCACTCGGACGGGCCATGGCGCCGACCCTTTTGGCCTATTTGAATCAGGTAGTTAGCGGCGGACGAAGCACCCTCCTATTTATCGGCGGGATTCGTTCCGGGGAAAGGGAGGACTCTATGACGCATCACGAGCATCCAAACATTGCATTGGTCCGCGAGGGTTTCGACGCCTTTCAGCGTGGCGATACAGGATGGATGGAAGAGCATCTGTCCGATGACGTCGTGTGGCATGTTGGTGGCAACAGCAAGTGGAGTGGCGCCTACAAGGGTAGGGCCAGCGTCCTCGAGTTTTTCGGACGCCAGTCTCAAGCGATGGGCACGCCACCCTCAGTCGACATCCACGACATCCTTGGCAACGACGACCACGTGGTCGTTTTGGGCTCGGCCTCAGCGACCGGACCCGGCGGCTCGAGTGCCGAGTGGAAGTATGTTCAGGTCTTTCACATCAAGGACGGAAAGGCAACAGAGGTCTGGGGAATGGCCGAGAACGATGCAGCCGTTGATCCATTCCTCGACAGCCTTCCAGACTAAGCCGGTACCGCACGGCTCAACACTCGAAGTCATCGCGCTCGGTCGTAACCGGGCGAGATTCGGGAGCCCTCCGGAGTAAAGCTCTGCGTGATGAGGGTAATCGTCTGGGACATTGCAACGACCCGCCACCTATTCGTCGTGAAGGCGGGCCTCGATGTCCTAACTGATCAGAATGAAATGTGCCTCCGACGGTACTCCCATACCGTTGAGTTCGAAGAGTGCAGGCATGCTCCAAGCTTCGCGCCGGGAGCCCGGGCAAGTAAGCAGGTTTGCGTGCCAGCTGCCATATTGGCGGACGGATCGTGCTGTCTACACTGTTGAGAGCTCGACCTTCGCGGAAGCTCCGTGGGTGACGAAGTCGAATACAGCGGAGCGCTGCTGTACACGCTCCACGACCTCGCGCAGCTTCTCGTCGGGTGCGTTCCCCCTTTGCCCCTGAATTGGACACTAAGCTTTCCGAAGTCGTTCCGGTGGTCCTCCGAAAGACCAAATGCACCACGGATATTGAGCTTGCCCTCGAGCGTGGACGTTGACCTCGATGCGCTCGTAGGGGAACTGCTCGTTGTCGTCAGAACGACGGTGCACCCTGCGCATGCTTCGGTGTGGCTTGCGTCCAGCCCGGTTGAACCCGAGCGGGCTCGCGAGGTCTGCAACACCGAGCCGCTCCCACCGGCTAAACGTTGCAAACCTCCGAGGGCGGGTGGTACCTCGTCCACGACGAGGCTGGCTCCGCACGCCCGGCGATTATGAGATCGCGGGAGCAGGCGGCTATAGCGTCCGACTTCTTATCCTGCGACTGCGCGCAACTCCGCGGACGCGACCATGGCGCTGAGCACCGGATTGTTGATCTGTCCTGCCAGCGACCGGGCAGCATCGAGTGCGCCGGGCTCTCCGAGGCGCGCTCGATAGACAGTGGCTCGCAGGAGGAGCTCGCGCATACCCCTCGTAGCAGTGACCGACTCGAGCTCGTCGATCCACAGCCCGACACCTTCGGCTCCGTTATCCACGGCCACTGCGCACAGGGCATCGAGACCATACGCCTCGATCCAGAGATAAGTATCGGGGAGGCGACGACAGAGCTTGGGCGCGTCGATGAGGAGCTCAAGGGCCCGGGAAATGTCGCCTCGGGCGGCTGCACACAGTCCGAGTCCCCGAACGGCGATGCTCTCCCAGCAGGGATCGCCGACCTGACATCCGAGGGCAAACGCGTGCTCGAAGCGCTCCTCTGCAGCGTTGAGGTCGCCAAGGCGAAGGTCGATCTCCGCGCGAAAGGATTCTGGCCAAGGTCGAAACGCGGTCATTCCGCGGACCTTCACCTGCTCGAGGACGTGATCGAGCACGTGCCGGGAAGCCTCAAGCTCCCCGCGAAGCAAATGCAGACGACCGAGCAGAGTGTGAGCTTGAGCCGCCGCCACTCCGAACGCAAGTCGACTGGACCGAGCTACCGCCGAGCGCAACAATGTGCTCGCGGCGTCGTAGTCGCCTACGTCGCTGCGACAGGCGCCGCCAATCACATCGACCCAGATCAGTTCCTCATCGTTATCTATGGCGAGCTCCCGAGTCCGGGACAGTGATTCTTCCGACCGGTCGTATTGGGCTCGCAGGAACTGAACCCAGCTGATCTCACGCCACCCGGTGGCGGCGACGTCGCGCACTTGGACGCTCTCCGCGAGCGCAGTGCCTTCGTGGAGCGCCGCAGCGCCTTCCTCATCCCTTCCCCGAGCTGCGTGTACCAGCGCGCCCCCCAGCGCGATCAGCGATTTGGCCAGAAGATTGTGGTCGTTGCCCTCTCGGGCGGCTGCTGCCGCGCTCCGCAAGCTGTGGAGTCCCGCCTCGATCGCGCCCGCAGAGATGGCTGCTTCGCCGGCCTCGATCTGCGCCAGCACCACAGCTCGTCCAGGCACGTGCCCCCTGATCGGTAACCCGGACGTAGCTGCGGCCGAGCGGAGTGCAGGGCTCGGATCAATGTCGAGCTCGCGGTTGAAGAGTTCAACGCAGGCCTCCACCTGTCGTTTTGCCGCCTCCGTATCTCCGGAAGCTCGCAGACAACGAACAAAGAGGACATGCGCGTTCTCATCTAAGGGGTTGAGCCCCACGAGCACGGACGCGTGATGGGCAGCAGCAACTGCGTCGCCACGGGCGAGCAGTGCGAGGGCAGCCTCGTGGAGGACGGCTGCCGTGGTTCCTGCGATGTGGCGGCGCTCGTTCTCGAGCCAGATCTCGAAGCCGGGGCTGGATCGGAAGATCATCCCGTCGAGGAGGTCGTGGCCGAGACCGGATAGCGCGATGGCTTGGACCCAAGATCCGCGGCCCAGGACATCGAGGTCCAGGAAGGTTCCAGGCGACAGGGTAAGCCGCACCGGATCGCCTCCGAGCTCGGCATGTTCACCGAGTTGGCGACGCAGAACCGAGAGCGTCCAACGTAGCGATCCCAACGGGTCACCGGCCTCCGGGAAGAGGAGATTGGCCAGCCGCTCGCGCGAAGAGGGAACACGGGTCCGGACGAGGTACGTGAGCAGACCCCACGTCTTAAAACCACGCGGCGCGTCCACTGAGACGCCGTCTCTTTCTATTTTGGGCGATCCGAGGAGCTGAATCCTCAGGCCCATGGCCTACCTACGGCGGTCTCACGCGTGGTCACACGCCCCAGTCTGATGCTGGCAATCACTGGGTTCAATGCGGTTGCCGCTTCGAACCCGTCATAGCAGGGCCGGCACATCGGAGTCATCGGAAAGGAGCAGCAATGAGCATTTTCAAGCGCGCACTCGTGATTGCGCTTGTGATCGGCGCCGCCTCGAGCGGTGCGTTAGCCGCAGCGGCGGGTCCGCACTTCTCGGCGTGGAGCCTCGCGCAGAAGATCGACGAGGTCGCCGGCAACCACCCCGACCTGAACACGCCGTCCCTCGATGGGTGCCCGATCCAGTCGCCCGACGGGCTGAGCCTGTACATGGCCTCCAACCGTCCCGGCGGCAAGGGTGGCCTCGACATCTGGGAGGCGACCCGGGCGAGTACGAGCGACCCGTGGGGTGCGCCCGTCAACCTGCCCGAGCCGATCAACTCGGAGTCCGACGACTTCTGCCCGACCCCGATCCACGGGAACGGCCTCCTGTTCGTCAGCAGAAGGACGATCGCGGGAGTGACCTGCGGCCTGGGAGACATCTACTTCGCGCGCCGCAACCCCGCTCACGGGTGGAGCGAACCGCAGCACCTCGGCTGCGATCCCGACGGACCGAACAGTGCCCTCGACGAGCAGGGACCCTCGTACGTGCAAGGACGCCTCTACTTCTCGCGCTCGAGCGTCCCCCCCGGTAACACGGGTGAGCTCTACGTCAGCGACAAGAACGGCGACATGAGCTTCGGGGCGGCGTCTCCGATCACCGAGCTGAACGACGCGGGCGCGAACGACATCCAGCCGAACGTGCGCAAGGACGGCCGCGAGATCGTGTTCTCGTCCAATCGCGTCGGCGGCCTCGGCGGCCCGGACATCTGGTCGGCGACTCGGGCGAGCGTCGACGACCCGTGGTCCGCACCCGTCAACCTCGGCCCCAACGTCAACACGGGCTTCGGGGAGTCGCGGCCCTCGCTGTCGTGGGACGCGCAGCAGCTGCTCTTCGGGCGAGCCGGCCCGCCGGGAACCGGCGAAGGCGCCACCGGGATGTCCGACATCTACGTGTCGACCAGGGACAAGGGCGGCAACTGATCGAATCGGCGGGGGGCCGACCCGCCCCCCGCCGTCTTAACGCGGCGCCGCTGGAGCATTTATGGAGCCGAGCGGTCGCAACCAGTGGCAAATGGAGCCCCACGAAAAACGGCTCAAATGACGAAAACCGTAGCCGTGGATTGCGACCAGCCTTGAGACGGGCGCCGAGACCGACGGAAGGGCTGGCTGGGATCGACACATAAACCAACCACACGACTCACCGAACCGTTTCACATCGACCCGTTTCAGCAGGCAGGAACGAGATGGTGTCGGGATTCTTGACGTGTACAAAACGGGACGCGAGGAGTGAAGCATTGGACCGGGCGTGTCAGTGGTTATTGCGTCCGGAACACGCAACCGTTTCTCCACGACGGCGACGACGAGGGAAGTATTCGACCTCACGAGAGGCCGAACGGCGAGCATCTGCGCGTGCAGAAGACCCCTCGATTAAGCGGGTCGGTTCTGAGGGTACGGCGTGATCACGCTGATACACTCGAACCCATCGCGAGGGCCGGTCCCGTCGGGTGGAGAGTCCCTTCTCAACTCCTAGACGGGAACTTATGCTCTGGGAACGACAAGAAGTGAGGGTGACGCTATGGACCCGAAGCGCCTAAAGGATGTCTCCCTGTTCCAGGGGTTATCTGGCAAGGATCTCAACGATCTCGGGCGGTGGACGGACGAGGTCGACATCCCTGAGGGAAAGCATCTCGCCGAGCAAGGGACGTTCGCGTACGAATTTTTTGTGATCGAGGACGGAACGGCCGATGTAATCAGGAATGACGAGCACATCGCAACCCTCGGACCTGGGGAGTTCTTCGGAGAAATCGGCCTACTGGAGTCGGAGCGCCGGACCGCTACCGTCGTCGCAACTACTCCGATGCGGCTCATCGTCATGACGGGTAGGGATTTCAACGCCATGCGATCCGAGATGCCTCACATCCACAAACAGGTAGAGGAGAAGCTCCAGGAGCGCTTAGGGAGCGATCGCTGAGCTGAGCGAAACGCAAGAGTAATAGATCTTCTCTGGTACCGGACCTGGTGCGTAAGAGTCGAAGACCTCCTCACTGGATGGCATCAGCAAACGAGACTGCGAAGCGTTCCAGCAATCCGTGGTCGGCCCTGGCATTGTGGGGGTTGAGCTCGGCGAGCGTGATCGCCACAAGACCGGAACCCGAGGAGAGGACGCCCAGCGCCCGGAGCATCTCATCGAGTTTGAGTCCCGCTTTGCGTGAAGGATGCTCGGAGAGCGGAGCGTCGGTGAAATCGACGACATCCACGTCGAGATGGATGACGTAATTGCCGAAACGCTCGGCGAGGAGCTCGAGGGCGCGGCCGGCAGCCCCCTCCGGATCCTCTTTGACATCTTCCAGCCCGACGCGGGCAAGCTTCAGCCGCCCGATCTCACCTCGTTCGAACCTCGTCGAATGGTACGGGTCGTGGGCGAACAGCAGGACCTGGTCCGGCTCGAGCATTGGCCGATCCCACGCGGCTGATGCCAAGACTGGCTCGGATCCCTCGACTCCCAGCATGTGGGCGAGGGCCATCCAATCAAGTGCCCCATCTTCGGCGCTCTGCGGCGTGTTCAGGTCTGAATGCAGATCGAAGTATGCAAGGGCGACGCGGCCCATAGCCCGCTGAACACCGGCGACTGTTCCTATCCCGACTGTGCAGTCGCCACCCAGTACGAGGACGATGCGGTCGGCTTCGTTGAGCGCATCGGAAACCCGTGTCGCAGTCGACCTGACCACATCGGTGACAGCCCCGAGGTTCTGAGCCCGGGGGCTGGAGCGATCGGGTCTCCACGGAACGACGTCAGAGTCACCGAGGTCGGTCACCTCAAACCCCACGCGGCCGAGCTCCTCAACGAATCCCGCGTCACGCAATGCCTGAGGACCCTCGTCCTGACCGATGCCGCATGCGCCGGCCCCAGAGGGGGCGCCGATGACCGCTGCCTAGCGCGGGTACGCAGCTGCCACTCCTCCGTCAACGTTGAGTACGTTGCCCGTACTTTTGGCGGAGCGCGCGTCGGATGCGAAGTGGAGCACGGTCTCGGCCACGTCCTCGGGCAGAACGCTAACCTTGAGCGTCGTGCGGTGGCGGTAGTGTTCCTCGAGTTCGTCGGGCTCAATTCCGTATGAGCGTGCACGCTCCTCGCGCCAGGCACCCTCCCAAATCCGGGAGCCCTGAAGCACAGCGTCGGGGTTGACTGTGTTCACTCTTATCCCCGACTCTCCACCCTCCTCTGCGAGGCATCTCGCCAGGTGCAACTCGGCAGCTTTCGCCGACGAGTAGGCGGCCGCGTTCTTACCTGCAACAAGCGAGTTCTTCGACGCTACGAACACGATGCTTCCTCCGGAGCCCTGGCGCTTCATGATCCTGAAGGCTTCGCGCGCCACCAGGAAATAGCCACGGGCGAGAACGTTGTGGTCGCGCTCCCACAGCTCAAGAGGAGTGTCTTCGATCGGAGCGCTCGACGCTACTCCTGCGTTCGAGACGACGATGTCCACACCACCGTAGGCAAGCACCGCTTCTCGAAACCCCGCCTCCACGGAGTCCTCGTCTGTCACGTCCACACCGACGGCGATCGCGCCGGAACCGCTTGCGGCCGCGACGTTTTCCGCAGAGTCCATGTCGATATCAGCGAGCACCACGAGAGCGCCTGCTCCGGCCATCGAAGCGGCAACCGCGCTGCCGATGCCCCCGCCTCCTCCCGTAATGAACGCGACGTGTCCTGCGAGTTCGGCTTGGGGCGGCGCAAGAGACAGCTTGTAGAGCTCGAGCGGCCAGTACTCGACGGCGTAGGACTCCTCTTCCGTGAGCGACGTGAAGTCGTCGATCCCTGACGCGCCGCGGATCACTTCGACCGCACGATGGTAGAGATTTCGCGACAGTCGTGCCGCCTTGAGGTCCCTGCCGATCGTGATCATGCCGACTCCCGGCACAAGCACTACACGTGGGTTGGGATCGAACATCTCCTCGTCTCCAACCTGGTGGCGCCCAAAGTACGCGCGGTAGTCGTCGCGATAGCGACGCGTCACTTCGATGAGCTTGTTGGCGAGTTCCTCTGGGCCATCGGAGGCAGGGTCGAAGTCGACCCACATCGGAACGACTTTGGTATGGATCAAATGGTCGGGGCAGGCGGCGCCGACCTGGCTAAGCTCTCTGGACCGTCGTCCGCACACGAACTCAAGCACGCGTTCACTCGAGTCAAACAGCAGAACCTTACGTGTCTCGAGCGAGACCTCACCCCGAAGCGCGACCAACCCTTTCGATAACAGGTCGATCCGACGGCGCTCGTCGACGGGCGTTAAGGCTCGGCCCCCGAAAGCCTCTTGGTCGCCGGTGCGGTCGTTGACGAAATCTACTGCGCGGTTGATGGCGTCGATAGTCGCCTCAAAGGACTCTTCGTGAGTGCTACCCCACGTGACGAGCCCATGTTTGGCCAGGAGTATGAGCTTCGCATCCGGATGGTCCCGTACGGCCTCGCCCACTTGCTTGGCGAGCTTGAAGCCGGGCCGGATATAGGGGATCCACACTGCGTCGTCGCCGTAACAATCCTTTGCAAGCTGCTCGCCGTTCGCGGCACAACAGATCATGTTCGTGGCATCGGGATGTGTGTGATCGACATGGTCGAAGGGGACGAAAGCGTGGAGAAGCGTTTCGATCGAAGAGCGTGGCATCGTCGGACCGGTCTGGCAGAGCGCGAGATAGGCGACCATTTCCTCGTCGGTCATGTCATCGCGCTTGAACAGCGGATTTATTTCATCCATGCGCAGGCCGGTGAAACCATCGCGCGTAATCGTGGCGAGGTCACTCCCGGATCCCTTCACGTACATGACACGGCGTTCTCTACCGGCGTGATCGGGTTCGGTCACTTTGGTGGAAGTGTTTCCACCTCCATAGTTGGCCACCGAGCGGTCCACGCCGAACAGGTTCGAGCGATAGGTGAGTTTGCCCAGATCGTCGAGCCGCGAGGCGTGCGATGCATCCCAACTGTTGACGACGCGCGCTGCGAATCCTTTTGTCATGTCCATCCCGCCTGGGTTCCTTCTTGACGCTCCTCAGCAACCTTGTCGAGGTAGCCGCTCGCTCTGAAGGAGGCGATTGAATCTGCAGAGCCACCGAGCTGCTCTCGCGCCCGCGCACACAGCGGTCGAACGTCCGTGCGGTAGGCGTCGAGCAGGACTTCGTGGGCAGCCAGAACGTCGCCCGCAGCACGGGCGTCGTCGAGTGCTCGAGTGTCGACCAGCAATGCCTTCGCGTACGCCTCCTGCAGATTCATGACGCTGAGAATCATGGCTTCAATCTTGGCCTCGATGTTGTGCGACTGATCGATCATGTAGGCGACACCTTCGTCGCGTCCCGCAAGCTCTGTGTAGATCAAGAACAGTTCGAAGGGATTAACAGATCCCACAATGAGATCGTCGTCTGCGTATTTCCGGTTGTTGAAGTGGAATCCGCCAAGCCGTTCTTCGTCCAGGAGCATCGCCACGATGTGCTCAATGTTCGTTCCGTGAGCGTGATGTCCGAGGTCGACCAATACCTTCGCCCGATCGCCGAGCTTCGTGCACATCAGCAGAGCGCTCCCCCAATCGGCGAGGTCGGTGTGATAGAAGGCGGGCTCAAACTGCTTGTATTCGACCAGCATTGTCATATCTGCGTCGAGCGCCTCGTAAACGGTGCTAAGGCAATCGAGCATTCGGTGACGGCGATCAACCATCGAGTCCTGACCCGGGTAATTGGTGCCGTCCGCGAACCACAGCGACAGTTGATGCGAATCGACGCTCTTGGCAATCGCCACGCATTCGAGAAGGTGGTCGGTTGCTTTACGCCGCACCGCTTCGTCGGGATGACAAACGCTGCCCAGCTTGTAGTCGGGATCCTGGAAGACATTTGGGTTGACTGCCCCGATGTGCAACCCAAGGTCCGCCGCGTACCCGGAGAGTTCTGAGAAGTCGTCGACCTTGTCCCACGGAATGTGGATCGCAACTCCCGGACAGATGCCGGCGTGACGATGCACCTGCGCAGCGTCTTCGAGCTTCTCAAACGGGTTGCGCGGGACGCCGGGCTGAGGAAACACCGCAAAGCGGGTACCCGAGTTGCCGTAGCCCCATGAAGGCGTCTCCACCCGCTGTTCCAGGAGGTGCTCGACGATCCGGCCCGCGTCAATGCCGCGGCTTTCAAGCTCGTGGACCAGCTGCTCGTAGGTGGTCGTCGGTCCTCCTCATGTTCGATTGGATGATCGTTTGTGATCGACGAATCCCCACGTTGGTTCTAGCAGACCACTCATGTCCGAGGCAAGTCCATGGTTGCGCCGCGTACGAGGTTCTGATATTGCTGTCACTTGAGAGAATCGGGGGATTCATGGGGGAGAATGAACAAGTTCGCACAGGCAATCGATCAGTGCCAGAGGGTCGGCGCCTGTGGATCGTCGACCGAATCCGCTCCACGGGTAGCGTAACGATCACCCTGTTGTCGCAGGAACTGGGCATTTCGCCCATGACGGCTCGGCGCGACCTGGCAGCGCTGGAACGAGAGGGCTGGCTCCGGCGCACGCACGGAGGGGCGGTCCTGCCGCTGCTTGCCGGTCACGAAGATTCGTTTCAAGCTCGCCTCGATCAATCCGTTGACGCCAAGGAGCGGCTCGCGAAAGCAGCCGTTGATCTAATCGAGCCCGGCGAGGCGGTTTTCGTGGACTGCTCGACGACTTGCTTTCACCTCGTCCGGAGATTAATGGCCGAGGGGCGCGACGCCACGATCCTCACGAACTCAATCCCCGTTATGGACATGTTTCGCACGGGGGTACCGCCCAGGATGGATCTGATCGGACTCGGCGGAGTTTTCCGGCGTCTCTCTTTGTCGTTCGTGGGGCCGCAAACCGTTACCGCGGCACGCTCTCACTTCGCCGACAAGGCCTTCTTCTCGGTCAAGGGCATAACTCGCGACGGACACCTGACGGATCCCGACGCGCTCGAGACCGAGGTGAAACGAACGATGATCGAACGGTCCGATACGTCGGTCCTACTTGCTGATCCAAGCAAGTTTCAGAGCAGAGGGCTCACCGAGATCGGTCACGTCTCCGAACTGTCCCTTGTACTGACGACGGGCGCGCCCGAGGCCTTGCGCCGCCCGATCGAATCCATGGGGGTTGAAGTAAGAGATGTCTGAGGGCGCCATGACGTGGTTGATCCCGGATGCCTACATTCCGGACCGCAGTACTGGTGATCTCCCGAGCCACGAGGCGATCTGTGTACTGAACACAACGACATCCGATGCCCGCCTGGAGTTGGCGTTCTATTTTGAAGACCGCGATCCGATCGTCGGGGTTACGACGGTTGTCCCGGCGGAGCGCACCCGTCACATCCGCACCGGCGACCATGCTGCTCTCGGAGGGGTCGAACTGCCAAAGGCAGTGCCCTTTGCCATCCGGGTGCGCAGTGACGTGCAGGTGACGGTCCAGTACTCGCGCCTCGACACCTCACAGGAGGCTCTCGCCCTCATGACGACGATGGGACATCCGTCGTGAGCGCTTCCGACCGAGACCACGAGGGCTCCGGGGTGGACCGGGGCGGCCGGCCCGGTGCCGCCGAGCAGGAGCAAGCGGCGCGGAGTTCCCCGGTCTTGGAGCTGTCGGGTATCTACAAGCGTTTTGACGCGACCCAAGCACTGGCCGACGTTTCACTCATGCTCTATCCCGGCGAGATCCACGCTCTGGTCGGCGAGAACGGCGCAGGTAAGTCCACGCTTATCAAGGTCATGACGGGGATTCACTCTCCCGACGCCGGCACCATCCTTCTCGACGGCGAGAAGGTAACCATGCGCAATTCGGCCGAAGCACAGCGCAACGGCATTGCTGCCATATATCAGGAGCCTGCGATCTTCCCCGATCTAAACGTCGCCGAGAACATCTTCATCGGCCATCGCGATCGAGCCTTCTTTGTCCGATGGCGTGATCTGTACCACCAGGCCGAGGGGATCCTCGCGCGTCTCGACGTACGGCTCGATGTGGGGCGTCCGGCGCGTGGACTCGCCGTGGCCGAACAACAGGCGGTGGAGATAGCCAAGGCCATCTCGCTCGATGTCCGCGTTCTTGTCATGGACGAACCCACCGCAGCGTTGTCCGCACATGAGGTGTCCCGACTGTTCGACCAGGTTCGACGCCTTGCGCAGTCTGGCGTCGCCGTACTGTTCATCAGCCACCGCATTGATGAGGTCTTCGCAGTTGCCGATCGTCTCACGGTGCTCCGAGACGGGCGACTGATCTCGACGCGGCCCAAAGCGGAAGCAACTCCAGAGCAGACCGTCAAGGACATGGTGGGACGCGACCTCTCTGAGTTCTTCGCGCGGAGCGATCACTCCGTCGAAGATGTCGTCCTCACCGTCGAGGACATGGCCAAGGAAGCGGTCTTCTCAGGGGTGAGCTTCGAACTGCGAAGCGTCGAGGACATGGCCAAGGAAGCGGTCTTCTCAGGGGTGAACTTCGAACTGCGAAGCGGCGAGATTCTCGGCCTTGCCGGATTGGTAGGTGCCGGCCGGACCGACGTCGCGCTTGCCCTCTTTGGGATCGCCGCTCCCGATAGCGGCGTGGTCAAACTTAACGGTCGCCCGATCTCAATTCAGTCTCCGCAGCACGCGATGCGCAACGGCATCGCGTACCTCTCCGAGGATCGCAGGCGGCTCGGGCTGTCTCTTCCCCAGTCCATCGCCGCGAATATCACGCTCTCAACGCTTCGCAGGTATACGTCGCGACTGGGGCTGCTCAATACGCGCGCCGAGCGTAAAGTCGCCGACCGCTTCCGCGACAGGTTGCGAATCCGTACCTCTTCTGTCGATACGCCGGTCGAGCAACTTTCCGGCGGGAACCAGCAAAAGACGATGCTTGCGAAATGGCTAAACAGCGAGCCCACCGTATTGATCCTCGACGAGCCAACGCGCGGCATCGACGTCGGCGCCAAGGCGGAGGTTCATCAGATCATTGAGTCGCTCGCCAAGTCGGGCATCGCCATCGTCCTCATCTCGTCGGATCTGCCCGAGGTTATCGCCATGAGCGACAGGGTCCTCGTCATGCGCGAGGGCCATCAGGTGGGAATTTTCGCCGGATCAGAAGCGACGGAGGAGCGCATAGTGGCCGCGGCCGTGGGGGCCGGGTGAAGGCCTCGGAGTCCGCACGACGAGCCGTATCGGTTACAGGGCTGGGGCTTCGGGCGGAAAGGCTGCGTGAGCTGTCGCTCGTGTTCATCATCGCGGCGACGGTTCTCGTCTTTGGCCTGCTCGTTGAGAACCTCTGGAGCGGCCGGTTCTTCATTCGGGTCACAACTGGTGTCGCGATCATTGCGGTGCTGGCCGCGGGTCAAGCGATCGTCGTCATCACTCGCAACATCGATCTCTCAGTCGGGTCCATGGTCGGTGTGACTGCTTACCTGACCGGTGAATTCCTTGCAAAAAGTCCTACCGCCTCACCCCTTGCCGCAATCGGGCTGGCGATTGGGATCGGCTGCGTAATGGGTTTGCTGAACGGCGCACTCGTGGCCTACGGAAGGATTCCGGCGATCATCGTGACCCTTGGAATGCTCGCCGTATATCGAACGTGGCTCATTGAGCATGCCGAAGCACAGAACATCACCGTCGACACTCTGCCCGATTGGCTCACCGATCTCTCCCGCACAACCGTGGTGGGGATCGGAGGGTTCAACGTTCGCTTCGCGTTCGCGCTCGCCGTATCGGTCGTGCTGGTGTTGCAGTTCTGCCTGGCAAAGCTCCGGTGGGGACGGTGGCTGTATGCGGTCGGGTCGAACCCGGAGGCAGCACGTCAGGCAGGCCTTCCTCTCGAACGAATCACACTCGGCGCGTTCGCGCTCGCAGGGGCGCTGGCAGGACTCGCCGGATTCTTGTTCCTGCTTCGCTTCGGCACCATCACCGTCCATGCCGGTGCTGGTTTGGAGCTGGCGTCGGTTGCGGCCGTCGTCGTCGGAGGCATCAGCATCCTCGGGGGATCGGGCACGGTGATCGGAGCGCTATTGGGCGCGTTCCTCATCGATCTCTTGAACCAGAGCCTGCTGCGCGTTCCACAGGTCAGCGAGTTCTGGCGCGATGCGCTCCTGGGAGCTCTGATCCTAGCCGCGGTCGCTGGAGATTTTGTGGTCGGCAAGAGGCTGACACGAAGCGAGCCGGGTTCAAGACGTGGTTCACAGATGACGCCATCCGGCGAGCGGGAAGTGACGGCAGATGCGTGAGCGACTTCGGCGGTGGAGATGGGAGCTGTTGCTCCTCGGCATCCTCGGCGTGGTGCTGGCAGTCAATGTCTCGCTGTCGCCCTATTACCTGACTTTTCAGAATTTCATCAACGTGTTCCAACTATCGATCGAGAAAGTGATCGTCGTCGTGATCATGACGTTCGTCATAGTCAATGGCGAGATAGACCTCTCGGTTGCTGCCGTCATGGGCTTTGCGGCGTCCGTCCTCGGGGCGCTGTATGCGGGCGGCACTCCCTTTGGACTGGCAGTAGTAATCGCTCTCCTCGCCGGCGCGGCGGCAGGTTTTATCCACGGTGTCTTCGTTGCCAGGATGGGGCTTCCCTCACTGGTCGTAACACTCGCCGGCTTGATCGGTTGGCGAGGTGCGGCGCGCATTCTGCTCGAGGATCGATCGAGCGGCGATTTCCCAGAGTGGTTTGATGAACTCGGGCAGACGGCGCTCTTGGGGCGGTTCTCATTCGCTCTCATCCTCTTCTTTGTACTGATCATCGTTGGTGGAGTCATTCTGCAGGGCACCTCATTCGGGCGCTATGTGTATGTCGTCGGCAACAACCCGGAGGTCGCACGCTACTCCGGCATCAACGTCGCTCGTTTGAAGCTCATCTTGCTCACGATGTCGGGATTCGTGGCCGCCCTAGCGGGCGTTCTCTTCGCGGCTCGCCTGGGCTCCGTGAGAGCAAACCTTGCCGAGGGTTTCGAACTCGACATCATCACGATGGTCTTGTTGGGCGGTGTGAGCATCTTCGGCGGAACCGGGAGCATGGTTGGGGTTGGACTATCCACCTTCATAATCCTGAACATCCGCAACGGTTTGGGGCTCGCCCGGGTCGCCGTCTCAACTCAGACCGGCGTGATCGGAGCCCTTTTGATCCTGTCGGTTCTCGTACCAAACGTTGTCGATCGTCTGGCGCGGCGACGGCAACCCACAGAACGCGGGACTCGATCACCGCCAACCAAACTGGGACCCGAAAGAAAAGGCGATCGGACATCGGAAACGGAGCCTGAACCCGTTGGGTCGGCAGAAGGGAGAACCACATGAGGAGGAAACGAGCGCTGCTGGCGTTGGCTATGGGGATGATCCTGATGCTGGCGGCCTGTGGCGGCGATTCGGATGAAAATGGGGACGGTGCCGCGAACGGCGGTGGCGGTGAAACGGGTGGTGCTATTGAGGGTGGTCAGGAGTTCCGGTCCGTCTTCATTCCAAAGAGCACCGACAATCCCGTCTTCACCGAAGCCAACGAAGGCGCAGAGGAAGCGGCCGAGGAACTCGGAACCGAACCGGCGAGCTATGAGGGCCCGTCGTCCGCAGACGACCTGGAGGCTCAGATACAGATCGTCACAAATGCGGGCACCCAAGGACTCGATGGGGTGATGATCTCCAACGCCGGATCCGAAGGAGTCGAGCCCGCCGCGCGACAAGCTGCCGACGCCGACGCCACCGTTGTGAGCTGGGATTCCCCGATCCCTGGCGGGACCGAGGCGGGCGAAAGCCTGTTCGTGGCCCAGGTCGATTTCGACGAAACGGGTCAGGTCATGGCGGACATGGCCCTCGAGCTGCTACCCGAAGGCGGACAGTTCGCGATCCTGTCGGCCACCCCGGATGCCGCCAACCAGAACGCGTGGATCGCGTCCATGGAAAAGGTTCTTGAAGGCGACGAGTTTCAGAATCTCGAGCTGGTCGACACCGTGTACGGCAACGACGATCCGAACGATTCCTACAACCAGGCGCTTGCGCTGGTGGACCAGTACCCGGACCTTGGCTTGATAATGGCGCCCACCACGGTTGGCATCGCCGCTGCGGCGCAAGCGATGCAGGACGAGGATCTCTGTGGCGAGGTCCTGGTTTCGGGACTCGGCCTCCCGGCTGAGATGAAGGAGTACACACTCAGCGGTTGCGCTCCAAAGTTCGCACTGTGGAGCTTCAAGGATCTTGGATACCTCGCGTACTACGTGACCTATGGAATCGCTACAGGTCAGGTCGAGGCGGCGGAGGGTGAGGAGTTCGAAGCCGGCCGTATGGGTTCGTACACGATCGAGAGTGACCCCACGCGCGAAAACGCGCTGCGGATCGTGATGGGGCCGTTCACCGTGTATGACGAATCGAATATCGAAGAAGAGGGCTAACGGAGCGCATCTACCGCAGGATCGTTGACGGGTTGGAGGCTCGGCATGAGCCTTCAACCCACCACCTCCTTGCGAGTGATGATGGGTTTCAAAATGAGGCGACGGCTCGAGTGAACGATGTCCGCGCGGTCGCGGTGGACCTTGGCGCGGAGAGCGGCCGGGTGCTCGTCGGCTCCTTAACCGAGGGCCGAGTGGTCGCTCACGAAGTTCACCGTTTCCCCAATGTGCCTGTGCGCTTGCCCGAAGCCCTTTACTGGGACGTTCTCCGAATCTTCGGCGAGGTCCGCCACGGCCTTCGGCTGGCCGCCTCGGCCGGAGGGCTAGCCAGCGTCGGGGTGGACACCTGGGGAGTTGACTTCGCCTTACTCGACGGCAAAGGGCGCCTCCTTGCCAACCCCGTTCACTACCGTGACGAACGAACCGCAAGAGGCATGGACGAAGTCGCCCGCCGCCTCGCGCCTGAAGAGATCTATGCAACGACAGGCATCCAAGACATGCCCGTCAACACACTCAACCAGATGGCCGCACTGGTCGGCGATCCTCTGCTGGAAGCCGCCGAGTCAATGCTCCTCATGCCAGATCTGATCAACTACTGGATGTGCGGGCGCCAGGCCGCCGAGCGCACCTTCGCGAGCACAACTCAGATGTACGACGCGTCCAAACGGGAATGGGCATGGCCGGTGATCGATGGCATGGGATTTCCACGCCGCCTCTTTCAAGAGCTCGTTGATCCCGGGCAGAGCCTCGGCCCCGTGACGCCCGATCTCCTCGCCGGTACAGGGCTCGATGTTGCAGCGATCGATAACGTAACCGTCGCGTCCCACGACACCGCCTCCGCCGTTGTCGCGGTTCCGGCCGACGACGAAAACATCGCGTACATCTCGTCCGGCACGTGGTCCCTTGTAGGCGTCGAGCTCGACGCGCCGGTGATCACCGAGGAAACGCGCGAGATGAACTTCACAAACGAAGAGGGCTTCGGTGCTACGACTCGGTTTCTAAAGAACGTAATGGGGTTGTGGCTGCTTCAGGAGTGTCGACGCACATGGGAGGAGCGAGGGGAACGTCACACGTACGACGAACTTGTGGCGCAAGCTGAACTCGCGCCGCCATTTGAACGCCTTGTGGATCCAGATGACAACCGCTTCCTCCCTCCGGGGGATATGCCGGCTCGCATCAATGGATTCCTTGAGGAGACGGATCAGCCGCCGGCCACCGATGCGGGGGAGGTGGTGCGTTGTGTGCTGGAGAGCCTCGCCCTCAAATACCGCGT
>OCZV010000252.1_pt1 | contig 19838 bp, 17 predicted proteins | sample 1539051 | NCBI WGS metagenome assembly OCZV01 (sample SAMEA3113581, study PRJEB22503) | soil metagenome
TCTCCACCTGAACTTTTTCTTCTTCCTTTGGAATGTATGGAATAACATTATCCATAATATCTAGAGCAATAACACCGGGAGATCTTCCTGCACCGGACAATGCTTGCATCGATGTCATAAAGACATTTTCTATTTCAAACTCTTGCATAATGGGTTTTAAAGTAATTACTAGACCAGTTGTCGTACAGTTTGGTAACGGTGCGATAAAACCTCTCCATCCTCTATTTTTTCTTTGGACTTCCAGCAATTCTACATGATTATCATTTATTCCTGGAATTAAGATAGGAACATCTTTTTCATATCTAAAAGCAGCAGCAGTGCTGATAACGGGGACTGACCTTGCAAATGTTGGTTCAATAAGCTTAGCATCATCCGACTCAAGGGCAGTAAAAACCAAGTCAAATTCTTGCGGGTTTACATCATCAACTCTGCTAACAATCATGTCTTCTACATAGTTTGGAACCCGTTCCTTGTTGTGCCATCTTAGAATTCCCGAGTCGCTATCGCGAAGAGCATCGATGTACTTTTTGCCAGCAGATCTGGGGGATGATGCAACCTGAGTCAGCTCAAACCAAGGATGTCTATTAAGTGCAATTACAAATTCCTGACCGACAGCACCTGTAGCGCCAATCAGTGCAACTTTTAACATATAGCGCTTAATTGTTGTGCAACTAATAACCGTTTCCCGATTAGCGAAAAGAGCAAGAATAAAGTCATTTACGATATTTCCAAACATAACTTTTATGTGGATTTGAGTTATGGTAAATTGAGGAGTTTGTAGTATACAGAGTAATGGATATAGAAAATGAGATAAAGAGCATGTCATGCTCGCACGGTGGAATATTCTCAGTAAATCCTAATTTGGTTAAGGTCGACTTTAGTTCAAATGTTAACCCTCTTGGGATCTCTAGGTTAACATTAGATTCAATACAGGAAAATGCATTCTTACTGTCCTGCAAGTATCCCGACTCAGAATGCAGATCTCTAAAGAAAAGCTTAGCAAGTTATTTGGAAAATGGTTTGGACGGTGAATGGATTTGTGTAGGAAATGGAGCAACTGAATTAATCCATAGGTTCGCTCAGACCTTTGTTAGGAATAAGGTAATAATACCATTTCCAACATTTTGTGAATATGAAAGTGCATCAAAAAGATCCGGTGCAAAAATTATTTTTGTTCCAATGTATAATTTGTCTCTAGATTCAGACGCTATTATTGAAAGTTCGAAGAACTCTGATGCTATATTTTTGTGCAACCCAAATAATCCTACTGGCCTAACATGTGAACCAAAAATGATAAAGAAAATAATTGATTCGGTAGATGCCTCTACAAAAATTTTGGTGGATGAGTCTTACATCGAGCTCACTGACTATGGTCCCGATTCGCTTACCATGATAGATAGGATCAAAGAATTTAAGAACTTGATAATTTTGCGATCAATGACAAAGTCTTTTGGCTTGGCTGGATTAAGGCTCGGATATGCAATATGCAATCCTACACTTTCAAGCTGCCTTTCTCGGAATCAAATCCCGTGGAGTGTAAATGGGTTGGCACAGGCTGCTGGTATAGCTTCTCTAAAGGATCTGAACCACCTTAGGCAATCTAGAGTGTTAATCCAAAAGGAGAGAGCTTTTTTGCAAGGTAGGATTGGAAAAATGCGAATGTTTATCCCGCACACTTCTAATGTAAATTACTTCCTGATATCTCTTGAGAATAGGAACTCTATCGAGCTTAGGGATATGATTTTAGAACAGAAGGGAGTACTTGTTAGAGATTGTAGTACGTTTAGGGGTATGGGGGCAAAATATGTTCGTGTCGCCGTTAAGACTCACAACGAAAATTTGTGTCTAATAGATGCTTTGGAGTCAGTTGATAATTGAAACCTAAATTATCACAACTGCTAATGATTCAAGGTACTTCCTCAGGTTCAGGCAAGAGCACTCTTGTAACTGCATTTTGCAGAATATTTTCTGACAAAGGATTGCAGGTATCCCCGTTTAAAGCCCAAAATATGTCTTCGAATACGTATACTATTGCTAATACATCACTTGAGATTTCCCGGGCGCAAGCACTCCAAGCATTTGCTTCGAGAAAACAACCAGATATAAGAATGAATCCTATTTTGCTTAAGCCTCTTGGAGATTATAGAAGCAGAGTTATCTTAAATGGCAGCTTCTATTCGGATATGCATGCACGGGACTATTATGATAAGTTTATTCTTCAGAAAGGATTCAGGAATGTGCTACAGTGCTTGGAGAGCCTCAGAAAAGAAAACGATCTAGTTATTTTAGAGGGAGCCGGATCACCTGCAGAAATTAATATTTCTAAATATGATATAGCGAACATGTTGCTTGCCGAAAGGATCTGTACACCTGTATTAATAACTGCAGATATCGAAAGAGGGGGTTGTTTCGCGAGTATAGTTGGTACTATGAGGCTACTGAAAAAAATCCATCGAGATTTGGTCCAGGGTTTTATAATAAATAAGTTCCAAGGTGATGAATCACTCTTAATACCAGCTATAAAATCCGTCGAGAGAATCACTAAAAAAAGGATACTAGGGATCATACCAAAAGTTAATTTTTTTTTACCTGCTGAGGATTCTCTAGATGGAAATAATTCCAGTGACCCAAAACCGTCGCTAGAATCATTTGATAGGCAAATCGATATTCTTGCAAAAACGATAAAAAACAATGTCAATGTTGAGAAATTAATACATCACATTGATTGAATAAATATCTAGAGAAGCTGAGATGATACCAGAATATCTTCTAACCGGTCTAGCGATAGGGATTACCATAGATTTTTTGGTGGATGATCCACCCAACCGTTATCATCCAGTAGCATGGTTGGGTAAACTAATTGAATTCTTTATACCTAAACTAAAAGATAATAACAGATGTGCAAGGAAGGAGAAGATACATGGGATAGTTTTTGCTACGAGTTTGGCTGTCATGTTTTTTCTTACAATTCATTTCGCATTGTCCGCAAGCCTTCACGTTCTCGGAGGTTTAATATTAATTTTGGGATCTATTTTTTTCTTGAAAGTCACGGTTTCAATCAGAGGTATGGAAAAACATATCGATGAGATTGTCTTTGAATTAAGGGACAATAATTTGAAAGGCGCTCAAACCAAGCTGTCAATGATAGTAAGAAGGGACACGGCACAACTAGACGAACAACATATCCTATCTGCAATGATTGAATGTATAGGCGAAAGTACTGTTGACGGGATTGTTTCACCATTATTTTACTATTCATTTTTTGGTCCGGCGGGGGCATTTGTTTACAGGGTAATTAACACGCTTGATTCGATGATAGGTTACGCTGATAATTATTATAGTGATATTGGATGGATGTCTGCAAAACTCGATACGTATGCGAATTTCATACCATCGAGAATTACCGCAATTCTGATTGCCTTGTCTGCCAAAATAACAGGTGCAGACTGGAAGAACTCGTTGCGTATCTTAGAGCGTGATCACGATAATACCTTAAGCCATAATGCGGGGTATCCTATGGCAAGTATGGCTGGAGCCTTAAGAATAAGGTTGGAGAAGACTGGACAATATACGTTGGGAGATGAATATGAACCTGCAACGGTTGATAAATGCAGGGCCTCCTTGGGGCTTATGAAACTAACCACAATTTTATTTTGTATCATAGTATCTACCCCTTGTATTATCGGATTATATTTAATACGGTGGTGGGATATAGTATTTGGTATTTAGGGAACTCAAGGGAGCAATTTCATTTCTCTCAGTACTGCCAATATCTAGAATGTCCTCAAGTATTGATATTAATGATATTGCTCTCGGAATGCATTTTTTCCCACTTGTTGGTGCAATAATAGGATTTACTGTTGGAGTGCTTGCATTTATAATTTCCATGTACTTTCCCCCACTTGTAGTGGGTTTTATTGTTGTATTTGCGCTAATAGCCATCACTGGCATATCCCACATTGATGCGCTTGCTGATTTTGCTGATGGCCTAATGGTTAGAGGAGGGAAAGATGCAAAACATAGGGCTATGGACGATCCCGCAATAGGTTCAGCGGGAACTGTGGCGCTAATTCTTTACATATCTGGAATGATAATAATCATATCGGGTTTCTCGACTAGCACGAAGTTGTTAGCTAGTTTAATCGCATCTGAGGTAATCGCAAAATATACCATGGTATTGCAGGCCCACGTTGGACAATCTGCTTGGGAGGGTTCAAGTTCCCCATTTACCAAAGCCATGAAAGATAGACAGAAGCTTATCGCAGCGACAGGGATTACGCTCCCCCTAATTTGCTTTGCTACAGGTGTCACAGGTGTTGTATCGCTATGTTCGTCGATGATTATTGCTATGATTATACATTATTCATCAAATAAGAGCTTAGGTGGAATTTCCGGTGACGTTTTAGGTGCGTCAAATGAAATTTCCAGACTTTCATCGCTTATTGTTGCATTATCATTTAATTTCTAATGTCTGTGATCTAATATGATAGCAGTTGTCATGTGCGGCGGGAGGGGAACTCGAATGGCTTCCTTTGGAGAGAAGTCATTGTTGAAATTAAGAGGCAAAAGGTTAATCGAATATGTTCTTGATGCACTCGTCGAATACGGATGTTTTGAAAACATAATTGCAGTTTCGAGTCCTAACACACCAGCAACTACAAAATTCCTTTACTCCCATAAATATCGTGCTTCAGGAAAGATGAATATACTGGAAGGTAATGGCGTAAATTATTCCCTTGACCTATCCTATGTCCTTGGGAAAATTAGACCGACTCTGGTTTTTGTAGCATCTGCCGATCTTCCACTATTAAATTCCTCATTAATCCAAAGGATTATGGCCCAAAACTTGCCGTATTTTCCATGTACTTCTGTTGTTTTGGAAACGGGGTTTGTCCGGAGTTTCAATATCTCACCAAGTTCAGTGCTCACTATAGGGACAAAGGAATATTGCTACTCTGGTATAATATTAATTGATTCTTCCAGCTATAAAATCGACTCAGAATTGGAAGAACACTACTTGATAATGAACGAAAAGGAGCTTGTAATTAACGTTAATACAATCGCAGAACTCAATACGGCAGAAAGATTACTTTATTCTTAACGCTCTTAATGTCAGCCAGCTTTACAAACGACTGTCCAAAAGGGTCAGTTTAGTTAGTATTTTCACATAAGGACAATGTATATTGTTCTGTATGCAACTTATTGATTAGTCCAAAGCACTTAAGACTTTACCCAGAATTTTAGCCCTTGCCCCCGTCTTCTCTGCGATAAGTTGTTGACACGATTCACAGTTGATATCTGTCGTCGTATAAGAAAAGATTACCTTCTTTTCTCCGCAATTTGTACATTCTACAGAAATGAAACTGCTATTTGGTTTTGGAATTAATATATTTTTTCTTTGCATATTTGATCACAGCAATCAAGCTTGGATTTCTAACTTGCGCATTCTTATACCTTCCTTCATCGTTTTTCTTTGGCAATTTTTGCACGTATAACGTAAAGTTATTTTTTTGGTTGTTTTGGCGGTTCGTTTAAGCTCTGGGAATTTTTGGCCACCATAACCCTTCTTATCTTCTGCATGCCTCCGCGCACCCTCTGCTACTTTTCTGTCCTTCCCTTTTTTATAAATAGCGACTACCTGTGCTGTTTGGCTCTTGCATCTAGGGCAATATTTATGCAGCTCCTTTCCTATTTTCATTATACGCAAAGTTTTCTGAAGGGTAATTTAAGGACACCGAAGAGCATTCGGATCCAGGTTATAACGAAAGATAGTTGGGCTTGGCGTTAGTGATGTATGGTCGCGCTCAGTACACTTAAATAGAGCCCCTAATTCTCGAGAAAATCTAATATACTAAGATTCCTATAGGAAGGTAATGGTTTTCGGGTTAGATAATTTAATACAGCAAATTGTGCCGGCGACAATAGATAGCTTTGGTGTATGGATACCCTTAGCATTTGGTCTGGTAGTAGGACTTGCTTACGTCGTAGCCTCAGCAGCGAGGCGCCACAGGTAGTTACCCAAACCCTTCTTTTTCTTGGTCATCTGCACTACATTTGGAGTGTATTCACCCAGTTTTTGACTGCTGGAAGAACAGCATAGAATAAATCTAGTCAAATAGGATTGGAGGCAAAGGAGTAAATATGAACGGCTGAAGTGTTATTAATAGCAGGTTTTGCTGTATTATGTTATGGACTTTGCCGTCAAAATTGGGTCTACGAAAGAAAGAAAAATAAGAATTAACCCTGCTCAGACGACTAACTTCTTATGGGAGGGAGAGAATGTTCTTTCTACACCTTCATTAATAGCCGAGATGGAAGAGACTTGTCGGCTTCTCTTAAAAGAGCAATTCATTTCTGATCCTAATTGCGATTCAGTAGGTACTCTTGTGGAAGTTACACATATAGCTGCTACGCCTGTCGGGGCAGAGGTTCTACTCAAAGCCAAGGTAGTTTCAGCAAATGGTAGGAGAACTATGTTTGAAGTAGAGGCATTTGACGATCTGGAAAAGATAGGAGAGGGAAGACATGAAAGGTATACAATTGATATATATGAATTTAAGGATAAATTTATGATGAAGCGAAATAAATTGGGAATATAAGTTACTAGACAAGAAATGTAATAAAGTCTATCACAACATTACAAATATAGCCAAACGTGAGAATGAAAGACCCGCAATTCGTCCATATATCCTAAAAATCAGGTCGCAGAATTTTGGTGTAATTCCTCCCAATAGACGGTGATATGGTACAAAATATAGTTATTGATTAGTAATTATCAGCAGTCACGGTCTTTACTCCTTTCTACCTATATCCGAAGCGGGGACACCAGGATTACTACGGATTTTGCAAGTGAGCTTGCGTAACAGATGATCAACACTCCGTTTGAGTATTTCAGATATGACAGACAGAGTAAGAATATTCGGCATATTTGTTCGTATGGGCTCTGATTTTTCACATTTCGACTATTTTCATATCTCTATTACAATTCGCCATGGACTACTCTATGCACCCAGACAACCCAAGACTGCTCTATGCGAGTATTTTTGCCTTTGTATTAAAATGCGATATTATAAGAGGCTCATTTCACACCTCCAACCACAGTTTTCTTTAACAGAAGCTTTTGGGAAGTGTAAAAGTATAAAAGAGGCCTGAGAAGATTTGTAAATATTCTAACTAGGTGATATATGGAAAAATGGCATCAGTTCAAACTACTGCTGGCGGAATGCCGGTTTTAATCTTGAAGGAAGGAACAAAGGAAAATAAAGGGAAAGAGGCACAAAGGAACAATATTACTGCAGCCAAGCTTGTTGCCGAGGTTGTTAAGTCCACCTTGGGTCCACGGGGCATGGATAAAATGCTTGTTGATACTGTGGGTGATGTTACAATCACCAACGACGGTGCAACAATTCTCAAAGAGATTGATGTTCAGCACCCGGCGGCCAAAATGATGGTCGAGGTTTCCAAATCTGTTGATAATGAAGTTGGTGATGGGACCACCTCTTCGGTGGTTTTGGCGGGTGCCTTAATAGAAAAAGCCGAAGAGCTGATTAATAAAGAAGTTCATCCATCCGTGATTGTTGATGGTTATACGGCTGCGGGGGAGCAGGCTCTTAAAATATTACAAAGAATGGCAATCAAGGTAGATGTTGATGATAAAGATACTCTAATAAAAATTGCAACTACTAGCATGTATTCAAAGCTCGTGACCGAGGATAGTCCTGCAATGAGTCAGATAGTTGTCAATGCGACACGACAGGTAGCTGAGAAGTCCAATGAAGGTCAAGCTTTGAAGGTGGACTTGGACAATATTAAAGTCGAAAAAAAAGCCGGTGGATCGATACATGATACGAAACTGATTAAAGGTATAGTGCTCGACAAAGAGGTGGTCCATGCTGGCATGCCAAAAAGAATTGAAGGCGCCAGAATTGCTCTGCTTAATTCTGCTCTTGAAATCGAAAAGACTGAAATGAGCGCGGAAATTCGTATCAATGACCCACAGCAAATGCAAATGTTTCTCGAAGAAGAAAACAAGATGCTCAAATCTATGGTTGAGAAGATTAAATCATCTGGAGCAAATGTTGTATTATGCCAAAAGGGCATAGATGATATTGCACAGCATTACCTAGCAAAAGCCGGCGTGCTCGTTGTAAGACGCGTTAAGGAAAGCGATATGTTCAAGTTATCAAAAGCAACTGGAGCTAGAATAGTAAGCAACCTTGACGATCTAGTTAAGGGGGACCTAGGCTTAGCCGACCTGGTTGAAGAGCGCAAAGTAGAGACAGATAAATGGGTGTTTATTGAAGGATGTAAGAATCCAAAGTCGGTGACTATTCTAATTAGAGGAGGATCTCAGAGGGTTGTCGACGAAGCTGACCGTTCTGTACATGATGCACTGATGGTAGTGAAAGATGTTCTCGAAAAACCAGCTATAGTGGCTGGTGGTGGAGCTCCAGAGGCGTACATTTCAAATGAATTAAGACAATGGTCAAATAACCTAGAAGGTCGTGCACAGCTGGCAGTTCATAAATTCGCCGAAGCCCTTGATTCTATTCCATTAGCTCTGGCAGAAAATGCGGGTATGGATCCAATTGATACTATGACAGATCTTCGTTCAAAACAAGGTAAAAGAGGTAAGTGGATAGGTGTAGACGTTAGGAACACTGTTGTCGCAGATATGTTCAAAGAAAGTGTAGTAGAGCCACTCGCAGTTAAAGAGCAGATAATAAAGTCGGCTGTCGAGGCCGCATGTATGATCCTAAGAGTAGATGACGTAATAAGCTCGAGTAAGTCCAAAATGCCGTCAGGACCTCCTGGTGGCGGTATGGGCGGTATGGGCGGTATGGGCGGTATGGGCGGTATGGGCGGTATGGATATGGAGTAAACTAGATTATCAGTTCAGGAATAATTTTTAGATCGAGATTTCTTCCATATATTTATCAAATAACCGTTTCAGATTGTCTTAATCAGTACCTTACTATTCAATTACAGAGGACATTAACTGCACCTGTCTAACGTTTTTATTACGACATTCACTACTTTTTACTAGCATGACAAATAAGGTCTGCGTTCTTGGTGCAGGCAGTACTAGATATGGCAAGTTAGATGAAAATATTATCGAAATTGCGCTGGCTGCATCAAGAGATGCCATTCATTCTGCTGACATCACACCAAGTGATATCCAAGCGGGATACATTTCAAACGTTTTTGGAGTCACTGATAAGCAGGTTCATATGGCTCCCGTGATTATGAGCAATTTGGGAATTCCATATGTACCCGGTCTTACTATAGAATCTGCGTGTGGCTCTGGTTCCATAATGTTTAGGGAAGCTTACGCAAATATAGCGGCAGGTTTTTATGATTGTGTTTTAGCATTGGGGGTTGAAAAAATAACTCATACTGGGACTATCCAGAGCACAACTCTATTCTCTTATTGTTCTGACTTTTTTTATGAGGGAGGAAATGGTGCGTCGTTTCCGGGGTTATTTGCATCCATAGCTAGAAATTATATGGCTATACACAAGGCAAGTGAAGAGGATTTAGCCCGTGTGGCAGTTAAGAATCATGAAAATGGGTTACTTAATCCGAAGGCACATGTTCGAAAAGAGATTACGATTGATGATGTTTTAAAGTCTCCAGTTGTCGCCTCTCCTTTAAAACTTTATGATTGTTGTCCGTTTTCAGATGGTGCTTCAGCTGTTATTCTATGTAGTGAGGCATTTGCTAAAAAAAGTAACAGCCAGTATGTTGAAGTAATCGGATCAGGTAGAGGAGCCTCACCGGCTGCTGTTCAAGGCCGTGATGACATCACTACCATTCCAAGTACTGTAAATGCAGCAAATCAGGCATACAAAATGGCAGGAATTACACCAAAGGATATTGATTTTGCTGAAGTACACGATTGTTTTACTATTGCAGAGATAATCGATGTTGAAGACTTGGGATTTTTCCAAAAAGGCACTGCTGCTCATGCGATAAGAGAGGGAGCGACTCGTAGAAATGGACAAATTCCCATCAATCCTTCTGGCGGTCTGAAATCGAAGGGACATCCAATTGGTGCTACTGGCGTAGGTCAAGTAGTTGAAGTATTTGAACAATTTACAGGAAAGGCCGGCGAAAGAACAATAAAGGATGCAAGTATTGCTTTAACCCATAATTTTGGAGCAACCGGTGCAAGTGCAGCCGTCCATATTTTTAAAAAGGCGGAATAAGCGTAAATGTCACAGCCAAATCGTGACCAGCAGACCTTAGGCTCGAGGATAAACTTTATTACATCTGCAAATAAGGGAAAAATACTTTGCAATAAATGCTTAAAGTGCGGACATGTCATGATCGGCACTATTTATTATTGTGAAAAATGTCACGCTGATGAAATGCAATCAGTTGAGCTAGAGGGATCTGGTAATGTGGTAACTTACACTATTCAAGCCGTTGCTCCAGAGGGATTCAATGATTTGGGAAAACCCTATGCATGGGTTGTTTTCAGAGTAGAGAATTCATCATTAAAGGTATCAGGAATACTCATCGGAGTCAAAGTGCCTGCAGATTTACCGCTGGGATCAAGGGTTAGAGTGGAGAGTTTTGATCCTAAGTATGGACTTAAATTACAAAAAATTGGTTAGTAGGAGTTGCTCATCTGATATAGTAGTACAACCAATTCTTTGTCTCTCGATTAGTCGCCGCCTATTTGGCTGTAGGTATTGAACTGGCTATTTGTTATCCAGAAACACAGCTGCTGAATCCGCATTCAATACACATATTGCATCCCTCCGTGATAATCAATCTCGCTTTACAAGACGGGCACAATTCACCTAGTTCATCATTATTCTGGGGAAAAGTTTGTAAGGTTTTTTTTCCAGGGAACTTGATCTGTGTTTGTGATGTTAGCTCTGCATTATTGGTTTCGTCTATTGATTCTGTTTCTCTAAAGATCTGTTCTATTTGATCTTTGATATACGGATCCGAAATATTTGTTCGCAGATAATCAATGATATATTTGCTAGGACTAACAATAAATTTCCTTTCCTTCGCATCATTACCATTGATATGTAGGACTTGTTCATGTCTAGATCCATCCCTATATACAGTAACACCCTTAAGACCTAGCTCGTGAGATAACAAATATGCAGATTTTACATCCTCAGCAGTAGTATCACCAGGCATGTTAATTGTCTTCGCGATGGCATTGCTTATCCACTTTTGCCACACTGCTTGAGCCATTATATGGTCAGTCCAATGCACATCTATCGCGGTAACAAAGATTTTCTGGATCCATTCCGGAATTTCGCTTAGACCTTGAGTTGAACCGTAGTTGTTAGCAATCTTGGTCAACATATCATCATTATACAATCCACTCTCTTTCAGCGTACTCTCAAAAATTTTATTAGTATAAAAAAATCTGCCCACTGTAACACGTTTCTCAAATACAACAGCAAACATAGGCTCAACGCCGTTAGATGTATCGGCTATCATAGATAAAGTACCTGTAGGAGCAATTGTTGATGTCCAAGAATTTCTAATTCCATATTTTTGGATTTTTTCGATTAATGAACCCCAATCATAGGTATGTGTTTCTTTCGGTAGCTCGTAGTAACCTGCAATTGGAATTTTGCCTCTAGCATAATCTGTTTCCTTAAATAAGGGAAACGAACCCCTTGATTTAGCTAAAGCTACACTCTCTTCCATACTATAGTAGGAAAGAGCTTCAGCCAATTTATTCATGAACTCATAACCACTTTTTGAGTTATACGAAATCCTTAACAGGAAAAGTAAATCTGCCATTCCCATGATACCAAGGCCGATTCTCCTTGTCAACTTTGTGTTAATATCGATCTCTTCCACCGGATAGTTGTTCATATCAATTACATTATCTAAGAAACGAGACGATAGTCTAATTGCCTGTTCGTACCTTTGCCAGTCGAACTCATAGGACCCGTCTGCTTTTCGTTTTACAAAATTTGCAAGGTTAATCGATCCCAGATTACATGATTCGTAAGGGTAAAGTGATTGTTCTCCACATGGATTGGTTGCGCGAAGTGGTCCACCTTTAGCAACAATTAAGGGATTATACTTATTGATATTATCAAAAAATATGACTCCAGGCTCAGCACTCTTCCATGCGCTAAATGCGATTAGGTCTATCAGCTGATGGGAGTCTATTTGTTTCACAGGTTCGTGGGTTCTTGGATTACGAAGAGTATACTTGTGATTATCCTTGTGCGTTAGCGAATTCCAGAAGTCTTCCCAGATTCCGACACTAACATTAAAGTTCTCAAATATTCCGGGTTTTGTTTTGGCTATTACAAACTTTTCGATGTCTGGATGCCATGCCTCTAAGATACCCATATTTGCTCCACGTCTCTTGCCCCCTTGTTTCACTACATCAGTAATAGTATCAATAATTCTCATAAATGACGTTGGACCTGACGCAACGCCCGAGGTAGATGCAACAATATCACCTTCTGGTCTTAAATCAGAATAATTGATTCCTACTCCTCCTCCCGATTTAAATATCATGGCAGCATCAGTAGATGATTTCATAATCTTGTACATGTCATCTTGCATATCAAGGACAAAGCAAGCAGACAACTGACCGAGTCTCGCTCCTGCATTCATCAAGGTAGGGGTATTTGGTAGGAAATCCCTCGATATCATTAGATTGTAATATTCTCTAATCCTTTCATCATATTGTGCTAATTTGCCCTCCGCTATTAGTCTTAGTAGTTCTTTAAAGCTTACTTTCATGTGTTTTTGATTTGCAAGATAAATATAGTGTCGGATCAGGGACTCAAAATGATATTTATTCAAGTAATAGTTACCAATTTTTAGCTTCAAATCGAAATCGTTTATTTTCGCATAATATTTCTCCGCCTCTTCAATACTCTGGATATGCCCGCCTGTTATGTCAAATAGACTTGAATCATGCATGATATCAGGAATAGCCACCAGAATAGCCACTCGTTCAAACATTTGTTTTGGTCCTTCTATAACCTCATTATTGCTATCTCTAAGGAGATAGCGTGAGGCCAAAACTCTGAGGGAATTAACATCAAATGCCTTATCTACTTCATCGAGATCTTTCTTGTTTAAAATTTTCATTTTCTCGTCTCGGATTTTGCGTCGTTCGTGTCTATACAGGATATAGGACTTGGCCGTGTCAGATAGACCTTCTTCAATAAGTATAGATTCTACAATATCTTGTACGTCTTCAACGCTTGGAATTGCTGATATTTCTGTTGAACTGTATCCGTGCTGAACCATCTTTCCTATTACCTTATCGGTTAAAGTCTCTGTTAACCGATAGTCAGGTTTGCCAGTTGCAACCAATGCCTTATAAATTGCATTGGAAATTTTTGACTTGGCAAAATCAACAACTCTCCCGTCTCTTTTCCTTATATGTGTGATCAGATCTTCTTTTGAGTTATTGAACTCTGTAGTTTCCGCCATCCCGTCAGTAAGAATCATGTGATTAGCTTAAAAGCATTATTGTGCTAAAAAATAATGCTTCTAGGGTGCAAATATGGACAGGATATTTTGTTCAGGGATGCTGCAGAGGGGTTGCCAAGAACTTAAACAAGTTAGAGCAGAATCTCTCTCATATAGAGTGTGGTATTAAATAAGTAGAAGTGCAATATATGCACCCTCCATTGGAGTCTCTACTGGATCTCTTTCCACAGTTAGAGCATACCATATGCGTAATTATTGGCCGGAAGGATTGTAAATCTGATGCGGCCATAATTGCATTTTTCACTTCACTATCCGAATGAAGATCATTTAGGTCGAGATTAACTGCTAGTCCTCCATTTAACAATTTATCTACTGAATTACATTTATCAACCATTGTATGCAATTTGTCATCATTTTGAGAGACTAATTCTTTGCCATTAATTGTTAAGCCCTGCGAATAAATAAGACTACCCTCTTGGGATGACATTAGGGAGATCTTACCATACTTATCGGAATCCAAACGCGCGAATCTTCTTGAGCTATCATCAAATATCATAGCTATTCCAACGGAATCTTCGCCGATCTGCCTTCCCTGGTCCATTGCCACATCAACAGCGGTCTTTAGTACTTTTTGTAGAACTTCCATTCCACCATTATTAATATCGTAACCTAGAATATCATGTACTGATTCCTTAGCCCCGGTGAGATTAATCACAATATTACTAGTTCCAAGCTGCGTAAATGGTGTGCTACTGGCTAATGTTGACAACATACCCTTTCTTACAAGATCCATAAGCGCTTTCTTTCTAGTAGACATAGCAGATAGTGCAGGTTTTATCATCAGTGCAAGTCGAGCTCGGAAATAGGTTTCGTCCTTATTAGATTGGTACGCTAGTCGAGGAAGATTAATTGATAATGACTGTAGAGTTGCTATTGCACCAGAGTAAGGCGTACTATTAATCGATCTATGAACACCATTCAGGCTTCTAGATCCACTTCTTATTAGCGATACTAATCCTCCCGTGCGTATTATTGATGCAATCCTGTCAGAATATAACGTCAGACTTTCTTTACCTCCAAATCGAAGAGAGAGGCCGATTCGAGGAACTGAAGTATAACTTATGTAGTTATTGTAACTATCAAGAATTGCATTTATCAACTTCGAATTAGGCTGATCGTCAATATCTATATTTAGTGTAGTAATCGGAAGTCCAAGTAAAGAGTTAAACGAATATGTTGGCGCTACTGAGGATTCCATTAAAGCTCTAGTAATCAAAGTAGCTATTTCCGCCGAATCGGCTATTTGGCTCAACAGAGGAACAATTCCATCTAATACCACTTCTGTTGAAGATTCTCTACTTAATAGTGATACCAGTAAGGGAAGAGCAGTTGTCAAGTCATTAATATTATTTATCGGAAGAATCCTCGAAACATTCAAAAACTTGCCTTTAAGATCTATGCCAGTTTTAGCAATTTCATTAATATTCAAAAATAAGGTATCGGGAACCAACCCCCATATTCCACTATTAGATATGTTTATTTCACCTGCCAAGTGTAAGTCGGCAATGTCTTTGGATAGGGTACCGGTTATAAGATGCTCTGAGAGTATAGATTGAGCGGCTTTCGTCATTATACTGTCAATCCCATTTCTAGCTTTGTCAATATCATTCAACATTTCAAAAATGTCTGCCGAAGGCAATCCTAGTCGTGCGAGCTTATTTCTGTATTCTTCATGACCATGTTCAGTCAGAACAGAATTCACAGTCTCCCTAATCAATGATGAGGTAAGGTAGGCACTTTGGAATTTGTACACCTTGTTTTCTGCTTCTTCAGTAATCTTATGCGCCTGCTCGAGGGGCATATTTGCTTCTCTTACTAAGGATTGGACTATCTTATGAGAATTAAATTCCTCGATGGAATGGCCGCTTGTTCTCACATACATTTTACCGCTTTCAATTATTGATCTTTCTTCTATTTGCCGGGCCAAGCTCAAAACCAACTTACCTAGATTCGTTATTGTGTATCGGCGTTCGGCTTTGTTAAGAGCAACAAGCGATTGTCTTAAGAGCTTCCTCAGATGGTAGGCAAACTTGCCGGATTCTTTCTTTGATTTGAACCCCGCAAGTGATTTTAATTCGGAATAAGTAAGCGGTCCTTTGGAATTTAGAATACGAAGAATATCTATTCTGTTAGGACTAGCCATAACAGAAAAAATCATTCTTACCCGCTTTGACGCAGATTCTAAGATTCCGTCTCGTCTAGGTTCTGGTTGAAAGGAATAATCATGACTCAACTGTTCCATTGCCTCGATATTCTACCTAAATGATTAAAACTACTTTGTAAATTATATTTTACTATTAATGTAATAGACCCTAATCAGATGTAGCCAAAGGATTTATAACTGCTAGCCTTCCAATAACAGCTTTTCTTCTCCTAGAACAGGTTTTTCTGTTTTTCCGCTTACCTTAATAGTTTCAATGGCAGCTGGAATTTCCGGTAACCTTACCTTCGCCTCATCTTCTAGTATTCCCTCAACTTCGTTAAGTATTGAAACAGCCTCTGAATCTATAGGAGCGGAAACCTTGTTCATATCTACCTTGACGTTAGAGTTAATTAGAACATCTGAAGTAATCGAACTCACTTCAGATATCACACCATTTGCACTTGGAACGACATTTGAAATCTCTTTCTGTATATCCTTCACCAACTCAATTGTAGGGTTAATCGTTTCCATCACCATTGCAAATTCATTAATTGTACTAAAACGAATCACGACCACTTCTAAGGCAAGTCCTACATTCTGTGTGGTTTGTTGAACCCTTCGAATGTTCGAAAGTTCATTTGCCAGTGCTTTTGCACGAGAGTTGTTTCCAGCTTTTATATTAAGTGCTATTTGATATCGAAAATCCTTATCCATCGCGGCAAATTTCTTGTCAAGCATTTTTAACCTCGATAGTTGATTATTAACTATGCTGGCGGCTCCCGCTAGCTCATTTTGAAATTGCTGCCGCTGTCGATCCATCTTTCAATAAAGTAGTTATCTAGAAATGTTAAAATCCAATGTCAAACTCTATGTACCAAAAGCTAGTATACAGTTAAGCTCAAATTTCAATTTTATACGGATTCCTAGTGTACTTTCCCTATAGCCAAGGGAGCGAAACTAGAATGGATTTTCATTCAGAATCAAAGCAAGAAGGGCAGCCCTTAAATCTCGTCCGTAAGCAGCTTGTTTAAAATATATCGCATTATTTGTTGAATCGACGGAATACGATATTTCGTCAATCCTCGGCATGGGATGCATTATGGATACGCCAGGTTTGGCTCTTTCTAGAACAGACATATCTATAGTGTATGTACCTCTAACTTTTTCATATTCCTGCATATCAGGAAAACGCTCCTTTTGAATACGGGTAACATATATCATGTCGAGTTTTGACAAAATTTTGTCGTCAAGCGAAGTATGCTGATAAAGTCTTAAAGTTTTGGATATATCGTCTATGGATTCAGTTCTAATGCGTAGTGAAGGAGGAGATATCAAATGGACAGTTACGTCAAACTTTGCTAAGCCGTACAATAATGAGTAAACTGTTCTACCATATTTTAAGTCTCCAACGATACCTATCGTAAGTCCATCGATTTTCCTTTTTTCCTTAATAATTGTGTAGAGATCAAGCATCGCTTGTGTAGGGTGTTCTTCACTTCCGCTGCCTGCATTTATTATGGGCTTTTGTGCTAATTCAATAGCAAAGCGACTTGATCCATCCAATGTGTGTCGAAGAACAAGGACATCGGAATATAGGTCCATTATCCTGATAGTGTCTGAGAGGCTTTCACCTTTTTCAATTGAAGATGACTTGGGATCGAAAATCCCAATTGAACTTCCCCCCAGTGAGGCCATGGCGGCCTCGAAACTCATTCTGGTTCGAGTACTTGGCTCGTAGAAGATATATCCGAGAATCCTTCCGTTTCCAAGAATGCTTTTTTCGCTTGGTTTTAGAGTACTGATTTTATCCGTCGCATTGAATACGTATTCAAGTTCTTGTCTAGAAAAGTCTCGAATTGAAACAATATCTCGATCAAAGAGGTAATTGTTCGACATTGTCTGCTTATCCCTCTTAAACTTAACTAAAACAGGTATTTCAGTATGCTTGTGGACGCTGTACAAAAAAGAGCACGAATAGTTATAAAAACAGCTTTAGATAGAGTAATTATAATATCGATTATATTTGATTTGATCTTTCATTCGTCCCCGCCCTTTTTCTAGTATATATTGTATTATTCGCCTGACCCCTGAGCAGCTCTCACGAATATTTCTGAATATTCTTCTTTCGTCAAGGGGTAAAATAAAAACGGTTAATAATTGCCATTTGTTACAGGCTTCAAATAAAGCCGCAGGAGGAGAAACAGCACGGCATCAAGATACCAGAGCTGTTTCAGGGGGAACTCCTGCGGCTGAACTCAATACGCATAGAAAATACAAAAGATTTCTGGGAAAATATTCCATAACTTATACATATCAAAGACACAGGGCAAATCTCGATCGAAGACTTCCGCAGATCACAAAATATTATTCTACTTATTTGTTAATTCCTAAGTGAGATTTGTAAATCCTTTAAAAGAGACATTCAGCAATATAATAAATTCCATATCCACGTATTAGAGATATCTTTGAGACCTTCACTCAACAGACGTTAAACTGGGAAGCAGGCGCAGTCTATATACCATTAGCATTTGGGTTACTTGTAGGCTTAGTTTATGTTGTTATTGCCGCGTCCCGACGTAAAAAGGGAACATAAGATTTATTTTAAAACCTCGCCCTGGTCAGAAGGCATTTCTTGTAGTAGAATTTCCGGGATTTACCATTCCACTCTCCCTCCCCACACCATATTCATTACTTATATTCCCAGAAACATCTAAGCTAGCTCAGCCATGATTAGTCGTAATATGTGTGAGATTCTCTAATACGAGAGTAAGTTATTTAGCTGGCTGAAAAATACTGCAGGAGATGCGAGTGTTTTTTGTCAATCCAAATTTGTTTTGTGATTGCTGTGGAATGCGACTAAGGGGTGGTCCATCTGCAAGGGGCTTACGAACTCCAATTACTAACACTCATATTTTATCGTTCGTCGAGTCTCATGCGGTTTTTAAAGTCTAGATTTCGTAACTGCCTGAGAACAAAAATAAATGAAAATTAAAATAAAAAACTTGGCTTGAAGAGAACAAGATAGCCTATTTACCTACTTCATCGTCATCCCACTCATCATGCTGCTCGTACTGTTCTGACCATTACCCATCATACTTTGCATCATTTCTTCATTCATTGCTGGAAGGCAAATTACCATATTCATTACATGCTGCAACTCGGCTTCAGTCATATTTCCCATTCCACCTGCTTCAGACATCATTTGTTGCTGCATTAACCCCATCATCATTTGTTGTGTTGCATTACCACCGTCACCAGCCATTCCACCGCCTCCCATCATACCGGTCAATGACCCAAGCAATTGGTTGGGAGTAGTACACATCATCGGCATGGCTAAAACGCCCATGTTAAATGGTAATGACATATTGTCTCCAGTGTCACCCATCTTCATACTACCATCAGTCATATTGCCGCCCCCCCATCATCATATCCATCATGTCCATAGGAGATTGAGCGTCTGCCTTCTCTGATCCACCTATAAATATCAACATAATGCTGGCAATTGCAAATGTTGAAACAAAGAACACTGCAAATCCTCTCTTTTTGTATGAACTTTTCATTGAGTTGAAAACATTGATCTACGTTACTTAAACATATCGTATGGTACTCCGACAGATCTTTATCTTTAGTTAGCATGGAATCTCATACGGTTATAATTTTAAATTGGCTATTTTCCAAATACTGAAGGGGCCAAAATCGTTGACTTCAACAAAACCGCTGGCAAGACACCCTAGGCTTAACCAATCATTTAGCATACGGCATATCTTATTCCTCACTTTCCTTAATGCCCATAGCTTTGAAAAGTCGCAGCTGTAAAATTGAACTTGGCAGAAATTACGAGTTTTATAGGCAGTCGTTCAGTAAAGGATGAGTATGAATAAACCAAATTCGCCGCGGGATTAGAGACTGGAGGTTACCTGGCAGCCTTCCTTTACCGGGCACCAAAAGAGAACCATGACGTGATCACACAGAACCTGAAGAAATTCATTCCATGGTTTGAGAATAATGGAGTAAGAATTGAGTACTATCAACTTGCTGGTAGAGAGACCCAAGAGGAAGTAGACTCTTCAAAAGCGGCTGGCATGGAGGGTATAGAAAGTATTGCCAAAACGCTTGCAGCCGAAGACGAGGACATTTGGATGGAGCTACAATACTTTAGAGATCACAACCATTGTAAAGAAGTGTACGCAAA
>OCZV010000253.1_pt1 | contig 19473 bp, 18 predicted proteins | sample 1539051 | NCBI WGS metagenome assembly OCZV01 (sample SAMEA3113581, study PRJEB22503) | soil metagenome
CTGTTGTCCGAAGCAAAGGTAGTAGCAATTATAGCGCAGCACCATAAAACCTGTCCTTCTTCCTTTCAACTGGTTTATCGCTAGATGGGATAGAAGAAGAAGAAGAAGAAGATCTTGTTGGTCTCATTTAAGCAAGATTTCTTGCAGCAGCCAGTATATCATCATTCTCATACAATACTATTTGCAACCTTCTTCTAATATTACATTGAATCGCCTTTTATTCAGAAGCAAAGACTTTTTGTTTTTCCATGAACCCAGTAATTTTCATTTAACCTTTAACCTTCTGTGCTTATGACATAGGAGAAAAATTTTAGACCTGAGATCTGAGATGCGCTACTCAAGATACCCTCCTCAAGACCCCATCAGCAATACCATACCTGACTCCTTCACTATCCTTCTCTATAGGCGTAATCGCTGAGTCAGTATTTTCCTAATGCTAAATTGTTTGATAAACTCTTGTAGGTCATTCTCAAAAATAGGATATTATATTCTGGAGTGCAGGCCTTCCCTACAAACCTTATACTATGATCCAGACAGTCAGATAATCCTCATCCTAAGAACCGGTAAAACTCTAGTGTAGCAGCCCGATTCTACATTAGAATTTTCTCTTCAAAGCCGGTGGCGTCAGCTGATGCGATGAAGAGAAGAAGGAGAAAAAGCCGTAATAGCCTCATCACCAGGAAGGTTAGGAGAAGCAGCTATTCTATTTCCCAACTTCTTCTTAATTTTATCCAATGCAGTTTCGAAGTGTCTCATTGAGATCCTTAGTTTACTACCACTTTTTTGTCTAATGTGCTCCTTTATTGCACTCATGGCAGCTGCGTTCACCAGTGCTGCAATGTCTGCCCCAGTCATGCCTTCTGTCATTTCTACTAGCTTATCGAGGTTTACATCCGATTCCAGAGGCTTTTTCTTTGTGTGTATCTGGAATATATGCTTCCTTGACTCCTTATCAGGTACCGGCACTTCAAGTATCCTATCAAACCTTCCAGGACGCAAGAGTGCTTCATCAATGATGTCTGGTCTATTTGTTGCGCCAATTACCACGACACCTTTTAGGTCTTCTAATCCATCTAGCTCTGTCAGCATCTGACTGATGACGCGCTCTGTCACATGCGAGTCGCCTTCAGAACCTCCCCTCCTCGGTGCTATGGCATCGAGCTCATCAAAGAATATAACACAGGGGGCTGCCTGTCGAGCTTTTCTGAAGACTTCTCTAACACCCTTCTCCGATTCGCCAACCCATTTGCTTATTAATTCTGGTCCTTTGATGCTGATGAAGTTGGCTTCAGATGTGGCTGCTACTGCTTTGGCTATCATTGTCTTACCAGTTCCAGGAGGACCATAGAGAAGAATTCCTTTTGGTGGTTCTACGCTTGCTTCAGCGAATAGATTTGCATGTTTGAGAGGCCATTCTATCGCCTCTGCCAATTCTTCCTTCACCTGCTGCAGCCCACCAATGTCCTCCCATCCTACATTTGGCCTTTGTACCAGCACTTCTCGCATAGCGGAAGGCTGTACATCTCTTAATGCTTCATCAAAGTCTTGCCTTGTGATTTTAATTTTATTTAATATCTCTGCTGGGATCTTGGGCTGTTCTAAGTTAATTTCAGGCAGTATCTTTCTGAGTGAGCGCATAGCTGCTTCTTTGCTTAAAGCTTCTAGATCAGCACCTACAAATCCATGCGTCACCTTTGCAATCGACTCTAGGTCGACATCCTCCGTCAATGGCATGCCGCGAGTGTGAATTAACAGGATATCCAATCGACCCTGTTCATCTGGTATTCCTATATCTATTTCCCTATCAAACCTGCCAGGTCGCCTAAGTGCAGGGTCAATTGCGTTTGGCCTATTCGTTGCACCGATAACTACGAGTTTGCCTCTTGACTGAATGCCATCCATCAATGTGAGAAGCTGCGAAACAACACGCTTTTCTACATCTCCTGAAACTTCTTCTCTTTTCGGAGCAATAGAGTCAATCTCATCGATGAAGATGATTGAAGGTGCATTTTCTTCAGCTTCTTTGAAGACTTCCCTTAGGCGTTCTTCACTTTCTCCATAGAATTTGCTCATAATTTCTGGCCCGCTGATAGAATAAAAGTTGGCGTTTGTTTCATTGGCGACAGCCTTTGCAAGTAGTGTTTTCCCTGTTCCTGGTGGACCATGAAGCAGCACACCTTTTGGAGCCTCAATACCGATGCGGTCAAATATCTCTGGATGTCTTAGTGGGAGTTCAATCATTTCCCTAACTTTCTGCACTTCGTTCTTCAGTCCGCCAATGTCCTCATAGGACACTCTAGGAACTCCTTTCGCTGCCGCCTTGGGCATGGAGCCGATAATGAATTCTGTGTTGCTGTCGATCAACGATGCTGCATCAGTAGGTGAAGTGCTTGTAACAGCAAAGCCTATTCTTCTACCCATGATATTTAGAGGAATCATATCTCCCCGAGTGACAACTCTTCCTTCAAGCAATTCGGGGAGATAGTCTTCAAGTCCTACAATGTTTAGCTCCTCAGTAGGTGCCAAAATTACCTGCTCGGCCTTTTTCACATTGACTTTGCGTACACTAACAATGTCATCGATTCCGACGCCAATATTATTGCGAGTGTAACCATCAATTCTGATTAGTTTTTTACCCTGATCGTCGCGCTGGCTTGACCAAAGCAGCACATAGCTTTTCTTTTTGCCCGATATTTCTATGACATCTCCTGTCGATAGATCCATCTCTTCCATTACTTTTGGATCTACCAATGCCATTCCCCTACCTACAAATTTAGGGTTAGTCTCGGCTACTTTTAGTGACATTTTATTATTATTATTATTATTAGAATTTTTCATTTCTATTTTTCACCTCAATAAAAATGGAGTGGATCTTGACTGATTTTTTACTCCACTTTGATTTCTCTCGCCTTTGGCTTTGGAGGCGCCTTCAGCTTGATCTTCAGTTCCAGAATGCCGTTTGCATAGATAGCTTTAGCAGATGTGTCGTCTAGTGTGACATTTATGGGAATGTCTGTGTGGTACTTCTTCTCTCCCTTCTCTGCATGTATAGAGACGTACTCTTCTCCAACATTGACCTTGATATCTTGCTTTGTGACCCCAGGCATCTCAGCAGTGATAGTCAGAGTATTCTCTTTCTCATCTACGACTGTGTCAACCAAAGGTTCTCTAACACCACTCTGTTCTACGAGTCCCCTTGACGATGGTTTAACATTGCCAAATTCCCTTACATGTGGCTTGCCATCAGGACCTACGGTTATCTGGTATCCGTAGTAGTAAGGGCCATGGATGACCATGTCAGATGGACTGGTTTCTCTGACAGTTCTGAACATCCTGTTCAGCATCTCTTCTGCTTCGGCAAACTCTCTGCCGATGCTCTCAAACATCCTCCTTCCAAAACCTATATCCCAATCTCTCGACATCTTATTATTCACCTATCATATGTAATAGATATTACATTATATAATTTTTTCGATATATAGTAATACTTTTATTACTAATTGATCACATTATCACATGTTTCGAAATGTATTCTGAGGCAGTGTCAGTTCCAGAGGCTATACGGAAAATCCTCACAAATGACCATGTTTATATGCAATCGTTGGCGCTAGGAATCGCCAACTATACAGCGCTAGCGGAGAGAATCAAACCTGACATTGAAAGATTGATTGGTTCCAAAGTAAACTTGAATACAATTGTAGTTGCTATCAAGAGATTTGCAGATGCACTGGAAAAGAAGAACATGCAGCAGGAGAATAGCAGTACTCATTTGACTGCAGCAAAAGCAAAGATGTCATTGACAGGGAGTATTATAGACATCGACTTTCAAAAAGAAAATAATGACGATGACAATGATGCCTTGGCCAGCGTTTTAGATGACTTCATTGAGCAAGAGAGCAGATATAACCTGTTTCAAACTGATAGTCACTTTTCCCTGCTTACAGAGGATGCTGATGAAATCAGGAAAATGGTTGCTAATGCAATACAAAAATTGGACGCCAAGATAAGTGAAGGCCTTTCCAAGATAACTGTGTCCTTGACTTCCGATGATCAAAGTGCGTATCACATATTGTCACTTATTTCAAATATATTGTACAATCATCAAATTCCAATCCATAGTGCTTTCTTTACTGCAAATGAAGTAGTATTGATATTGAGTGATAAAGATGCAGCTAAGGCATATGACTTGATCAGAATGAAAATAGGATAATAATTTTTATACTCACCTACATGCGCTATATCGGAAGCAAGTCTAAATTGTTTATATATGCAGCTAAAATATAGGTGCAAATCATGCCAAAAACGATTGAATCCTATCATATCTTTTATAAAACCTCTGCGCACTATATAGCACAGTGGAGAAAATTGCAGGGACTAAATGAGAGGACTGACATAGACCACTCTCTGATGGAGCGCTTTGAGCGAGAAATATGGAGTAAGGTTCCTCATCTAGAAGAAAAATCAGGTGAATCAAAGGTTGTTAACCCAACACCTCTGATTGACATTACTGAAGATTTGAAGCAGTGTGCAAGAATTGAGTACGGCTTGGATCTTGCCGATAAAGATCTGCAAGTTTTCGGTAAGTTTGATTCAAACTTGCTTGCAGGCTCGATTAAAGTAAGGCCTGCAGTACTCATAATCTATGATGCAATTGCGTCGGGCAAACTGAAGGGTGGAGAGACAATAATTGAAGCGACCTCGGGTAACTTTGGGATCGCTCTAGGGCAGATCGGTCGACTCGGCCTAGATGTCGTTACCCTAGTATCTAGGAAGCTTCAAGAAGGAGTATTTGAAGAGTTGAGAAATGAGAGAACACGTATCATAAACCTGGACATGGACATTTGCCCTGCGCCGGGCATGAAGGGTAATCCGAATCTTTTGGCTGCTAAAGCAACTGCATCAAATATCCGCTCACAGCTCATTGAGATCGGATTCGACCCTTCAATTTTTGATAAATCACGCTCAGAGGTAGAGGAACTTCTAGCGAGTCAAGACATAATAAACTTGGCAAAGCTTCTTGGGAGGATCTATAGTTGTTTCTGCCCCGAACAGTACGACAACGAGCTGAACATCGAGGTTCACAGAACTGTTACTGCCGCGGAGATAGACCAGCAATTGATTGAACAAGGCTATTCGCTGGCCGAATTCAAAGTTGTTTGCACCTTTGGTACAGGTGGCACCTCAGGTGGCTTGAGCAGGTACTTGATGGACAAATATGGAAAGAAGTCACTACATGTAGTCTTCCCACTTAGTAACCAAGATGTTGCAGGAATAAGGACCAAGGGGAAGGCAGCAGGCTTGAAGTTCTACGAGCCTGAGCGGTACGCCGGACAACATGAAGTAGATTTTGAACAGGCAAAACCTCTATTGAAGTTTTTCGTAGACAAGGGATATGACATAGGAGAAAGCAGTGCCCTTGCTCTTTACGCGGTGATGCAAATGGCAAATTTCGGTGGAGAGGGAGGAAGAAAGTTTGTCGTAATGGTTGCGGATGGAATCCAAAAGTACAGAAGGAGCATTGAAATGATGCAAGAGGTACGAGAAGACCGTCTGGAGGTTCCTCTACAAGAAGCTGTGTCGAACATAGGAAACTATAACAGAGTTCTTTGGATTCACACGATGTATGCTCCCCGCAAGGAGGGAATAGAATTAATTGCCAATTCTCTGGGCGTTAATGAAAGCAAGATCTCTGTCCCAAAGGCTAGCGAGGTGGAGCGACTTTTAGCAACCCAAAAGATTCCAGAAGAACTGGATAGTGCATTGGGAGGAGAAGGAAATAATGGAAAAGCATTGCTCGTCTGCATGATGGGTAATACTTCGCTCAGAGTTGCCGAAGTACTTGCAGAAAAAGGCATTGTAGCTCAGAGCTTGACTGGGGGAATTTCAGCACTTTCTCAGGATAAAGGCAAGCAAATTTCTGAACTAGTGCGAATAGCTACAGAGTAATAGGAGGACATTACAAGAGGTATAAGCGGACCCTATTCAATTGACGCGGATTGCAGAAGTTATATTATAGTTTTTACTGACTTCGAATTCTGCATTCGGCAGACAATAATTGGTACAATATTTTGAAGTATAATATTTTACTCTAGTCACTTTGGGCAGTGGTTCTGTAGTCGCTCGAGTAAATATTCATCATAAATCATAGCTGCTCCTTCTTCTTTATGCTTATGGATGTAGGTGTACTTTTGAATGTTGTAGGACGGATAGAATGATGAAATAACTTATCGACTATTCAACCACAATAGTCTGACTCTGCTCGCGCATGAATTCTGTCAGGTAATGAGGCCCTCCCGTTCCTTTACCTCTAGTACCGGACTCATTCCATCCTCCAAATGGCTGGCATGCAACCATTGCGCCAGTTGTTGCGCTTGCCTGCCTGTTAACATAAACAACGCCTGCCTCGATACTATCAACGAACTTTTTGACCTCTTCCTTCTTTCTGGTAAATATTCCGGCCGTCAATCCATATTCAGTGTCGTTTGCAAGGTGGATGGCATCATCAAACTTCTCATAGTCTGCAACACACAGGATGGGAACAAACATCTCCTCTCTAAAGAGCCGGTGCTTTTTTGGCAGACCAACGATAATCGTCGGCTCTACATAGTAACCGTACTTTAGGTCGTCATCCTTTTTGATTGAGCCTCCAATGAGCACCTTGCCATCTTTCTCCGCTGCCCTTATGTATTTTTGATATTTCCTGTAGGCATTCTCATTGGCAAGTGGACCAACAAAGGTATTGGGGTCAAGTGGGTTTCCTATCGGCAGGTTCTTTGTCTTTTCAACAAGCCACCTGAGAAACTCATCCTTCACTTTCTTGTGGATATAAACACGAGAGCATGCGCTGCACTTTTGTCCTGAATAGCCAAACGTTGCTTTGAGGACACCGTCAACTGCGTTATTGATGTCAGCCGTTTCAGTCACTATCACAGGATTCTTGCCTCCAAGCTCAGCGATTAGTGGCTTCAACCTTGTCTTGCTAAACTCTTTTGCCATGCCAAAGCCAGTGTCTCGAGAACCAGTGAATACAATCCCAGCAACATCCTTGTTGCTGACAAGCTCCTGGCCTATTTTGCTGCCTGGCCCAATGACTAGGTTGAACACACCGTCAGGCAGTCCTGCCTGCTTGAATATTTCTGCAAACTTCCATGCAATAATTGGAGTATTGCTAGACGGCTTGGCCACAACAGTATTCCCAGTGATTATTGCGCCCGTGCTCATGCCTACAAAAATTGCAGCCGGAAAATTAAAGGGAGCAATTACTCCCCATACTCCATAGGGTTTCATGATGCTCTTACTCTTTTCATTTGACTGAGCGCTATTCATCAATGTTTCAAAGCCGTTATTTCTTTCCATTTCTTCAGAATAGTAACGTAAAAAGTCGATAGCCTCATCGATGTCTGCTACAGCCTCATAACGATTCTTGCCATTTTCATATGAGACCCACGCAGCAAGCTCAAATTTGCGTTCGGCCATGATGTCTGCTGCAACTCTGCATAAATGTACTCGCTCCAGGTAGTCTATTCTGCCCCAGCGCTCAAATGCCTCCTTTGCAGATGCAATGGCTTTCCTAACATGGCTGGCACCCCCAATCGGCATATGTCCAAGCACGATTCTTGTGTCAATAGGCGATGTATGCTTTATTGTAGTTGAGGTCATTATCTCACTTCCACCAATCACCATTGTGTAGGTCTTACCAAACTCTGATCTTACCTGCTCAAGTGCTTTCTCGTACCTGTCATGAAATTGTCCTTCAGCCTTTTCCATCATGAATTTCTGTAGAGTGTGCTCGTTTGAGAACATCTATACTAGTATAGTTGCAAGAGCTTAAAAATTATGTACTTGTTAGTCTAGAATCATCATCAACCTCAATTTCATGCATAGATCATGTTCAAGATTGATTTTGGCAAGGCTGTCCAAGTCCAGATACTGTTTCTGTTGCACTATCATAAGCGAGGTGTAAAAGACCGCTATAGAATCACAGCTTGTAGTGCAGTATAAGCTCGCCGCCCTTTTTCCGTTGAATTTTCTTGAGCTGCAGCTTGATGCTTTGGGCTATTTCATCAAATCCATCTCCCTCGACAAGTGTCGTCGCCAGCCTACCGCCTGCTATTTTTGGGGCAATTGTTATTGTCAGCTCGTCGACAAGCCAAAGCTGCAAAAGTGACCAGTTAAGCTCTCCTCCACCCTCTACCAATATTTTTTTCAGCCCCATCTTTTCCAGCTTGCGAAACAGCAGTTTAAGGTTGACGCCGTGGGGCACAGCGGCACTTTGTCCCTTTTTCCCTTCGCTTATGACCAGCACCTGAGCTCCCATATCTCTTAATTTTATTATTTTTTCCTCTGGTGCCTGATCCGTCACTGCTACAATAGTCTTAACGCTAGACGCAGTGCGCATTATTTGGGAGTCAAGGGGGATCCTGCCTCTGCTGTCGACTATCACCCTAGCTGGGTTCTTGCCCTTCACTAGTCTTACTGTGAGCTGAGGATTGTCTGCTAAAATTGTAGAGATTCCTACTACTATGGCATCGACAGAAGCGCGCAGCTTGTGAACCCTCACAAGATCTTCCCTTGAAGAAATTTTTGAATCTCCGCTTGATGTGGCGATCTTACCATCAACTGTCATTGCACTGTTGATTATTACCTTCAATCTACAAACCGCCCATTGATCATGACTGCTCTGATAGAACTTTGACTCACCCTGTGAACGATTGCAGCATATGGGTCATGTATTGGATAGAGGTCGGCATGTTTTTTGTCAATGAATACTAGATCTGCAGCGCGGCCTGCCTCTATACACCCAGTATTGAGTCTTAAAATTTGCGCCGCATTTATAGTTGACATCTTCAAGAGTTCTTGTGCTCTTAACATCTCACCTTCAGTCCCCCTTGACACCTTCCAGATGTAATCCAGTTCTCTAAGAATGTCTGGAGAATTTAGCATAACATTGTCTGTACCAATGGCTATAAGGCAGTCTTGCCTGAGCATCTGGGCAACCTTAGGGATACCCGCGCCAAGCACACCATTTGCCCTAGGGCAAATTACGACACCGGTTCCACTTTTTGCAACAAGCGACATTTCATCTTCTGTTGCATTTGTCATATGTACAACAAAATCAGGCTTTAGATGTTCCATTATCCTATCTACCTCGCTCCTGCCAGTGTGCTTCTTGGAAAATCTGACTGTCTCTTTTGACTCAGCGGCATGTATTGCGATCAATTTTTTTCCTGCCAGCTGCCTGTATTGTGCAAGGGCGGCATCAGTGTTTTCATTTGCGCCGCTTATTCCAAGTCCATCTGCCAGCTCAACTACCTGTTTAGCCTGCTCTCCTTTTTCAGGCGGCAGGCCGGTCGCATCTGTTGGGCTGGTGTAATAATTTATCCTCCCAAGCGTTACGCATTTTATCGGCAGACCATCAACTGCATCTTTTAGGAGCCTTATCCCCTCCAGTCCATCTTCGCGAAAGTCTGCAAATGCAACTATTCCTTTTTTTATCATTGAAATTGCAGAATTCCTAATGAAGGCCTTTAGATGCTCTGGTAGGCTCTTTTGCAGAATTTTGCTCTTAACACCAAACACAGGATGCACTCGTGCATCAAGCCGTTGTCCAGCGGCGATATCTTTTCCTATTGCATCAGCAATGTGCGTGTGCGCATTGATAAATCCGGGTATGACTATGAATCCCTTTGCATCCAGCTTCTCGCAAGAACCCTTGTAATTACCAGCAGAGGTACTACTTATCTTACCACTTTTAATCTCAATGTAGCCCTGCTCAACATAGTCAAGCTCTCTGCCTAAAAGAAGTGTGGTGTTTGTTATTGCTAGGGACATTGTATTTCATATATTGTTTGGATTTTTCCTACCTCGCGCAGGTCTCTAATTGTGTCAAGTGCCTTTGTTGCAGCTTCTGCTGCTCTTCTGCCTGTCTTACCAATTCCTATACCGCAGTTGAGCTTGATATCATTGCCGGCCGTCACCCTCTTTAACACTTCGTCAGCCTGCTCTTTTGTCATGCCATTAGAAATTACCATGATATTGTCGCCACCAAGAAAGAACGCAAGCGAATCGTGCTTCAGGAACTCTTCTGCAAGCCTGCTGTAGATCTTCGTGACAAGTACTGTGAGTTCATAAGGCGATAGCCTATTACCAACTTTTGCCGAGCTATCAATATCGATATGCATTATTTGGGCTACGTCTGCCTGAGGCTGCACATTGCCAAATATCCTAGCGTTGCCATCAAGAATCCTTCTCCCCTCTTTTCTTGTGCGGTAGGCGTTTAGGTTTGCTTCAAATGCAGTCTTGCCGGTGCCAATTGTCATCGACATTAACATGTTGTCATACAGCTTTGTAAGCTCATGCTGTATGTGTAGATGATCATCAGCATTAAGGCCATTTGTTATCGCGAAATATTCATCAAACCTGTTGAAGAAAACGATGCTATCTCTTTCTGAGAATAGTCTTTGTACATCATAATAAATCCTAGCCTGCAGCATCTGAAGCTGTGCTTCCCTGTCGCTTCCAAGGGTGAGAGTCCATTGCCCGTATCCTTCAATCCTAATTATTGTCAGCTGTATCATTTATTATAACAATCCCTCCGCCGACTAGCTTTTGTAGCTTTCTCAACCGCAAAACCATGTTTACTGCCGCATTGACTGCTCTAGTCGGTACAAGCTTTGCTCGAGCTCTTGCTTGCTCAATCGTCATTCCAGGACCCGCTACACCAAGTGTCACCGGCTTGCCATACTTTAGTGATAGATCAGCTATCAGTCGCGCAGCATTTTCAGCTACGATGTCATCGTGCCTGGTGTCCCCTTTTATCACAGCGCCAAGCGTGACTACGGCATCCACATTTTTCTTTCTTAACAATCGCTCAACTGCAAGCGGCATATCAAAGGTGCCAGGCACATACATGATATAGCTTACCTTAGCGCTTACATTGGCTGCATGATCTCTTGCACCTTCTAGCATCTTGAATGTTATCTCACTGTTGAATTCAGAAACTACTATTGCAAGATAAATCATCAATTGTTGGTTATGCCACCCTGGCATTAGCTTTGAGTTCGGTTGCATCAATTAGAGGGATACCAAATCTTGCAGCATATTTTTGGCCAGCGTCAATTGAGAGCGACCTATGTGTCATTGAGTCCATCATCTCACAAATGACTACTGCCGGTATAAGGTCTGCAAGCTGTGTTAGATAAACGCATAGCTCAGTGTGACCCATTCTGTCATGTAGTAGGTGCTTTGATGCTATAAGTATAGGCACATGGCCGGGTGCACGAAAGTTCCTGGCAAATTGTTCTACGCCGCCGTTGTCAATATTCTTGCACACTTCTGCCATCTTCAATATGGTAAGTGCCCTATCCTGATCAGTAATGCCGGTGTAGGTCGAGCGATGGTTGACCGCTATTGAAAATGACGGCTTATCCCCGTAGTTGGTTCTGCCCTCTGTTAGTTTTAAAAACACCGGATTTACCTTGCCCATATCTGCTATGATGTCGTGCATATAGACTAGCCCCAGCCTGTTTGTAATCTCGTTTGCGATTGCAAGACACACAAGGCCCCCAGCGTCTTTTCTCATCGTCGCAATATGGTACGGCTTGATATGCTCCGCAGCGATTACCATATCGATCTCGTTCTCACGCGCTTTGTCGTCATGAACGAGTACAAACCTGCCAGCCTTGAGAGCTGCTATTGCTTCGGCAAGAGACAACTAATAGTTTTGTCGCTCAATCTTATTAAAAGATTACTAAAATTTTGGTTATTACCAAGCTTTTGGTAGTGTTGTCTTCATCGGTGTTCTCTTTGGTTGTTGCAGATTGGTTGGTAATTTTGGGAATGGAGGCAATGAAAAGAATGTTATCCTATCACGAGAATCCCATCTATTTCCATCAGTGTCGAATACCTCAATTTGCAACTTCCTTTGGTGGGATTGGTATTCCTCCCAAACATAGGTTCTATTGCATCTATTACACGTTATCACGTAACTGTTGTTAGTATCATCTCTTCTCACACAAAATCACGACCTTTTATTCCATTGCTGTCGGTCCATAGACAATGAAATCGGTGCCCACAGTCGGTGGTTCAGCCAAGAATTTCTTGATACTGTTAAAATATCCCTCTCTATCTTTTGTCCTTGTACTCAAGTAATAAGCACACAAGGCATCCATCGTATTGAAGGGCACCTTAAGTTCGCCAATCAATTCGTATGTAAATTTATCGAGCTTGAATTTTTCTGAGACCGTGGGAACTGCATGCATGGTTAGAAGAGATACTGTTGCTGTTTGGGTAGAATAGTCAACAGCCACCATTGCTCGGTCTACATGCACATTTTGAATCTGCATTGGCTCTATCATCTCTTCATTTGCGCCTCCTAGCATCTGCTTAAAAAAGGGCTTTTTTCCTTCTGGATTATTATTGGCGCTCATCATCCTAGTTTGCCTCCTTTCAACTTCCCGCCCTGTAACTTTCCACCTTGTAATTTGCCTACACTCATGCGTGGCTTATCCCAATATGGGCTTTTGCACTTCGGACAGATAGTAGGTTCAGTATCGGTTTTCGTGCGTGGTATCCATCTATGCCCGCATCTTGAGCATTCATATCCTTCAACCTCAAACGTAATTCTTGGACTCATCACGGTTATACTTATGTAGGTATTACTTATAAAGGTAATCTATATACTACCTTGATGCACTTTACCTAGTTAGGTAAGTAGGTGCAACCAAAAGAAAAAAGTTTTGTGAACGAATCGGAAGCTCGGATGAAGAGAGGTCTTGCGTTGTTAGAAAGCAATCGCAAGAGCATTGTAGAAAATGCGGACGGCTCCTTTGCCGTTCCTTCTCAGACGAGTGACAGGACTTATGAGGTTACGTTACTTGGTGATAGATTCGTTTGCACGTGTCCTGATTATGAATACCGAAAGATTGACGCTTGTAAGCACATTCATGCAGTCAAGTTATGGATTGCTGTCGGGATACAATTACAAAATGAACCATTATCTTTGAGAATTGAAAAGCTCTTCTGGGCAACCCTATAAAGCCAGTCCAAATACTCTTCTCCCTCTTTGTCGTCACGATAATAGCTATACTCCTTGTTGATGTTATACGGGGGAGAAGTAACTATAACATCCACTAGCAATGGAGGTTGTTCTTTCTCGTTTACCCATGAAGTCTAAGCAATCTTCATGATAGATCCTGTTTAGCTCTATTATCATTACTATTTTTCACTGGTTAAGATCATCTACTTAAGAGGTTTTTAAAATACCGTCTCTTTAGACAGAAGGATGCTTATAAACAGCTGTTGTTGATCGTTCAGTTCCGCAATTACGGCATGAACCCATTACATATTGAATCTCTTTGCCGCAATTTACACACTCTTTGAATTCTGGAGTGGTCATCATAGCTGTGCTCCTTTCATGTTATGACATATATCACTCTGCGTGCTTAATTATCTAAGAAAAAACTGTCAAATTTATCCCCATCAACCATTTTGCAACAACCAAAGCGAACACCTCGTAATTCAACACTACCAAGCTTTTGGTAGTGTTGTCTTCAGGGGTGTTTTATTTGGTCTTGCAAAGTGGTTGGTGAACGGCAACGGCGTGGCAGCAACTTTCGTGGATACCAGTTAGCCCGTCATAAAGCCATAAGATGTCTCCTTTAATTTTATAGTTGGTCATAGTGCGCCTGCATTGATGTGTGAGTATCTCTTCTGCTATTACCCGCAGACCACAAAAAGGACAGCGAGGAGTGTCACAGCTACGGCGTTTTGGTAATAACTCTTGATACACTTATCTCATAGCCTGCTGCTATGCTTATCTCATCTAATTGGATGATGGGGATAGTATAGCATGAAGCACAATCAGATACACTTTAGAGCAGAATTTACTATACAAGAAGGAAAAATAGAAGAATATAAGAAACTAGTACAGGATATGAGCAGAGTGGTGGAAGCTAACGAGCCAGATACAATAAATTACCAGTTTTATCTTAATAGAGCTGAGACAAAGTGTATTGTATATGAAACATACGCAAATTCAGAGGCTGTATTTGCTCACATTAACAGTGTTGCATCGCAAACAATTCTCCCAAAGATTTTCAATGTCTCTAGGATAAGTATATTTGAGGTTTACGGGAACCCTAGCGAGGAATTACAAAAGGTGCTGCTGACAAGTTCATTTAATCCACAGACTTACAATCTATTTACTGGGTTCACTCGTTGACCTAATCCGTCAATTTATTACCACCAACCAACTTGCAACAACCAATTCAAACAACCGTTGATTCAACGCTACCAAGCTTTTGGTGGTGTTGCATCTATAGCTGTTCAAGAAGGTGTAGCAAAGTGGTTGGTCGTAAGTAAAATTAGTCTAATAATGCTATCTCTTTAATACTATAAACGAACGCCTGATGCGTACCAGTTCCCATGAGATGCTTCCTGAAAGACTATAACGACATCTTTTTTCTGCACCTTCCATATTCTTGTAATATCATCGGTTATTGCCTCTGCCAGTCGATCCTTTTCAGTCTGAGTTCTTCCGCTATACGTTGCCACTGTTATTATAGGCATATACAGGAAAGGTAATGCATTACGCAGATTAAATGTTTTATTTTAAGTTTTGGGCGTTTGGCAAGTTGTTCATGACGTATTTGCCAAGAATATCTGTCTCAATGTTAACATGGTCACCTCTGCGCTTCATGCCAAGGGTCGTCACCTTCAAGGTATGAGGTATCAGTGAGACAGAGACATGATTACCCTCGATGCCTACTAGAGTGAGGCTAACGCCATCAACTGCGATTGAGCCCTTTGGGGCTAGTGATTTTGTTAAGCGCCTATCTAGCTTTATCCAAATAGTTGTTTCAGATGACATCTTTTGAATATCCTCAATGACTCCAGTGCCATCCACATGGCCTAAAACAAAGTGTCCCTCGAGCCTATCCCCCACTCTCAGCGACCTCTCGACGTTAACCATTTCGCCGGGTTTGGTTTGGCCAAGGTTTGTTCGCCGGATGGTTTCAGATACCATCTCAAACTCAGCTTCGCCTCTTGATAGCTTTGTCGCTGTGAGGCAGGCGCCATTTATGCAGACGCTGTCGCCTTTTTTGAGACCTCGCCCAAACTTTCCTAGCCTGACTCGTATAATGATCTCTGCTCCACTCTTGCTCTTTGATACAGATGTAACGATGCCTATCCCCTTTACAATCCCAGTGAACATGCAGCAGTATCTGTTTAATGGTTGTTTTGAGAATATTTATTTGCAGTTGCTTCCATTGTTGTATCAGACATACAAAAGATGTGCCAGACAGCTGTGTTTTATGGTGAGGCGCTAGCAAGATATGGTTTTGGAGGCTCTCATCCGTTTGGAACCGACAGGCTTGGCGCGTTCTGGAATAAGCTGCAGAGCGAAAGTATTGGTAATATCATAGTAGAAGAACCTGTAATGGCAGGTTACCAGGATGCAGTGTTATTTCACGACTCGGCGTATGTTGAATTGGTAAAAGCGGCGTCAAGGCACGGTGGTGTGCTACTCGACAAGGGGGACACACCAGCATTTAAAGGTGCTTTTGAAGCCTCGCTCTATGTTGTTGGATCAACGCTGGCAGCACTTGACATGGTAGTGACCGGCAGAGACAGTAATAAGAGAAAAGTCAATCATGCCTTTAACCCCATTGGTGGCTTGCATCATGCAAGACGAGACTCTGCCGGCGGTTTTTGCATATTTAACGACATAGGTATTGCAACCTTGGCAGCACGCGAAAAATATAGAATAAAGCGGATAGCGTACATTGATATTGACGCACACCATGGAGACGGAGTCTTTTATGAATTTGAAGATGATCCGCTTCTGTTCTTTGCAGACATTCACGAAGATGGTCAATACCTCTATCCAGGCACCGGATCAGCAATTGAGATAGGCAAAGGTGCAGCAGCAGGCACCAAGCTTAACATACCGCTCGGGCCTGGTGCTGGCAACGACGAATTCATAGAAGCATTTGGTAAGATAGAACACTTTGTCGATAGTGTAAAGCCGGAATTGATAATACTACAATGTGGCGCAGATGGGCTTGCAGGTGATCCAATAACGCATTTGCAATACACTTCAAAGGCACACATATTTGCTACAAACTCTCTTCATAGATTGGCCCACAAGCATTGCAATGGCAAGATAATTGCGCTTGGAGGTGGTGGCTATAATAGGGCAAACATAAGCGCTGCTTGGACTGAAGTAGTTAGGTCACTGGCTGTTTCGGACAACAGTAAATGATCTTTTTAAACTAAACTAAAAACCAAGACTAACAAAATAGCAACATGATGATAACATAATAAAGAAATTCATAGACTATTATTATCCTCCTCAGATTGAGGCCTCTTCGGAAGAAGATATGTGTGATACTGTCGTCCTATTAACGCTAGCTTAACCTAAGACAATTGCCGAAATATATTTTCAGGCAGAGGAATTAGCAGGCATAGCATCTATATTCTCTTTTTGTGTGCGCGTCTCTCTTTTTTCTACTTTCTTCTTGCCGGAATGGATTCATCTAAACCTGGCGGTGCGATTTCTCCGATCTGACTGTATAGCCTTAGAAATTTATCCCCTTTTTCAGTTGTTCTAAAAATCTGTTCTGAGGAATTATAGTCAAGTAGACCATTGATAGTGAGAACATTAAGATATTCTTTTAATTGAGCATATGACAGAAATGCTCTGTACATTATCTTAGTTTTTGTTGCTCCACCACTTGCGGCTTCAAGAATTTGTGATATAATGTCGGTTCTGCTTCTGTATCGCACGCTATCTCTTATGACGTAGCAGACTATTAAAGATTAGACAGATAACTTCTAATAAGTGTCATAAAAGTATATCGATTGCACCTTATTTTACGAGTACTCGTTTAGACGGGCGGTCAGCACTTAGACACTTTGACAATTCAACAAGCTTTACTAGCAGTTCTCCCCTCTTAGGAGAACTGTCTCAAGCCTCCAGGTAAGCAAAAGAGAGATTTTGCAGATTCTAAGGCGGCTGATGTGACAGAACTATTGAAGTATAGCTCATATTGTTAGAAATTGGTCTTTCGCACATTATTATCTGACGAACCAAAAAATTCATCGGTAATATTGACTAGATTTAAATAACTTGCAACCAAAGCCTATTAACAAACACATCATGATTGCGGAAGACATGATTGAAAAGAAGCTGCGTGGCTCTGGTGGTTACGCTATTGCAAGAGTAACAGACGAAGAGCAAAAGAAGGGAAACCTTGGAGGTCCAGAGCTGTTCTTGGCCGGTATTGGCAGGCTTGACGAGGATAGGTTCGTGAAACACTATTGCAACAAATGTGAAAAAGCGTACGAAGGCTCACCCGCACTAGTATTTGAAAATCCTAATGAAGAGCTTGGAGAAGGTGTCATACTTATTGAAAAGGGTGAGTACAAGTGCAAGACATGTAATGCAACAATTGCACAATATCGCAAGTTCAATGCTCCTGCCCAGACACCGCAGCAGCAAGAGCAAACGACCACGCCTTCTATCCAAGTACCCGCCTCAAGTGTAGAAGAAAAGGAGAGTCCTTCTTCTTCTTCTTCTTCTTCTCCCACTGACTCTATTGGTACAACAACAGCAGCACCATCACCCACAACTACAATTACAAGTGATAACTTTTTTCCAATGCAATCTCTTGTTGGCATGTCTGCATACGATAGTGAGGCGATGCTAATTGGAAAGGTTGAGCAAATAGGTCTACGCAAGGTAGGTGGAGGAGGAAACGCGTATATAACGATCAAGATAGGTGAAAAAGAAGTACCATGGGATGGCATCTCAAAAATAGGAGACATTATTCTGGTCAAAACTGCTGAAACCAAGCCTGCTGCAGCCGCTGGAGGCAAGTGCTCTGCTTGTGGCTATCAAAACGAATCTGATGCCGCATTTTGTGCAGAGTGCGGTACCAAGCTATAGCAGCTGCTACTACTAGTTGAGGATTATTCTGGCGTCGACCACTCTGGCCCCTTTTCCTGCTTCGAGCACCAAAAGCGGGTTGATGTCAAATTCCTTTATCTCTGGAAAGTCGACGACAAGCTGCGAGAGTCGCTGGAGCGAATCCGCAATTGCTTTTAAATCGGATGACTTTTCTCCTCTAACGCCCTTTAGCAGCTTTATGGTCTTGATAGACTCGACCATGTTTATCGCCTCTTGCTGGTCAATGGGCACAATCCTAAATACAACATCCTTGAGCACTTCGACATAGATGCCACCAAGTCCAAACATTATGACTGGCCCAAATGTGGGGTCTTGGCTTGCCCCAAGTATAGTTTCCTTGGCGGACTTTACCATTTCCTGAACAAGAACACCCTTTATCTTGGCGTCTGACTTGTACTTTAGCGCGTTCTCTGTTATTGTCCTAAACGAATTCCTCAATTCGTCATCGCTCTTGATGCCCACCTTGACGCCGCCTGCGTCTGACTTGTGAATAATGTCAGGAGAAACTATCTTCATGACCAAAGGATAGCCTATTTGCCTTGCTGCATTCATACACTCTTGCTCTGTAATGCACAGGATGCTCTTTGGAGTTGGAAAGCCATAGGCCTCAAGCACTTCATAGCCTTCCTCTTCAAGGAGGTTACTCCTTCCATTCTTGCGGACATTCTCAAAGATTGACTTTACCTTAGCTGTATCCTTGGCAAATTGCAGGGTAGCTCTCTTAGTTGAAGCTTCATCGACCCATTTCTTAAAATCATACATTGCCTTGAGTGTCCTTATTGCAGGCTCTGAGTATAGGTAGTAGGGGATGCCACCTTCTGACATGATCCTTCTGTTTTCCATCCCTTCGGCGAGACCCATCAGTGATGCAAGTATTGTCTTGTTCGGGAATTGCTGCGACATCTTGACAAGAATCCTTGCAAGGTCGTCGTAGTTAAGCGTGGCTGAAGGGGTGCACATTGTCACTACAGAGCCGACATTTGTATGCGCCAATGTCAGAAGCAATACTTTTTCAAACCTCAGGTAATCTGCGTCACCAACAATATCGACAGGGTTCCTTGGCGAACCGTATGCGGGTATGACCCCCGCTATCTCATCTCTTATAGATGAGATATCTGCCATCTTTAATCCGTACCTAGAGCAGGCATCAGTTGAAATAATAGCCGGGCCGCCGGCATTCGATACAATAACAACATTGCCATCTGGTAGCGATTGCTTTGAAAAGGCAGTAGCGAGATCGAACAGCTCTCCCATTGTGTCAACTCTAATTACGCCAGACTGAGAAAAAGCCGCTTCATAGTTTGCATCAGAACCGCCCAGTGCGCCAGTATGTGAAGCGGCCGCCTTGGCACCTTCTGCAGTCCTGCCAGCCTTGAGCACGATTATTGGTTTTTTTCTTTCAGCGGTTATCTTCTTTGCAATTTCCATGAACCGCCTTGCATTGCGTATATCTTCAAGGTACATCACAATGACTCTAGTGTCTTCGTCTTCTGCCAAGAGCT
>OCZV010000254.1_pt1 | contig 19436 bp, 20 predicted proteins | sample 1539051 | NCBI WGS metagenome assembly OCZV01 (sample SAMEA3113581, study PRJEB22503) | soil metagenome
AGCTATCACCATTTAGAGTGGCTGTCAATCCTCCATTAGCAGACTCTGCTTGTTGCTGTGCGTATGCTGTTATTGGAAACGCAGCTACACTTGTAATTAGAATTATTACCGCCAGTAGTGGAGCAATTGAAGGGATTGACACAGGTGGATTGACTAATGGTTGTAAATAAATTTTATCTTATAATGGCTATATAACAATAATAGTGGCTGATTTACGGTAATAATGAAGGTATTTTGTCTTGGACGGGGCTGTATTGTAAAAAGCGCACTGGAAGGAGAGGATAACAGAGATAATAGTTTATCCCATCCAATGTGGAGCAGCAGAGCCGTTACTGCTGTCTCCTTCTCTAATTGTTCTACTTTGATCATCATCTGTTCGACTTCTGAAATGCATTCCATTATCAGCTGCCCACGATAGTAGTAGAGCAGAATTGAGATAAGTATTGGGTAAAATCCCACAGCTGTACAGCACTAGAGCAAACAGATATGTAAAGCACAGGAATTTCATGTATCATCAAACTTCTTTCCTGTCTAACAAGGGCATTTCTGACCTGGTTTCTCCGACAACTTCCTATAACTAGCTCAATTCAAATCTGTATTTTTCCCTGAATAGAAGAAATGGACCGGATGATGGGATTTGAACCCACGACCTCAGCCAGCATAAGGCAGCATCATAAGCTGTTAGTGAAAAGTTTGTTCAAATCCTACCCGCTCCGCTTTGATGTGCTCAAGGTTGTATTATGTGTGATGGTCAACTCAGTAGTTGCTAAAAGAGACATAAGTAATCGCAGAGAAATTTTGATACTTTTTCTGATCACAACAATCATGACACCATAAACCATGATTGTACATAAGAAGATATAATATCCAATATCATACAAGTTAGTGGTATGAGGTATTATGTCTATTACTATTCCCTTAGATGATTTAACTAAGACTAAAACAGTTTACATGATCCTTAATAAAAGGACAGAAGAAGCATTACAAAATCTAAGCAAATTCTATAATACAACTCCGCCTGAAATAGTAGTTGGAACTGTGAAAGGTAAACGAAAGACAGTATATGCTGTTTATATTCAAAGAGAAAGTAAAATTTATGCAATGAATTCGGATGTATTTTACAATCCCTTTATAATACTACATGAATTTTATCATCATATAAGAACAAAAGGGGGCATACATAGGGGGTCTGAGAAGAATGCTAACATGTATGCGAAAAGTTTCATTGACGCATACAATAGGATAATCAAGCAGATAACGGAATCACATTTAGAAAGATAATGTCCTATTACTGCAACAGCAATGCTTGCTATTTTTAATTTTGAATTTGAGGATACTTTTCACTAAAAATAAGAAGAGAGGGACTCAAATCCGTTGTATTTGACAAGTTTTTTATTCTAAGTGAAATAACATATGCTAACGTAGAGCATGTCTGAAATATTAAATGATTAGCGAAACCATCAGTCATAAAGAATCAAATTTGTGACCTAACTTGATCAAATAATCCTTTGAGCTCTGCCATGACAGGGAGGTTATTTTTCATATATTGCAATCCACCATCCGCGGGATCATGAAAACAACGAAAGAACCAAACAGGACAACTTGCTTCTACTTCATAATCGCACAGGGCTTTTGTCCTATAACTACTCAAAATGAGCTGATCTAATGCCGTAGTTATCCTGAGTGATAAAAATTGGACCGGGTGGGAGTTGAACCCATTACCTTAGCTAGCTTTTTCTAGGATGATCTTTAATACCTATCTAAAAGAACAGCAGTAGTGACATCTATCCTTATTACTTTTGTATCCTCCCTTGTATATCTTCATGTTTTTGGATTGGCAGTGTGAATGTAAAAGTAGCACCTTTTCTATCATCATTATTCTTTGCCCATATTTTGCCGCCATGAGCTTTTATAATGCTCTTTGATATAAACAATCCAAGACCAGTACCTTTCTCAGATTTTGTAACAAATTTGTTAAATAGTTTTGGTAGAACATCTGAATCAATACCACTACCGCTATCTTTGATAGTAATGGTAATGTAATTATCGTCCTTCATGGTGACAATGGAAATCGCTCCTTTCTCTGTGAATTTAGTAGCATTATCCAATAAGTTCCACATCACCTCTGAAAGTCTATCCTTATCCCCTTTCAGGACTATATTATTGTCTGTAGGAACATAATGTATGATTACATATTCTTTATCTCTTTTTTTAATATCATTTCTGGCATCATGTACTATTGGTGATAATACATCGTTTAGATTAAACTCTTGGATATTCAGATGTAATGTACCACTTTCAATTCTTGCAATGTCAAGTATATTGGAAGATAACCTTTCAAGCCTTTTTGCATTTCTAACTAGAATAGCCAATTCATCTCTTGTTATTTCGCCTTTTTCCTTTTTTGCTTTTTCTTGTTCACTTGAGAACTGTAAGTCCAGCAGCTCTGCCGTAACCAGTATAGGTTGTATCGGTGTTCGTAATTCGTGTGCTGCAATATTGATGAACTCTTTTTGCATATTATCATGGAGAATCAGTTTTTCATTTGCTATTCTCAGCTGTTCATATAACTGACTTTGCTTCCAAAGTATTTCAAAGAATGACTTGAAAGATTTTACCCCATTCTTGCTATTTGAATAAATGACTCTGCTTGTAGCTTCAGCTGTCTCAGCAGCGTTGGGGTCTTTATCTTCTGCTATGAAATATCTCTCTTCGTCCTGTACAAACAAGCCTGCAGTGGAAAGTGGACCTGCCAATATCTGGATATTTGGAGCCTGATTCATAATTTGCCTTGCCAGTTTAGAATTTTCCACAGTGATCGGGCTTATTACTCGAATCTCTGCCCCATAACTGTTTGCAGCATGAACAAGATGATCTAACATACCTAGCTTTTCTGCTTGTTCCATAGTTTTTGGTTGAGAAAGAATAAGTTGCGCTTCCTTTCTAACTGATTTAGCAAAATCAACCATGAGGTTGGCTGCCTTTATGCCATCCGTTATAACATCTACAAATTCTGGCTCTATACCTTCTTCAATTTCCTTTATTCGCTGGTTAGCACGAATTGCTCTGCTCCAAAAGCTTCTGAAGATATACCTTTGCTGATCTACTACTTCTCTGGCGTTACTGTAGATGATTTGGGTTGCAGGCTTTTCCTTTTTTAGTATTGCAGATGCGATATACTCCGTCTCCGTAACTCCGAAATTCCCCTTTATTCCAGCAATATGCCGCAATTCTGCAAACTTCATTATCTGTTTGCAATAAGCCACATTTTCTGTAGTAATTTCTGTGACTATTTTTATGGCAACTCCTCTCCGCTTGGCGTCCAGACAACCTAGCAGGTATGGAGGAAATGATACAACCACAAATACTGACGCAGAATCGATGCAAACTTCAATAGAGTCTTTTGCATTCCTCAGAAAAGCCAATAGGCTATCAGTCACCTGCTGAAAATGTTGGAGAACATCAATCCTTTCGTGCTCATCAGGGTTATGCTTTTCCATGAATACCGATTACAGTCAATATTTCCCCATTTAAAATATCACCCAGAGATCTTCCATATAACCTATCATGCATCGATCACAAAGTCTTATGCAGAATATGAAGAGAAAGAAGAAGGGTTTTTGTCCTACAACTACCAAAAATGAGCTCAATTCAATGCAGTAGTTCTATAACAGGAAAAATGGACCGGGTGGTATGATTTGAACCCACGACCTCAGCACACTAAGGGTCCAGTGAGCTATTGACAGAAGAAGCTTGTTCAAATCCTACCTACTCCGCCATTTTCTTTTTGCATACTTTATAGTCTGTACCATCAACTAAGGCTGTTTTGAGAAAAAAAGGCTATCTAAGGCAGTAAAAATAGGTCCGCTGACTGTGGATTCATTATCTAATACGAAGATAGTTTTAATTTTTGAACTCTGCTGTCAGGTACTGCTCATTCGCCTAGATAAGGGACCCAATGTAATATCATGTAGCGATGATATTATTTGTTTGTAATGCATAAAGTGATCCTTATCTAATATTGGACTTGGATGGGGGCATATTATAGTGACCTTCAGACCTTTTTGCAGCCATTCAGAGTGGGTCTTTTGCCACCATCTCTCCAAATTGAGACATTCATCAAACTTTTGATTTTCAGCCAGCCCGCCGACAACGCCCATTACGAGAATTATTTCATCATTTCTTTTAGAAGCAGTTCTTTCCTTTATTGCCTCTTCTAACATTATCTTAAATTCCTCAAAAGGTTTCATGTCCCCAGCTAATGCAAAATTGTAAAATGACATTATATCCAAAGTTAAGAGATTGCCACGATTCACATTTTCTTTGTAGTCTACAATCTCCGATACTATTTTAGGCTGTTGCGAGATGTTATAGGTATTAACAGGCAGATAGACGGTCAGGTATCCTCTCCTTAATCCTTCATTAACGTATTTTGCAACAGCTTTATCTTCATCACCATTATCGTTAGAATAGAAAAGCATAGCATGTTGATGAAAAGGTAGATTTGCAGAACCAGATGCATTGACAGGATTCAATGTCATAATCCCTTACACATATGACTTAAAGACAGGCACTTGATCTTATAGCTTTTATAGTGAGCTAAATGTTATGAATGATAGTTCGATGTAATACAGTACAATTGACAACCTAGCACTGAAAAGGGAGGAAGAGAGGAGGGTATAATGGTGATGCTGTTGGATCTGTCCGACAACTACCCAAAAATAAGCTCAAAATAATACCGTAGTTCCCTCGTAGTAAAATATGGACCGGGTGGGAGTTGAACCCACGACCTCAGCCAGCTTTTTCTAGGCTGCACTGCTTTCTATTACTTCTACTATGTCTAAAGGTCGGAGCTATAGAAGAGAATAACTGTTCAAACCCCACCCCTCCACATTTCTCCTTTTTGGATGATCTCTTGCCTAACCTTCAAGCAAAGTTTTGAGAAAGAACATAGGGACTCAAGGTTGTGTGTCTTACATATTCAAGATCATCTGAAGCGCTTACATCTATCAGGCTTATAACAGGAAAAAGAGATCCAGACTTGCGTCTAATGATATAACTGAGAACTGGCGTGCTAACCAACTACTGTGAACTAAACTAACGCAGATTTTCGATTCAGGCAGCTGCGCAAAGAATTAACTTCTAGCCATTTTTCTCATCTCAATACTATAATATTGAGGAGAAACGCTTAACCCGCATCCTACCAACATTTTTTTGATGAGATCTCTTGCTGTTAATGTAGTGATATTCCCATTACAAGAAGCAGAAGTAGGGTGTGAAAGAGGCTTCTCAGCGTCGTCACTACCATTTAACGCTTTGAAAGGAAAATGCTTTCGCCCATAGTAGAAGAAAATAAAACATATATAGAGAGAGATATCTCTCCGCTGCTGACGGACGTATATGCAAACAACCAGTTCCCTTTTTCTTTTCTTTCTTGCTTCCATCCCTCCTTTTTCCAATTTTCTGGTTTGCAGAGAGGAATATCTTAATGGTCTCTCATATAGACACTTCTGATCCTATAAAACCCATCTTAATTATTGGAGCACCTGGTTCTGGCACCACTTTGCTTTATCAAACCTTGTGTTCTCATCGAGATCTTGCGTATATCACTCATAATATGCTCCGTGCAGGATTACGCAAGCATGGCAGATTAGTAGGTGATCGAAGAAAAGCATTGTTCATATTACAAAATCTTGTTCATCGAGACCCTGCTTCTACTCTCCCACACGAGGCTGATGGCTTCTGGATGAACTATTTTGGATATTATAACTACATGACAGAAAATGACTATACTGAAGAGATGGCTGCCTATTTTAGAAAAAAAGTATTGCAAGTGCAGAATCTTTGGGGTCGTCCACGGTTTGTGAACAAGAACCTCCAAAACAGTTTCCGAGTTAGGTTGCTCAATTCAATATTTCCTGATGCTAAATTCATACACATAATACGGGATGGCAGAGCAGTAGCATTTTCAATATTAAATAAAATAGTAGATGGCGCGACCAGTCCTATCTTGCTTGTTGGCTTTAAAGATATTCTTGGGGACAAGTATCAACCAGAGCGTTCTGAACTATATAATTATGGTGTTGCTTGGGCAGAATATGTCACAAAGGCTAGAGAAGCAAGCGTAGTTGCACAAGGCAGGTACTATGAGGTATGTTATGAAAACCTTGTCAGAGAGCCGTATAAGGAGCTTAGAAATATTATAGATTTTTGTGAATTAAATTGGTATAGTGAATTTGAAGAAAAGATTCCATCTACCCAAAACATGAATGAGAAATGGAAGCAGAAAGCAAACAAGGAGCAACAGATAGACTTGGAAGAATCTACATTTGACCTAAGGCTAACTTTGGGTATGGCAGAGCAGTAGCCTTTTTTTCTGGTTTGCATTTTTACCTATCTGAAGGGGCAGCAATGAAAAGAGAACTATGACTGCTCAAATCCCACCCATTCCATTATTTTTTTGAATGTTATGCTTTCCAACACCCTAAATGTGAGCATACTAGGCGCAGTTGGAAAAATGCTCCTCAGCTCCATTCATGAAATAGCAGCTTCTACTGCAGCGGCTGCCATTCTGAGAGTTTTGAGCCCTCAAAAGTATTGCTGGCATTGGGTCTTAACAGGGAAGAGGCACTGGGAGCTCTTCGGCTAAGTTTAGGTCGAGGCACTACTAAAGAAGAGGTGGATATTGCCTCGAAACTTATTGTAGAGCATGCTAATGAAATCCTGAAGTGAAGAGTAGTAAATAGACATCTCCCTGCCAAAAGCGTTCTAATCACCTAGCATCCAAAAAGCTGCTCATTTGCAATTCTTCTAACTGCTAACTTAGGTATTCAGTCATTCCTGATCTCTGCTACTATGCTCTGATCCTTCTGCAGCTGTTCAAGCAGCACTTCCCTTATCAGACCGCATGCCTTGACAATCTTAGGGTTTGATATACCATAGTAAATGTTTGGACCATCCCTTCGGGTCTTGACCACACCTCTCTGTCTTAGCAAAGCCAAATGCTGTGAAACATGCGCTTGTCTTATGCCAAGCTTCTTTGCCAGGGCTCCGACGGTCATCTCACCCTCCTGTAGTTCGTTTATGACCTTAAGCCTAACAGGATTGGATAGGGTCTTGCAGACTTCAGCATGAAGTTCAAAAAGCCTTTCCTGTTTCATAAAATATCATATCCACCTTATCATATTCAGATATTTGAATATAAGCAATAGATTTGCCGACCTTCTCCTTATTTTGAAGATAAAATTAGAAGGTCAGCACCTTGTCTGATTCTTCAACGATTTTGAGCATATCCTTCATTGTAGAGATCGGACATACAGCAAATTGCATCTGACGTGATTTGATGCATGTACCGCAAGCAAGCATAGTGCCACTTAGTTCATTAAACTTCTCAAGCTGTTCCTGTACATTGAACTTTTCACTTCTGATGTTTTCTATTTCAACGCCAGCTCCAAGCAGAAAGATTTTCACCTGATGTCCTTCCAAAATTGCAGTATTTGCAAACCTCAGAGCGTTCCACACAAGCTCAGGGTTAGTGTTACTGATAATAAGTCCTATCTTCATCTTTTATTATGCCACCAACCTCTTTGTCCAGTAGTTGCCCCATGCATCTTTTCTTTCTCTCAATTCTTTGCTAGGTATTTGCAGGTTTATCACAGGTTTGGGAGAGGAATAGAAGCTGCCTGAACCATATCCTGCATTTCCAGAGCCTGTTTCAATGAAACACTCTCCAAATCCATCCCAGCTTCTAGTTTCTGTTCCAAGGACTAAAGAGGCTATATTGAAGGCAACTATTTCAGCCTGACCAAATGCAAACGTGGCAGCCTTTGGAAGCATCATTCCTGACGGCAGTTTTATTGCAGCTACATCTCCAATAGCGTAGACTCTGTCGTGCTTTGTCTGCATGTTCTTTGGGTCTACGGGAATCCATCCAGACGCAGCATCGGCAAGATCACCACTACTCTCTCTAACAACTTTGGGACTTGTATGTGGAGGTATTGCTATTAGCAGATCATATTTTTCTCTGGCACCATTTTCAAATACAGCCTCTTTTGAGCTGCCATCTATTATGGAGACCTTTATGTTACTGTGAAAGCCTATCCCTTTTTCGTTCAACATAGAAACTACTCTATTGCCTACCTCAGGACCTGCTATTGGCATTGGTTGTGGCTCGGGTGTGAATATCTGTATGTCAGTTTTATCGTGCAAGCTCTTGCTTCTAAGATAGCCGTCTATAAGCATGGCAGCCTCGTATGGTGCTGGCGGGCACTTGAAAGGGGTGCTAGAGACTACTAATCTTATCGAGCCACCCCTAAAAGAGGATAAAGCATCTCGAAGCTTCTTTGCATCCTCAAGAGTATACATATGGAAAGCAGATTCAAAACCTGGAACCTTTTCTGGAGCAAGCTCTGCACCAAGTGCAATAACTAGATAATCGTATGCAAACTCGCCTTGATCAGTTCCGATGTTACCGTTCTCGACATCTATTCTGTTTACTTCTGTATTGATAAATGCGATACCTTTTTGACTAACCTTTTCTTTTGGGACTGTAACCTCTTGCTCGCTCTTTTCACCTGTCATCACTCGGAGCAGAGAAAATCCCAAAACAAAAGACCTTTGTTTGTCTATGACAGTAACGCTGATTTTATCTCCCAAAAGCTCTTTCAAACGACCCGCAGTGGCGAGCCCTCCACTCCCGCCACCAAGGATAAGAACCTTGTTTCCATTCATGTATTCAAATATATGAATATCCTGATATATATTTGTAACATTAAAAGTGTAAGTGGAATAAGTCTTGTCATTTTTTAGCAGACTGTTATTTCCGTTAGCTTTTTGCATAATAGAAAACCTGTAGATAGCAGAGTGATCAATCTCACAAGGTATTGCTATCTTGATCGAGTAGACAACCTGCCCGACAATTGTTAAAATCAAGCTCAAACCATGCCGTAGTTTACTAGAATGATAAAAGTGGACCGGGTGGGATTATTTGAACCCACGACCTCAACTCTCTTTAAAGGTAACTCTATCATTTATCTTAATGGGCAGCTATGGAATGAAAGGTTAATTTGTAGTATGGATCACTTTTTAAGTTGCAAACGGTCATAAACTCTCAAGGATAAGAACAATGAGCCAAGAAGAACCACCAGTTGAAATCGTTATAAATGGAGTAATAGGTTGGGATGAACGCTCGATTACCACCAATCAACCCATGCAGCCTGAAATAGGGAATCTTTCTAAAGGAAAAACACGTTTCCCAAAAGTTTCGCGTGCAACTTTAAGGCACTCAAACAAAAGAGAGGATTATCTCACAAATATCCAAATAGGAAACATTCGTCAAAGCCACGGATCGAGAACCACCACTTATGAATACGTAAAGGCTGCACCATGACTGACTTGCACTAACAAACTATAGTGTCAAGAGAGGTATATACTATCCTCAAGCCTTTTCCTAGTTTCTACTCCTCGATACCAAATACAATACTATCTTTAGCATTTCAATCTTTGTAACTAACCTTTCTGTGTCTTCTATGGCATTGCGGGCAATATTGTCTGACAATAACCAAAAATAAGCTCAAAACAATACCGTATCTTGCCAGAACAAAAGAAATGGACCGGGTGGGAGTTGAACCCACGACCTCAGCCAGCCTTTTCTAAGCTGGCAGCAGATAGAAATGTCATAGTGGGAATAGACTCTCCTGAGCTACTAAAGTATAAGGTAGAGAGAAACGCGCCACTGCCAACAGGTGAGCTAATCGACATGCTGGCTGAATAGGATCAACAATAAGTTCGAGATGTATTATAATATCCTTTGTTGGCTACTGCATCTATACTGCGCAAAATATCATCTAAGCTGACCTTCTTCGGTAGCTTGATTTTGCATTTATACTCTTTTTAGTTGAGCTTTTTCTCCTCTTCTTTATGTTTTCCATGACTGTATGGTGGTAGCATGTCCTATTTGGGTGTGATGCATAACAACGACATGATAGAATGTCCTTCAGGGAATTTTTCGTTTCATAACTGAATTAAGGTAATTCTTGGAACAATCATCTAAGGAAAACTCCAAGACGCCTACAGAAGAATTTGAATATAACACACCCCGCTAAGGTTTTGAAATTCTTTGCCGCATGACTTGCATATTTTTATCATTTTTTGTTCTGACATCATTACTCCAGGATATCAGCCTTTAGACGCTTTGCATCCAGGTGTAGAGGAATAGGCAGGACTATATATCTCCCTACTGACATGATAAAGATGAGGAGGACACATATCTTCAGTGTCGACAATTAGAATCTATAAGAGAAACTCAACTTTTGTGGAATTGCCAAGTTTAGTAGAAGAGCTCAGCAATATTGGACTGGCTAATACTTTGAAGAAATACTACAACAAGCCACTTGAGCATGAAGCAAAGAGCATAGTTGCCGGACCGACATTCATACAGTACCTGAACAAATTATTCAAGACCCAGATAGCAGCTGGAGATATACTACAGTTTGAGTCAGACCGTCATAATAAATTCTTCATGTTTTCATTAACCGGGACATGGGATGAGATAATCAAGTTGTAGTGATAAACCGAGTCATTCATAGATGATACTTGCAGACATACAATTTGTTATGAACTAGGTAAACCCATGCGTATGTTCTGGCAGAATATCTAGATTGCAAGTAGCATGCAATGCATGGATTAAGTTGGTTACGGATACTCCGAACCCGATCCGATATAAGTCAACGTATGTTTAGGGGTTCTTAGCGAACAGGAAATATCAAATACAAAAGCTAACTGTTAGAGAATAGTAGGAGAGAGAATAAACTATGTTTCTAAATCAAGTAACTAATGATAGCACTGGTTGTGCATATTAGAACTGCAATACCATTGTTCATGTTAATTCATTAGGTGATTAGGTTAGCCGACCAGGCAAAGACAATGGAAGAAAAATTTTGTGACACATTTGTGCATCCATGTCCAATCTCAAAGCCATAGAGAAAATGAAAATAGATGCTAGGTACTATTATAACTGATGATTGTACTAACTACAATAATAATAATTCTTCCATCTTGTTAAATATGAGTGGAAGCATGTGTCCGACGAGCTGATCAAAAAATGGTTGCAAAAATAAAAGCTCTCCATTATGCAGCAGCGACGATGACTGCAATAGCTGGTATTTTACATCTAATTATAGCTCCAAATGTGCTAGGATTTAGCCTCAATACAGGCATATTCTTTCTAGTAGCAGGGATAGCTCAGCTGTTTTGGGTAGTGCCAATGATAAGAAGATGGGGACTGCCATGGTATTTGGTTGGCATTGGAGGAACGGCTGTGCTAATCATACTATTTGCAATTACTAGGATGCCAGATAATCCTATCACAGGAAGAGCAGGTCCGATTATGCCAATGGCAATTGCGATTGAAGTCTTCCAAGCCGCCTTCATTGGACTGGCTGCTGCTATCATAGTCAATGAAAGAAAAGATAAAAAACAACTTGGCAGAAAAACTACTTCTGAGAAGGTATAACCTTTTGTGAATTCAAAATTGAAGCATATTCGACGGGATGTAGCATAAAAAGAGATGAATCTGAAGCTAGGTTGCCACAGGCAATATAACTTCAGAATGAAGGAAGGCGGTATTCTCTTCCTCCTTCTCTTGCTTTTTTATATTCCTACAAGGATTCTTATCCCTGTTCTGCTTCCACTGGTAACACTATTCCATGTATTAGTGTTGGACCAAAGTGATTATCTACTGCTCTTGGGTCTACCCATATTGCAATAGAATCGCCTAGAATCTGCATGTAACCAGTTACATTTTCAATAGGACCTTCTCTTAAGGTAACAGTCATTGTACCATTAAATGTTGTCATGTCATCGCCTTGATGAGTAACAGAAGACTGGTTGAAATTGTATATCTTGTGTTCATGCAAGATATTGCCATACAGCCTTACCATGTGTAAAGTTGCATTGGATGATTCTATCTGTGGATCCTCACGACCAATTAATGTACCATCAAGCTGCATCATCCATTCACCTGCTGTGCTCCAAGATATACAGCAAAGATAAGATAGAAAAAAGCGCTCAGATAATAATTATAGACTGGCTAATGTGGGCAATGAAGACGTATGGAGAGAGAAATTAATAACTCTCAGAACACCAGAGGCTGAACTGGAGGAGTTTAAGCATATGATTGGTGAGCTGTTAGCATTAGCATCATCATCAACTAACAAGAAGAGGAGAAGAGAGAATGAGCTTATGTCAGCTGCTTTTGATGCTCATCCTCTTCTCCTTCTCTTCTAAGTTTCTGTGACCTTGGTACCCCCACCAGGGTACTTGTGGGAGTAGCTTAAATTTTAGATGTCTAATCTAAAAAGACTTGTCGAAGTCTCTTCAATGTTAACTGTTTTAATTTTCTTTATAACAGAAGTACAGAGACAGAGATCAGAAATTTCGGTTAAAAGAACTAAACAAGGATTGAAACATTACACCAACCAACTAACCAACAAAAACATGTGAAAAGCTCTACCCCTTTCAATTTTGTTCTTTATCGAGTACTCTGACGCTAAGGAGCTGGAGGATTTTATTATTTGAATCGCCTGCTCCTGGTATTGTCCGACAACCTCCTATAACAAGCTAAAATCAATGCCGTATTTTCCCAGAATAAAAGAAATGGACCGGGTGATGGGATTTGAACCCACGGCCTGAGCTAGTCTTTTCTAAAGGGACGTAAGCTTAGGAAAGAGAGACCTTACTGTTCAAATATCAAGAAGAGTCATGGAATAATCAATAATTGCCCAATGCACGAATGGTAAGTGCTAGATCTTATTTTGTCAGGATGAATGAAAACAGAGGGGATACTAATTGGTTGACTGATGACCAGTTATTAAGAGGAACAGAACAATTCTTTAAATTAAACGGTTATTCTGATTTAGAATATAATAGAGTACTTGATCAAGGAGGGAGAACTTTTTCATCACCAATCGTGGCATCTAGAAAAACAAAATATGATGATGAGGAAGAAATGTACGAAACTATAGCAAGCATTTTCAAATCCCAGATTAAAAATTATGATCTAAGCTTTCTTGGGCATCTTGAATCATTTACATTTAACATTTTAGACAATTATGAATTGACAAATCCAATGCTTGTAACTGACTCCTTATCTTATTTTCACATTATCAAGAATCAAGAAATTAGTGTTGCAATTGAAAATATGATGAGAGATGGACTGTTTATTTTATTTCTTAACCATCAATTCGCATATGCTTTATTTGATAAATTTGAAAATATGACTAAACCTATTCCTGTTTATGATTAAATATATAGTCGGAAGTTTTTCGATGAAAAGCTGCACATTTTACAAGTTTTATCGACAAAGGGGAGGATCGGCATTGTTAGGGTTTTTGTCCGACAATTATCTAAACGAGCTCAAAACAATACCGTAGTTGTACAACAGGAAAAAATGGACTGGGTGAGAGTTGAACCCACGACCTCAGCTGCTGTCTTCGTCTGCTTTAAAAACAAATAATGGAAAGTAAGCTGTTCAAATCCCACTCCCTTCAACCCTTCTTCTTGCATGTTGGTAGTCTATATACCATCAAGCGATCAAGCTAACCGAGGAAATATCTCAGACGTTGTACGTTAAGTCATCCTTTGATTGCAGATTGTACAATGGCGCCGTGGAGCATTTACTATAGTTCCATCTGCATCCAAGATTCTCAAATATCGAGGTATAAGCAAAGACATTAGGATCACTATCAGAGCAGGTAGCCAGTCCTGTTGCTTGGACTATTTGCTATCTCCTTGAGGTAGGCGTACACTGTATTTTTTGTATGACATTTCTTCTATCAGAACGGTCGATTGTTAGTAAATAGAATACAACATTATCATCAACATGTATGTCTACTGCTACTGTTGGAACGTTACAAAATGCAGAATGGCAAAGCTACATAATAGATGCCTGTACACACTGCTGAAGCCTGTGAGTTCTGTGCCACATCTGATCTCAAAAAGCGAGATGTCAAGATGATGGCAAGCTGCCCGCAAATGAATAGAAAAGGGCATGGGAGGAAAGACTAGTCAATGACCAACGATAATGATAGGAAGAACAAGAGAATCATGCTAGTAGATGATGAGTCAGATGTCACTTATACCCTAGAAACAGTTTTAGAAGATAATGGCTTTCAGGTAGAATCATATACAGATCCTACTTTAGCACTGTCTAATTTTAGACCTGGATTATACGATTTACTACTTCTTGATATTAAGATGCCAGAGATGAGCGGCTTTGACGTGTATCAAAAGATGAAGGAAATAGACAGCAATATTAAGGTCTGTTTCTTAACCGCTAGTGAATTATTTTATAAAGAATACCGAAAACTTGATGCAAATACAAGAATAAATAGGGAACACTGTCCAAAAGCCAGTCAGAGCGGAAGAGCTGATACGTAAGCTAAATGAGATATTATATCCCGCTCGATCGAATCTATAATTATGATTTAGCTCCATATTTTTTGGCTGCCCTTACAGGCAGAAGCAAAAATTTCTCTGACCATGGAAAGGGATTATCTAAAATCTTCAAATAGAATGGCTTTTTAGTAATTACTGACATGAATTCCTCATCGGAAAAATAGCTGTTACCACTTCATACCAATTATTGCCATAGTAGCAACACTAGCATTACTGCTGGATTTGTCCGACACCACCGTCAGACACCACCAAATATTGAACTCAAAACAATACCGTATCTTGCCAGAACAAAAGAAATGGACTGGGTGGGATTATTTGAACCCATGACCTCAGCGGCAGGTTTCTAATGCTGCTCCCTGTACTACCTCCCATCTAAAGGAGCAGCAGCTATTGAAAGAAAACTTTACTACTCAAATCCCACCTGCTCCACCATCTTGCTAGCTTTTTCCTAAGACTTCGCTTAACGGTGCATGGCCATGGAGCTAAAAATACTGCAATCAAACAGATCAAATCTTTTCAAGGTTTTGATAGGACAGGAAAAGAAGAATAAACTTCCTCAAGCTCATCGTCTATAATCAGGGCGTCATAGTAGGCGCACGAGCTTTTACCGGTTTTCTCGCTCTTCCTCTCCTACGGAACCATTATCGCCAGATATTCCGAACTTTCTGCTGTTGCGTTCACCGATGTTATTCTCTGTATTTCCGCCGTCCAGTTCCCATAATCGCCAACAAGCGTGACTATTGTAAAGTCTGCGGACTGACCAGCTGGTATTGTTGAGGGAGATGTAACTGTAGCGTCAAAATCAACAAAATTGCCTGCTGCGTCATAGAAGGTGGCTATCGCATAAACAGATTGAGCAGGAAGGTTACCAGTATTTGTAACATTGCCGGTTACCTGAAACAACGGTAGTCCTATTCCGCTCTCTACCATACCATGCTTGTCTACCACAACCTTCAATGCTGCCGGCTTATCCTGAAGGAAGTCTGAGTCTAGCCCTGCACTCAGAGTATAGTTTGCTATGCTCTCAGACACAGCAGCGTCGTTGATGTAGATCCCAAAGGGTCCCTTCTCTCCTGGTCGCAGCTCGCCGAGCTGCACCGGACCCTCAACAAGATGGATAAGCTGCCCCGCAAAATCGTACAAATTAGCGCTAACCTGCACCCAGCCTATTTTTTCAGGTGAATCATTTCTCACCTCTCCGACAATGATGGTGATGCTGGATCCTGCGTCGATCAGTGAGTGGCTTACGATGGTGATATCGCTATCTCTATCGCTACTTTTTTGTTGTTGTTGAGCCATCGATGTTATGGGTGACGATAGTAGTATCATAAGAGCTGTTGTCACCGTTACAGTTAGCGTTGTTGTCACATCGCTCTCCCCTCTCTCTTCTCTCTATCTCTGCTCAACTAAAAAAAGGTAGTCTCGGCGATAAATATTTTACCGTTTGGTAAAGTCACAGTTAGAAGTGCTGTCTTCATTCCAGAGTCAAAGGCTGGTGTTGTTACTGTTCCGCCCCCTGCCGTTGCACCCCTGACTATAGATTGTGCAGAGTGAATTTCAAGTAAAGCCGAGTTCAAATTTTTCGCTCTTTTTGCTGCTCGCCTTAATAATAGACAAGTCGTCTGTATCTATGATCATTATTAACTAAACTGTGCCGTCAAAGCTGCTGGATTTGTCCGACAACTATCCAAAGTGAGCTCAAAATAATACAGTACTTCCCTCATAGAAAGAAATGGACCGGGTGGGATTATTTGAACCCATGACCTCAGCGCCCAGCAGATTTCTTAACATCTCTAATGCCTGTTTAAAGAGCATAGGTATTGATCAAATCAAAAAGCTATTATAGTATCTCCAATGACACATAATCTATGCATCACGAGATGCAATCACGAAATCTTGACAAGAACCCTGACGAGGTAAGAAAATTTTCAAATGGTAAGATAGAGCTTGCCAATCTTGGAGACACAACAATCGGAAGATTTACTCTTGAGCCAGGTTGGAAGTGGTCCAAAGATGTTAAACCCATAGTTAATACAAATAGTTGCCAAATGACCCATACGGCATATGGGATATCAGGAAGACTACGAGTTAGAATGGACGATGGAACTGAAGCAGAATTTGGTCCAGGTGAAGTGTCGTATGTTCCACCAGGTCATGACGCATGGGTAGTTGGAAATGAGCCCTTTATTGGAGTAGACTTTACTGGATTGAAGGAATACGCTACTTCAAAGAAATGAGCTCATTTAATACCGTAGTTCTATAACAGGAAAAGATGGACTAGGTGGGAGTTGAACCCACGACCTCCGCAATGCCGTACAAGGTATTGCCACTCTTTAAGGATGCTTAAATATTATCAGAAGAATATACAGCTAAATGTCCTCTACAGGCTGGCACAACTCTCACCCGCTAAAATTCAAATGTAGTTTCTGCAACCTGTACTTTAGGACAGAAGAAGAAAAAAATAAGCATATTGAAGAAAAACACTCAGATTATTAAAGCTGCCTTTCTTATCACTCGATAAATTGATTGTAAAGGCATAGCACAGGGTTTTGCTAACCAGTTTCCCCTGCGCTGCTGCTATCTTCTTATCTTTTATTCTTTTACCCTATTCGTCTACGTCTATTTCTAGAATCCTGTATCTTCGACCTTTTATGTAATTATTATTTTCATGTCCATATCCATAACACACTAGAGCTCCGCTCTTCCTATCCAGATGTAATGCTCTGCCTTCTTCATGTTCTACAGTGCACGGTATCCAGTTATTCCTGTATCTGTCATAGTAAGCATTTCCATACTTTCTATCCACATATACTACCACAATTTCATCTGTCATTTTTTATTTAATTACTGAAAACCTCCATTCTTGCTGCTAATGCTTTGACTTCTTCATACCCTTGTCAAAACGCTTCGCTAGAGACTTGCTCGTAAGCAATAAATTTAGTAATTGAGAGAGAGAGAGATATATCTTATTCAGAATGAATCATGAATTGTTTTAATTGCTATTCTGAATTTAATCCTACGCTCTCAAAACCTATATGTCCAAACTGCGGATTTTGTTACTATTGCAGAGATTTCACCTGTTTACACCATGATAAGTATTCTGAATGAAAGTTGCTATCATCCTGCTTGATTAATGATGAATAATATGTTCACGATATTGCAGGCATATAGCGTTAACTCTTATGCTGTTTGCCACTAGTTTTACCTGCAAGCAAGCTCTAAAGTATGCATGTATATGTGTAGTTAGGTGATGAAGGGCAATGAGCTCCTATTTAGTAACAGACTAAAAGCTACCCTTGCTTGTACTGCGGTTGCTCAAGAAAACTATCATAGCAAAAATGAGACAAAATGAGACAAATTTGTACTCAGACCCTTAAGGTGCATCTAGTACATCAAAAATATACCTATCTTCTATGGGTTACCCCAGAATAGATATATTACTTTGATAATAATATAACATTATTGTGTTAATTCAGCAGGTGATTAGGCATAAAAGTATCAACATGGACATGCGCTTTTGCCGCAAAGTACATGCAAGCCATCTTATGTAATCAGGCACAGAATGCGAGGTAGTACATCTATTGCACGTTAGAGTTCCAAAGTCAGTCTTTGTCAGACATTATTTTCTCTCATGTCGACGTATCATGATAAAGAAGTATGAGCCTTAAACAAGTTGAAAAAAGGGATCAAGCATTAATAATGATCAGCTTCTTTCCGTATATCCTATGACGTTTAGATAACTCTGTAATTTCTTGCCAAGAGCACTATTTCGATTACAGATTAATAATTTATTATCCCATGTTTGACAATCAGAATCCCTATCTTCAGTTATGTAACTACCATTGCAATCACTTGCGAACATCTCCATACCCTTGTTATAGATTTCCATACATACATTGAGGATGTTGTTCCAAATTCTATCAACTTTTGGATCTGAGGATGCTTGCACTATTTGAGTTTCAATCTCTTGTTCGGATGGTGCACCTGCAATAGTGGCGGTAGTGCTCTTTCTAAGATAGTAGACTGCAGCTGAAGCTCCAGCTAGTCCACTGATAATAACAACTGCAGTGATGATGACAATCTTTGCCTTTCTGGATATCATGGTTTTCTCAGTTTGCCCCAATATTTGTTAATGATACCGTTAACAGCCATTAGGATATTATTATCTCCATCGTTGGGGACGACAATCATTTTTCTCTAGTTGTCAATAAATTCACTGTAGAGTAAGAAGAAGAACAACAATATTTCATAATCTTGTGGCAGAGGTGTAGTATAACTATAATTATTGTTAGTTAGATTATGATTCTGTCCTAGCTTGCTATTAACTCATACAGAGCTTGACATTCTACTTGGCAAGAGGGAGTTTATCCGTTCCAAAAAAGAGACAAATAGAGAAAAAATGATAAGGACTAAATATTTTTACAATTGGTGTTGCTACATCTACTTCGGCTTGATTATGATCTGTGATTGTATCTTCTCCTCTGTCATGAATGGAAAAATATCCGATCCTCCAGTTCTAGTATTGATATCATCTTCTTCTCTACTAACTATAACATCATATCCAGAAGTGTCCTCAAAGAGGAAGATGTGTAAGAAATGGACCGAGTGATGGGATTTGAACCCACGACCTCAGCAGATCAGCAGCAGCTTTCTTAGGCAGATCTCTATTTCCTATTACTATCAAAAGGCAGCTATCGAGTAATTATTATGTCCAAAAAGGATTTGTTTGTTATGGTTGTTGTTTTCTACTTTCAAATTAACGTGTCCAACTCCTACTACTGATGTAAGGTGAACTTAACTCAACTTTCGGCTCTTGTTTTTCTTCTTCAAGAAATTCCACCAAGCGCGTGTAGTATAGCAGAAATTCTCTCCCCTTTTCTGTTGTCCTATATATTACTCCATTTGAAGAAACATCCTGCGCCATCAGTCTCTTTCCGATTAGCTCTCCGAGGTAGAGGTGCACCTGCTCGTAGCTGAGATTC